>Ga0180007_10006935_pt1 | contig 10888 bp, 6 predicted proteins | sample MM_PC_MetaG_FD_121122 | JGI IMG/M metagenome (GOLD analysis project Ga0180007, IMG submission 121122) | Groundwater microbial communities from the Aspo Hard Rock Laboratory (HRL) deep subsurface site, Sweden - MM_PC_MetaG | ecosystem: Environmental > Aquatic > Deep subsurface > Groundwater...
CCGGAAGCCGTGATCGCCAGCTTCGACGAGCATCCGTTCGTCCGAGAGGGTCGCGCTGTACCGGTCCTGCTGGCCGAATGCCCCCTGCAGGCGGTTGTCCGGTCCCCGAAGGCGGACATCGAAGCGTCGCCGCCGCTGATCGTCGAGATATCCGGCGGTCTCGAACTCGAAGAATTCCGACGTGCCGGTACGGTTCGACACGAGCCCGGTCGTCAGTCTGGCGGGGATCCTGTGCCAGCGGTCGTAGGCGGTCGGAGCCAGGGGGATCACTTCCACGTCGAGATCACTGCGATCGTGGACCTCAGCGCCCGACGGCGTGGTTCCCGTGGCCTCGACGCGCAGGTAATGGACCGCAGCCATGTGGAGATCGGGCGGCACGGTCAGCAGCACGTTCCGCAGCTGCGACTCTCCGGGCGCGAGAACCAAGGCGTCGTTCTCGCCGTCGACGAACAGCTCGCCGCTGCCCACGGCCGTCATGGCCACGTCCAGACTGGTGTTCCCCGTGTTGCGGTACAGAATCTCCGTGGTGTGCGTTGATCCCGAGAACCATGGCCCCGGCTGGGCTTTCAGGCTCGTTTCGAGCCCCGGTCGTTCCAGGACCCCGACCCTCACGTGCGTCGTCTCGTTGACCGAATCGTCGCCGGAAGCGACCGTGTAGGCGACGTCGTACTCGCCCGCAGGTGTCCGCGCGGGGATCCGTAACGCCAGTAGCCGTGTGGACGCCCGGTTTGTTTCCAGAAGGAAGGGTTCCAGTCCGAAGATGGGATCCCAGCGATGGGGGAGCTCCAGATCCTCGACCATCACCAGGGCGTTTGGCCCGTCGAGGCGGATCACCGCCGCCAGGGTGAGCACGCTGCCGGGCTCGACGGCTTGATGTCCGGTGATCTCGAGCATCAGTTCGTACGAGGCGGTGGTGAGGATCGTCTGAGGATCGGGGATTTCCAGAAGTGGAAGCGGTGTCGGCCTGGAGACCAGGATCTCCGGTGTCGGCGGTCGCACGGGTTCGGGAGGCGGTTGCAGCGGCGGCGGCTCGACGAGCCGGCGGCCGACCGGGACATGGCCCGCAACGTGGGGAATCGGCCGGTTCGAGAGGATCGAATCGGGGTGGGATTCGACTGGAGAGAGCACGATGTCATTGGGAGGTCCGACAGGTGCCGTTGTCCCTGCCGGCTGTTTGGTCTGAGTGCAAACCGTGACGGCCACTGCCAGAAGCAGCGGGACGATGAATCCGACGCGGAGAGTGGTAAATTCCCTGTCAGACGAGCAGGTGTTTCCGCGGTGCCGGTCGGTCGGAGCCCTTGAGTGATCATGAGTTCGGGATCCGACACTCTCCTTGGAATCGCTCCAGAGGGCAACAAAACCACGCATCACTTGATGCAAGGCTCTGGTCATGCCATTCGTAGTGCGATTCATCAACATAACATACTATTTCTTGCTTATGTAAAGCGAGGGTCCGCAACGAGGAATGGGCTCGGCAATGCAAGGGGGATGCCATGGGGGGAAGGCGAAAGCGGGAAGGAATCAGACCGTGGTGACCGTGAAGGTGACGGTGTGGACGTCGCTGCCCGCGCTATCACCTGCGGTGGCCGTCGCGGTGTATTCGAGGTCGCAACTGCCGGAGCCGTTGGTGACTCCGGTCACGAAGTCCTGGCCCGTCGTGCTGACGGTGATCGTGCCGGCCGCGGTGCCGTTGACGACGTTGCCGGCGAGCACCTTGAGCGTGGCGGTCGGCGACGCGACGTTGGTCGTCACGGTGATCTTGGAGGTTCCCTGGTCGTTGTTCCACGAGAGGTCGCAAGTGGTGGTATCGGTGGCGTCCGCGGGGTCCGAGCCGGGAGCAGGCACCGAGAACGTCAGGGTGATATTGCCGCCGCTCAGGGTCAGGTCGGTGACCATGGGGATGAACGAACCGAATGCAACGCCGCCGGACGACGCGATGAGGGCGAGGGCGATCAGGATCGGAATCGGTCGACACAAGGTCATCATGTTCTGCCTCCTGTGGAATCCTCGACGTTCGCGGCGAGCGAGAGGAGTGTGTCCTAAAGTTAGTTGAAAGTTGAAGCGGCCTCCGGCCTCTGGTAAACCTTTGAGTTACGACACTTAAAGAACCAGAGACCAAGGAGGCCACTAATGGCTAGATTGCCACACATCGTCCACAAGCGCAAGAAGTCCAAGATCATGGGGAAGCCCGCCGTCATCAGCCTATCCCTTCCATTTATTCCATCCGCCCACTGATTTGATCTCATCTACGCTAGTCGACCAGCGGGAATCTCCGTTTTCTTGTGCTGTTTGAGCTCCAATTCCGTGGTGGCTGATGGGGTGGGGGCGAAATGGAGCCTTTACGGCATTGTGCCTACCGTTTAATCGGGGTTAATAGCCGCGACCATCACGGGAGCGTTAGTACCGAAGCATTTTTGGAACCCTCGGATATAGGTCGCTGGGTGCCTAAAGAATCGGGGCAAGCCCAGAGTAGAAGCCAGACATCATCTTTGCTAAACTGAATTGACGGGGTAAAAATTCGAGCAAAGCAGGAGAAACACGGACGAATAAACAGAAGGCAACCCCCTGGCGAGAACACATCGCAGCGCATCTGCGGATCGAGATGCCGCGTAAGAGCTGTGGGGGCATATGCAATTCATGTCACTGGCGTCTATGACAACGAAGCAGCTGGGTTCTCGGGCGGAGGGATTGGGCGCAGTTTTAGAAAACAATCCGACATCGACAACCGGCTCGACCGACCCGTCAAATGACCCGACCTTGTCATGGGACGATTAAGGTCAGCAACTGGTCTTGCCTCCATAGACTTTTAGTGCCAAGCCTCATCGGTGTATCGGTAGCCTGTCTAGTGGGGTAAGGTTTGGCAATGGTCGTGATCTGAAATCGGTGTAATACGGTGCGTGCCGAGTCGGGAGTCTGGAATGATGACCTGTATTGTCTGAATTGGAAGGGATGCCTGAATGCGGCGGTTCCATACAGAGTTGCCCGTTCTCTCTGTTTCGGCCATTGCGGTGGTTTTGATATTGGTGCTTGCGTGCGCCTCGATAGCGGCCGAAAGCGGCGATCTCGCAGAGCGGCTCCGTCGACGGCTGGAGGCGTCCGCCGAAAGCAACGCATTGGTCGTCGATGGGCAGCAGCTTTTCTGCACCGAGAGCCTCCGGAGGTTTTATCAGCGACACGGATACGCGTCCGCCTGGACTCATGACCGACGGCCGACGGCACAGGTCGATTCGCTGCTTTCAGTGGTGCTGGCCGCGGAATGCGAGGGGCTGGATCGCTTCGACTACCATTTCAAGCCCCTTAGCACACTGCTGAACAAGTCGGACTCAAATCGCACCCTGAGCGATGCGGCACTGGCGGATCTGGACCTGTTGCTCACGGACGCTTTCCTGCTTCTGGGTGCGCACTTCTATGCGGGCCATCTTGATCCCGAGAGCATCGATCCGGAGTGGACCGCCAACCGACGCAGCGGAGACCTGTCCACCATCTTGCAGGAAGCCCTGGCGAACCAGCGGGTGGGTGCCGCGTTGCGGGAATTGCTGCCTCCGCAGCCCGGCTACGCGCGCCTTCGCACGCTTTTACAGGAGTTGCGGAAATTACGCGACCAGGGGGGCTGGCCGATCGTGCCTGCGGGCGCCAAGCTGCAACTCGGGGACACCGGGCCGCGTGTTCTGGCGCTGGACTCCCGGCTGAGAAGTTCCGCCGATCGGTATGCCGCCGCTGAGTTTTTTAACGGGGCGCTGGCCGACCGGGTCAGGCGGTTCCAGCAGCACCATGGTCTGGAGATCGATGGAGTGGTGGGGCCGGCGACCCTGGCGGCGCTCAACGTTTCAGTCGAGGACCGCATCGCCCAGGTGATGGTCAACCTGGAGCGCTGGCGGTGGTTGCCACAGGACCTGGGGCGTCAGCACCTGTTGATGAATATCGCCGATCAACGCCTGCAGGCCTTCGTGGATGGGCAGCCTGTCTTCGAGTCCGCTGTTATCGTCGGCCGTGTGCAGCGGCGGACTCCCGTCTTCAGCGGACGGATTGCCTACCTGGTCTTCGGTCCGTTCTGGGAGGTTCCGCCGTCCCTGGCGGTCCAGGACAAACTACCCGAACTGCGCAGGGACCTCCAGAGATTGATCGATCTAGGCTTCCAAGTGCTGCGTGGTTGGGGGCAGGCGGAGGAGGAGATTGATCCGAGGACCGTGGATTGGAACGCGGTCACGGCAGCATCGTTTTCATATCGCCTTCGACAGAAGCCCGGGCCACAGAATGCGCTGGGATCAGTCAAGTTCATGTTCCCCAACAAACACAATGTGTATCTGCACGACACGCCTTCCCGGGACCTGTTCGGCAAGTCGAGTCGCGCCTTCAGCTCCGGATGTATCCGCGTTCAACGGCCGGCTGAGCTGGCTCGGGTGCTCCTGGCGGATCAGCCGGTGTGGACTTCAGAGGCGATCGAGATAGCCATGACGACGGCTCAGGATCGGACGGTGTATATCAAGGCGTCCTGGATGGTTCACCTGGAGTACTGGACGGCCTGGGTGGAGCCCGACGGCACGGCCCAGTTCCGGGACGACATCTATGGACGGGATGCCAGGGTGCTGAGTTCGTTGAAGGAAGCACCAAACACGTCGCCCTGAAGGGTGCACAAGAGGAGAGGTCATGGCCAGATCGAATCAAACCGGAATCGCGCGATTCGTGAAATATTGGGCCGTGCTATCGGTGATGGTCGCACAGATGATCTGTGGGAACGCCGGGGCGCAGTCTCTTCCATTCGATAGTGGTCGTGCGTCTTTCTCGGTGGCTTACAAGGACGAGATCGTCAGATATCGAGTGTTGGCGGCTTATGTGATGCCTGGCGAGGAAGTCGATTTCCAGGTTGTCGATGACCAGAGGAAGCGGTCGTTCCAGTTTGACGCGCCGGGCGGCGCGCTGCTGGAATCCGCGCCGACTCATTGGCGCTGGCGAGCTCCTGAGTCGACCGGGCTTTATCCTGTCCGGATCCAGGCCGAGCAAGACAACGAGGCGATCCTGCTGAACATCTTCGTCCTGGTTCCCATTTCCCGGGTTTCTGACGGATGGCTCAACGGATACCGAATCGGGAATTATCCGGACAAGCCCTTGAAGGGGCTGGATATCTACCGACAGCCGGTGGGGTTCGTCGAAGTCACTCCCGAAAACCGGGAAACGGCGGTTTCGCCCCACTTCACTCTGGGCCAGTTCCTGTGCAAGCAGGAGAGCGGGTATCCGAAGTACCTGATCCTGAAGACTCGCCTGCTGCGCAAGCTGGAATTCGTCCTGCAGAAGGTCAATGCCGGCGGGATCCGCTGTGACCGACTAGCAGTCATGAGCGGCTACCGTACGCCGTGGTACAACAAGGTTATCGGCAATGTTCAATACAGCCGCCATGTCTGGGGAGGGGCGGCCGACATCTACGTTGACGAGAGTCCGCGCGATGGCGAGATGGATGATCTCAACGCCGACGGCAAGATCGACTACAAGGACGCAGCGGTGTTCTACAAGATCGTGGATGATCAGTACGGCGATCCGATGTGGGCTCCCTTCACCGGCGGCTTGGGGCAGTACCGCCGCACAGCAAGCCACGGGCCTTTTGTTCATGTGGATGTAAGAGGTTTCCGGGCGCGCTGGGGAGACTAAGTGAGAACTAGTCGGCACTGTTCGGTGAAGGTGTGGTATGTGAAGCCGATGTGCCGCCTGTGATATTGATAACTCGTTTCAATTAAATCAATTGCAAGGTATATTGATCTGCAGTATGCTCCGAAGGATCTGCTACATTCCAGGTGACTTATCGTATGGATTCCCGATGCGGTGAGTCCCAGTCCTTGGGGGGCTACCATGTCATCTCGTCCTGACTCCCGTTTCATTGTCATGCTGATTGTAATATTTCTCGCAACGGCGGCCACAGCGCGCAATCCGATTCGGAGAACCTTCTTTTCCCTCTATCCGGAAGCAGACGCGACACAACTCAGCGATCTGCCCAGCAACGCGTCCCATTGCGGCGTCTGCCACTTGGACTTCGATGGGGGCGGGACGCGCAATGCCTTCGGCTTGGCCGTCGAGGTGGGAATCCAGGGCGGTCTGTCCAACGAGGAGGCCATCCTCGCGGCGGTGGGCAACGATTCCGATGGCGACGGGTTCACGAACCTCCAGGAGATTACGGACATCAGCGGCTTCGCTAATACGCCCACCTTCCCAGGATTGGCCAGCGCCCATTTGCCGTCGGTAGTGAATGTGGATCCGCTCGAGGTCGCTCCCTACCTGACCCCGGCCGGCTCCACCGACACAACGTCTCCGATCGTTACGGTCCTCTCGCCCAACGGCGGTGAAACCCTGATGCCCAACACTCTGATCACTGTGACCTGGACGGCCACCGACAATGTGGAGGTGGCAAGCGTGGAAATCTATCTGAGCGATGACAGCGGTCTTACCCGCAAGCCGTTGCTGAAGGGTCTGATCAACGACGGCACCCATGATGTCTATCTGCCCATCCTGCCGAGCCCGACCAGTCGCATCATCGTCGAGGCTCACGATCCATCGGGCAATACGGGTGATGACATGAGCGACGCCGACGTGACGGTCGCGGTCTGGACCCAGGGCGTGGCGCCCACGACCCTGCGGGATTTTGAACTGGCCGGCACGCAGCCCTTCGACGGCGGCATCCTGGACGATCCGAATCTGGTTTGCCGAAGCTGCCACGGCGATTTCAGTTCGGCCAGCGAACCCTGGTTTAATTGGTCGGGCAGCATGATGGGCAACACCATGCGCGACCCGGTATTCATCGCCGCGATGATCATTGCCGAGCAGGACGCTCCCTCGAGCGGCGATCTCTGTCTGCGCTGTCACACGCCCGGCGGCTGGCAGGAGGGACGTTCCCTTGACACTCTCGGCGGCCTTCTGACCGAGAAGGATCGTTGGGGCGTCCACTGCGACTACTGCCACCGCGCGGTCGATCCGATCTACCGGCCAGGTGTGAGCCCGGCGGTTGATCAGAACATCCTCAACAATCTCGATGCGGTGCCGCTGGGTTATGGCAACGGACAGTTCGTGACGGACCCCGACCCGATCATGCGCGGTCCCTACGTCGATGCCCAGCCCGACCACGCCTTCTACCCATCCGATTTTCACCGCCGCTCTGATATCTGCGGCACCTGTCACGACGTGAGCAACCCGGCCTTCGCCTACGGCGGTTCACCAGGATTGTATGTGGTCGATCCCCTCGACACGCCCCATGTGGACGGCGACAAGCGCAACATGTTCCCGGTGGAGCGCACCTACAGCGAGTGGAGCGTCAGCGAATACGCATCGACCGGTGTTTACGCACCGCAGTTCGCGGGCACGAAACCGGACGGCGTCGTGGGTTCCTGCGAGGATTGCCACATGGCGGACGTCAGCGGTCGCGGCGCGGATGGTGGCCCGATTCGTGGCGACCTGGGTCTGCATGATTTCACGGGTGGCAACCACTTTGTGCCGGACATAATTGACGACTTCTTCCCGGGTGCGACCGATCCGGCCGCCCTGACCGCCGCAAAGACTCGTGTGATCGGCATGCTGCAAAAAGCCGCCACGCTGGAAGTCACCGAGGACGCACGGGGAGGATATCCCGGCGTCAACGTGCGGGTGATCAACGAGACGGGACACAAACTGCCGTCCGGTTATCCCGAGGGCCGCCGCATTTGGGTCAATGTGAAGGCTTACGACGCGGGTATGTCCCTGATTTACGAGTCTGGCGCCTACAATCCGGTGACCGCTGAACTGAATTACGACGCCGATGCGAAGATCTACCACATAGAGCTAGGTACTTCACATCGACTCGCGGACATCCTGGGCATAACAGCCGGACCGTCGTTCCACTTTGTTCTGAACGACACGGTATTCCTGGACAACCGCATCCCGCCTCGCGGCTTCATGAACGCCGCCTTCGAGACGATTCAGTCGCCACCGGTGGCATATTCCTACGACGACGGCCAGTACTGGGACGACACCCATTACACTCTGCCAACAGGCTCCGAGAGCGTCGAGGTGAGTCTCTATTACCAGTCGATTAGCATGGAGTACGTGGAGTTTCTGAGGGACGAGAACACCACCAACACATACGGTCAGCAACTTCACGACGCCTGGGTCGCCCAGGGTATGGCGCCGCCGCAGCCCATGGAGACGGCGAGCCTTTCGCTGGTCCATACTGCCGTGGGTGATGTGCCGGCCTATGTGACCGGGCTGAACGGCGCGGCGCCGAACCCGTTCAACCCGACGACGAAGCTGAAATATTCCATGGCCGCCGACGGGCCGGCCAGCATGAAGGTGTACGATAGTCGCGGACGCCTGGTGAACACATTGGTGCGCGGCATCGTGACACGCGGCGATCACGAGGTTGTCTGGGGCGGTCGTGACGATGCCGGTCGGATCATGGGATCGGGCATATACATGGCCATCTTCGAGGCGCAGGACGTGCGAGACGTACGCAAGTTGACCCTTGTGAAGTAGTTTTTCTATTGGTATGGATTAGCTCGGTTATCAGGCCAAGAGGTTTTAGTGGATGGTGTCGTCCGGCTCACGAGATTTTCATCCTGCCGATGCATAATCTCGGTTTACCTGAATGAAAATCTCCGATAAATTTTCATCCGGAACGATTCAACCGTAGGACGGCAACTCTTCAAGCAGCAGGGCGGACGAATAAACAGTATCGACAGGTGTCACCAGGAATACGGCAATCTCATCCACGGGAGTTTGATCATGGGCGACAAGGGCGGCAAGAAAGACAAGGCAAAGAGCAAGAAACAGGACAACAAAAAGAATGCCGACAAGGTCCAGAAGAAGCAGGACAAGAGGCCTCAGAACAAGCCATAACCTTGCTCACTGTCTCTTTTCCGGCAGGATGCAGGTCGTAGCCAAGCCCCCCCGCCGGTCAATAAGTGATGGTGATCACGAACGCCGGAAACGATCGTGGCGACTCGGTCTGGTCGATCACGCAACGGGCGTAGCAGTAGATGTAGTACGTGTCGGGCGCCATGAACGTATGCTCGATGGTGGTCGACGTTGTCCACGGTTGCATCTCTGGAGTCGTGTACTGGGATACGGAGACACCGATCGCGTACTCCAGTTCGTGACCGGAGTAGCTGACTGCATCGGCGATCTGGAATGTCACCGGTAGGCCCACCGTTCCGGTGACGTCGCCGGTGAGGGTCGGCTGGGTAACGACCTCGGGAACGGTGATGACGGTCGGCACGCTCCACTCCGTGATGACCTCCGGATGTTCGATGCAACGCGCCTGGCCCGTAATCTCATAGATTCCGGAAACCAGGTACGCGTAGGTGAAATAGACTGGATTCCAGTTATAGGTCTGCGCGACCCAATCGGTTACTTCGCCGTTCCCCCAGTCCATGCGTACCTCGAACCGGTGACCCATATTTGAGCCCGAACCGATCGAGTACGTGTACTCGGTCAACAACGTACGCGTCGTCGGTACTGCAGGTCCAATCACCGCCGGCAGCAGGGTCTCGACATCACCGTAGACCTGGATTTCCTCAGCATAGCTGTCACTGCTCCATTCGGTAATGACAGCGGGATGCTCGATGCACCGCGCCTGGCCGCGAAGGATGTAGATGCCTTCCGCGGTCCACGTATGGTACACGGTCATGGTAGGCGCCCAGTTGGATATGGTGCCGTCGCCCAGGTCGAAACGGTATTCCACGTCATGACCCAGATTGGTTTCACTGGCGCCGCAACCGACCCATACCTCTTCACCGATGGCCGCGAAATCCTGTATGCTCGGCGACATATAGAAGCCACGGATGGTTTCGACGGATTCGGTGATCGTTACCTGGGTTGTGGGCGACCAGTCGGACTCGTACTCGGGATGAGCACTGCAACGGGCCTTGACCTTCACGTCGTAGGTCCCGGGTACCGTCCACTGCTTGGTGGCATACGGGGTATAGATCAAACTGGTATCCGTACCGTCGCCCCAGTCGAAGACGTAGCCCACCAGATGGCCGAGACTGGAAGTCACGACGGACGTTGTGAAGTTCAAGAATTCAGTCGACTCACCGGCGGCCGGGCCACTGGGCGTCTCGGGGGTGCCGAGGGTCTCGGCCGGCGGTTCGGTGATGGTCACCGTGGTCGCGGCTGACCACTCGGACATGACGGTGATATGGTCGTGGCAGCGCGCCTGGACCTTGACCTCGTAGTTGCCGGCGGTAGTCCACCGCGTCGCCCCCCAGTCGGCATCCGTCCAGGCGGTGATGACGCCGTTGCCCCAGTCGAAGCGGATGTCCATAGGATGCCCGTAGATGCTTTCCGCACCGGTCATGTTGAACTGCAGGGTTTCTTCATTGGTCCCCGTGGCCGGACCGGTGGGCGCATCCGGTGTGCTGACGGTCTCCGGACCCAGCACTGTGACCGCAAGGTTCGAAGACCAGGGCGACTCCAGGTCGGGATGGTCCTGGCAGCGGGCCTGGGCGCGGACATTGTAGTCGCCCAGCACGGTCCAGGTTCGATTCGTGGTGCCTCCGGGGCCCCAGTCGGAGAACGTGCCGTCACCCCAGTCGACGCGGTACTCGAGTGTGTGGCTGCGGCTATTGGACGCGCCGTAGATCGCATAGCTGACCGCGATATCGATCATGGGGTCCGGCGGTCCTGCCGGCTCCGCCGGTGCGGTCACATTCTCGGGCCCGTCGATGGTCACTTGCAGGGCCACCGAATTGCTAGACACCGCCGAAGGATGTGCGATGCAGCGAGCTAGGGCCGTCACGTCGTAGGTGCCTGCCAGGGTCCAGGCGTGGGTGACGGGCATGGTGCTCGTCCAGACGGACGAGGTTCCGTCGTCCCAATCGAACTGGTACTCGAGGGCATGGCTTTCGCTGCTCGAGCCGCCGGTTACGGTGTAGGA
>Ga0180007_10006936_pt1 | contig 10887 bp, 10 predicted proteins | sample MM_PC_MetaG_FD_121122 | JGI IMG/M metagenome (GOLD analysis project Ga0180007, IMG submission 121122) | Groundwater microbial communities from the Aspo Hard Rock Laboratory (HRL) deep subsurface site, Sweden - MM_PC_MetaG | ecosystem: Environmental > Aquatic > Deep subsurface > Groundwater...
ATGTCAACAGCCATAATGCCTTGCGTGGGGTACTAAAAGTCGGCGAAGCCGACGAGCAAAAAGCAGACCCATTAACAGAGGCCTATACTGCTGTATGTAATGCTACTGATAGACTAAGCGATGCTCAAGCATTTGGTCTTTATCAAATATTGCTTCCAAGAATCACAGATGCTGCAAAAAGGCAGATGACACAGTAAATTTTATTAACTTCTTCTTTATCTTATTGTTTGTCTCAGCAAAACTCCATTAAGGTGGAGTAGTGTTGGACTACATGCTTTTTTACTAAGGCTTATACCAAGTCATAAAATACAGCTGTGACACATACTTTACGAAGTATATGGCTGAAACAGCAGTGGAAATACAGTAAAAGAGCTACATGTTGCGCGGGCTTGTAGGCTTAACAACTTTGACAACAATTCCAATTTCAATGCCAATGACCATAATGTCAACAACCATAATGCCTTGCGTGGAATAGCCCAATCGATTGCTGAGACTTTTCTTATGATGAAACAAAGAGATTTATGGCAGGAATTATGTAGCCATGAAAACCTTTACCTAGCTTACAAAAAAGCAAGAAAACACAAGACAACTAAAGATTATGTTATCGAGTTTGAGAGAGACTTACAAAACAACCTTAATCTGCTTCGTTCTGAACTATTGTTGCATTGCTATCGGCCAAAACCATTAGTCAATTTCATAATCAGAGATCCCAAAACAAGAAAGATAAGCAAATCAGATTTTAGAGACAGAATAGTCCATCATGCTTTATGCAATATAATCGAACCCATTTTCGAAAATACATTTATTTATGATTCTTTTGCTAACAGGATAGGCAAAGGTACATTAAAAGCAATTAAAAGGTTTGATTATTTCAAAAGAAAGGTAAGCAAAAACAATACTATGCCTTGTTATGTCCTAAAAGCAGACATTAAGAAGTACTTTGAAAATGTAAACCTCCCCATATTAATGGAGATTATAAAACGCAAGATAAAAGACAGCAAAGTTCTTTGGCTGATAAGAAAGATTTTAAAAAATTGCGCTTCGCAGCTGGGGGGGGGGCGAAAGCCTTTTCACTTACAAAAAAGGCATGCCTTTAGGCAATCTAACTTCCCAGTTTTTTGCTAATATTTATCTCAACGAGTTAGATAATTTTATCAAGTACAATCTTCAAGTTAAATATTATATTAGGTATGTTGATGATTTTGTTATATTACATTCAGAAAAAGATACCTTGCAGGATTACATATGTAAAATCAACAAATTTCTGAGGCAAAGATTGAGTATTGAGCTTCATCCTGATAAATCAAAGATAATTACACTTAAACATAGGCTAACCTTTTTAGGCTTTAGAGTTTTCTACTACCATAGATTATTGAAAAAATCTAATCCAAGAAAGATGAAATCTAAGTTTGAGGTATTAAAGAAAGAATACAAAGACAAAAGAATAGATTATGATACTATATATGATTTCTTTGAAGGCTGGTTTGCTTATGCAAAACATGCAAACACTTACAAACTAAGAAAGAAAATTGCTGTTGAAATTGGGAAAGAATTCACTAATGAAATCTCTACTAAGGAAATTAACAGAATGAGTAAAAGATCATGAAGCGCTTCTGCCCCTTGCACAAACACTAGCTTGGGGCGGCATTCATCCCACAAATGAATTTGTGGGTATTCTGCCTAACTTTTTATAAGAAAATAAGGTAATCATCAGCTAGTGCAATAATAAAACCATTAATTTTATATATACACTTGTTTCTATGATATATTATGGCAAATAAAAGAATAGTCATCAAAATCGGAACAAACCTGCTGACAGACAACATGTGCGGGCTGAAGACAGATATCATTAGAGATATTGCCAGACAGATTTCTGGATTAAATCAGAAAGGGAATGATATTATCATAGTCACTTCCGGAGCTATCGGAGCAGGCTGTACTGAATTAGGTGTTAAGAAATCTCGCGAAGTAGAAGTGAGGCAGGCTTTAGCTGCAGTTGGCCAAAGCACTGTGATGAGAGCTTATCACGAAGCATTTTCTAAGTATAATGTTAAGGTTGCTCAGATACTATTGACATATGAAGATTTTTCTAATCGCAGCAGGTATCTTCACCTAAGAAAAGCTCTTGATAAATTACTGGAATTTAGAGTTATACCTATTATCAATGAAAACGATCCAATCTCGGTTGATGAGATAGGTGCTACTTTTGGGGATAATGATAAATTGAGCGCTTTGGTAGCTGCGAAACTAAATGCTGATTTGCTGATATTATTGTCAGATATAGACGGATTGTATGATAAAAACCCTAAGACAAACAAAGATGCTAAGATGATAAAAGAAGTAACCACTATAACTTCTGATATAGAGAAAGCTGCAGGCAAAGCAGGCAGTGCATTTTCAATAGGCGGGATGGAAAGCAAGATAAAAGCAGCAAAGATAGTGATGGAATCTGGCTGCAATATGATAATATGTAATGGAAAGAAAGCTAATGTGATAGAGAAAGCTATTGAGGGCAAAGAAGGGACTTTGTTTGTTTCAAAATCAGATCTATCTAACAAGGAAAGGTGGATAAAGTTTTCAAAAGCGCATGGAAAAATAATTGTAAATTCATGCGCCAAAGAGGTTTTAGTTAAAGGCAAGTCCAGCTTATTGGCTGTGGGCGTTGAGAAAGTTGTCGGTAATTTTGAAAAGAATGAGATTGTCGAGATAAATGACTTTGCAAAAGGAATTAGTGATTATTCTTCTAAGGATATTGAAAAGATTATGGGGAAGAAAGGTAAAGTTGTAGTGAAGAGTGAGAATATTGTTTTGATATAATTTTTATAGACTAAACTAATTCTTTAATGACTAAAAAGCGTAACATTTAAATACTATAGACTACTATAGTTTACTATATGACCACTACAATACAAATAAGTGAAGAATTGCAGAGCAAGCTGACAAAAAGGAAGCTTTCTGAAAGGGAGACCTATGAAGAAATTATATGGGATTTGCTTGAAGATACTATGGAATTAAGCGAAGAGACAAAAAAAGATATTGCAGAATCACGTGAAGATATCAAAAAAGGCAAGGTTCACACTCTTGAGCAGGTTAAAAAAGAGATGGGACTATAAATGTATTCTGTCTTATTCTCAGATAAATCAAAGAAACAGTTTGAGAAACTTGAAAAGCCTATCCAAAACAGGATTGTAAATTCTTTGGAGAGGATTAGAATCCGACCTGAGTCTTACATAACCAAGCTTGTTGGAGACCCAGGCTATAAGTTTAGGGTTGGAGATTACAGATTAATCTTAGACCTCAATAAAGGTAATTTGATTATTCTTGTTATAAAAGTAGGGCACAGGAAGAATGTTTATCAGTAAACTTCTTATAAGGCGAGCGTAAAAACCAATAAATTTATTAAATAACTGATTAAATCTCTTTCTTATGGCAAAAGAAAAGGCACCAAGCGGATTAGGGGTGAAGAAATCAGAGGATATCTCTACATGGTATACTGAAGTTATACAGAAAGCAGGCTTAGCAGATTATACAGATGTTTCTGGGTGTATTGTTTTCAGGCCTTATGCTTATGCTATGTGGGAAAAGATTGTCGCTGAAGTCGATAAAAGAATAAAAAAGATGGGTGTTAAAAATGCTTATTTTCCATTGCTTATTCCAGAGAAATTACTGAAAAAAGAACAGGCTCATGTTAAAGGGTTTTCTCCTGAGGTAGCATGGGTTACACATGCAGGTGATTCTAAGCTAGACGAAAGATTAGCAATCAGGCCAACTTCTGAAACAATAATGTATGAAAGCTATAAGAACTGGATAAGGAGCTGGAGGGATTTGCCTCTAAAAATAAACCAGTGGAACAATGTTGTAAGATGGGAGTTTAAGCATCCTGTTCCTTTTTTAAGAACAAGAGAGTTTTTATGGAATGAAGGCCATACTGTTTTTGCTACAAAAGAAGAAGCTGAAAAGGAATGTTTTGAGATTTTAGATATGTATGATGAAGTCCTGAAGGATTATTTTGCGCTTTATGGAGTTAAGGGTAAGAAAACAGAGCATGAGAAGTTTGCAGGCGCAGAATATACCTTATCTATTGAATTGTTTTTGCCAAATGGGCGCGCTATACAAGGGCCTGATGCACATCATGACGGACAGAACTTTGCAAAAGCGTTTGGAATAAAGTTTTTAGATCAAAATCAAAAAGAGCAGTTTGCCTATCAAAATACATGGGCAATCACTACAAGGATGATAGGTGTTATGATAATGGTACATGGAGATGACAGGGGATTAGTATTACCGCCAAAATTGGCCCCTTTGCAGATTGTGATTGTTCCAATATTCTTCGATGATAAAGATAAGATCATTAAAAAAGCTAAGGATATCAAAGATATGCTTAGTGATTACTCTGTTGAATTGGATGATAGAGATGAATATACCGCCGGATGGAAATTTAATGAATACGAAGTTAAGGGAGTTCCTTTAAGGATAGAGATAGGGCCTAAAGATATTGCAAAGGACCAAGTTGTTCTAGTGAGGAGAGATACACTAAAAAAGGAGTTTGTTCCTCTAAAAGATTTGGGTAAGAGAGTAAAAGAAACCCTTGAAGATATTCAAACTCATTTGTATAAACAATCCAAAAAGATGCTTGAAGAGAATATTGTTGAAGTCAAGGATATGGCTGAATTTGTCAAAGCCATTGAGAATAAGAAATTGGTTAAGGCTTTGTTCTGCGGCGAAGCTTCCTGCGAGGACGTTATCAAAGATAAGACAGGCGGAGCAACTTCAAGGAATATTCCTTTTGGGCAAAAGTTAGTTACCGGGAAATGTGTCTGCTGCGGAAAACAAGCTAAGAATTCTGTTTATTTTGGGAAGGGGTATTGAAAAAGAAAAGCGAAATCTTTATAAATAAGTCTATACTTACTACTCTTACTAATAAGATTGGGTGATTAATATGGAAATAATAAAAACCTCTTCAAGAGGGCAGATAGTAATTCCTGAAGAAGTTAGAAAAAGATACAAAATAAAGGAAGGGACAAGATTAGTTATGATGGAAGAAGGGGGTAAACTAATTTTAGAACTTGAATCTAAAGTAAGCCAATTAATCAGGCAAAGAAACACAAATATTTCAAAAATAAAAGGAAAGGAATCTTTAAATCTATTGATGGCCAGTGAAAAGGTTTTAGCCAAAGACTGGCTAAGCAAAGAGGATGATAAAGCATGGAAAAATTTGTAAAAGGGGATATAGTGGTTTTGCCTTTCCCATTTTCAGATTTAAGCAATTCAAAGAGAAGGCCTGCTTTGGTCTCAGCTAGTCTAGACAGCGAAGAAGTTATTCTCTGTCAGATAACTAGCGAAGCAAAGGTAGATGATTATTCCATAATTTTGGCAAATGATGACTTTAAGCAGGGATCATTAAACCTCACAAGTATGATAAGGCCAAACAAGCTATTCACAGCCGATATGTCTATAATTATCTACAAAATAGGCTCACTTAAGGAGTTAAAAATAAAAGAAGTTGAAAAAACAATAATAGAAATTTTCAGGAAATAAAAGAATCATTTATTCAAATATCCAGAAATCAAATCACTAATGTCAGAACAGCTTTGCTTTTCTGAGCATCTCAGAAATCATAATAAACTATTAGAAATGATTTCCGAGACATCTATCTTAGCAGCTTTGTTCGGTATTGTGTTGGAAGTGATGACTGTCGCTCCTGCTTTCTGAAGTTTTTCCAAAGCGTTTTCAACTAAGATTCCGTGGACTGCGAAGCATGTTACTTTTTTTCCGCCTAGTTTTTTCATTGCTTTGATAGCTTCCAATAAAGTATGCCCTGTCGATATCATATCGTCGATAAATATTAAGTTTTTTGATCTAATGTCAATCTTTTTATTGAGTTTAACACTTACTTTTCTTGCAGAATACCTTTCTTTCTCCATTATTGCAAAATCACATCCTACTTTTTCAGCTACTCTCTGAGCCCATTTGTAGGATTCCCAGTCTGGTCCGATTATGACTGGGTTCTTAACTGTCTTTTTTATGTAATTTTCTATCAATGAATTTGCTGTAAGCTTATGAGATTTTATCTTAAATATATGGGATAGTGTTTTTTCTCTGTGTAAGTGGGGATCTATGATATAAATTTCATCAATGTCTTCGTCAATATTCTTGGCTATCGTCCTTAATGAAACGCATTCACCTGGGTTAAATCTTTTGTCCTGTCTTAGATAAGGGAAGTATGGAGCTACAAGAATCACTTTTTTAGCGCCTAAATCTTTGGCTGTCTCTGCTGCAAACAATGTTTCTATAATACAATCGTTTATGTCTCTGTAGAAAGACTGGATCAAGACTATTATCTTGTTCTTTACATTGATATTGAATTTCAGCTTTATCTCTGTGTCTGGGAAATGTGTAACTTCTAATGGAGAATATGGCTTTTTCAGTTTAGCAGCTATCTTTTTAGCGAGATGTAAACCATGACTGCAGCTGATTATGATCATACCCTGTTTCTGGAATTAGTTAGTATAAAAAGTTTTCCTTATTTTTTAGTCAAGTACAAATTAATAACCTTTTTATATCAGTTAGTATTACTATCTAATATTAAGCTAGGAAAGCATTTTGAAATTAAATCGCTGACCCGCAGCCGTAAAGCCGGAACACTTGCTTAATTCAAGAGGATCGTGGAGAGTCCGAATGGATTTCTCTTAAAAATAAAAAATGTTGGAAACCTTACATAAGGTAAGCTCAATCAGCTTAAGGGGGGGGAAAGATAGGATAGCTTCATTAGTCAGGCCTGTCCTTTTTGAAGTAGACTTATTTTCAGACGGTGGACAAGGCCCTGAAAAGCCAGTCATTGAAGAGCCAGAAGCTGAAGAAGAGGTTTTTACTTTCCCTTATCCTGAAAGATACAGTGATATTTCCGATCTGTTTAATGTTCCTGTTGAAGGTATTGCAGGCGAAGCTCACTCTGCTTATGGTGAGTATTCTAAAAATTCAGCCATGGCAATTACTCCTCAAGATATTATCCCTTATATCTTTGCCAGCTCTAGGAAAAACAGTTCAGTAAGCTATGCTGGCTCTGAGTTTATCTCATTAGCAAGGCAATCATCACTTACCTATTCTAATCCAGACCTGCTTGCTTATTCTGGCTATTTGGCATCAAGCCAGAATTTCAGCTATACTTCTGGCACAGCTTATGAGATGCCTGCTTTGGGCAGCAGTGTGAGATATGTTCAACCTAATCCTGCTCATGTCCCATGGCCTTTAACTCCAATGTCTCCAATAAGATCTGATGTTTGGAAAGAAGAAGCTTATGCAGAGCCATTGAAACAGCCAGAGACACAAACTTACTCAAATGTAGTTCAACAACCAGTTGAGATAGAAATGCCTAAATCAAATGACGCTGGCTTTAATCAAACTTATACTTCTGGCTCTGATCTTAAGCTTGATGATAGGATTAGCCATGAGCCAGTTCAATTGGGATTGCCAAATATAACTGCTGAATTGCCTACTTATAATCCTAACCTATCATTTGTTAGGGATGATAGATTTGCTCTGCCTAGATATCATGAAGATGCATGGGCTTTCATTGCTCAGCCTAATCGAGACAATGCAAGAGAAGGAAAACCAGTTGAGTACAGGCAATATGCAGCTGCTCCAACAATTGATTTATTTGCTTGGAAATCAGTAGATATTCCTGTGATTGGCCATAAATTAGAATTTGTTTTGAGTAATCAAACAGCATATTCAAACTCAGTAGATATGCCTATAGTAAGGCCACTTGAACTTAATCTGGATTATAAGCCAATAGCCGATAGAATGTTGGATGCAGGAGTTATTGCTCTGGAACATGGATATAAAGAAGCAAGAACAGAGGCTGACTTAACTCAACTGATGCAAGATGCAATTCCACTTGTCAGGAATCTTTTTGATACGGCAGATTATGCGCCTGCTTTGGAACTAACTAGCATTTTTGATGGTAAAGGCTCTTCTGATTATGGCAGGCTAAGGGTTGATGAAATGCCTAAGCCCAGGGCTAAGGCTCATGAATCAGTGTATTGGGAAGAAAAAGCAGAGATTGTCTTAAATGATCTTATCCCTAATCCTATTCCTGCAGTTAATCATGTTTTAGGTATTGGAAATCATGAGCCTGTTTTTGCATTTGATAGTATTCCAGTAAAAAATGAATCTCCGGAGATTGATACTGGTAGGGATGCAGCTGTTACAAATTTAGTTCTTGCTGATTTGAAAACTATTGATGCACATGTAAATCTCGGGTTTAATTTTATTTCTGATAATCAGGTTAGTTATGTTCCTGGGGTAGATAGTATGCCTAAATATGCTGATTTAATGTTTAATTTAGATGCAGGTAGGCCTTTAGGAGAAAATCGCCCTAATCCTAATGTTCAGTTAAATAATAATGTTATGCGTGTTCCAGATCAAATCCAGATTGGAGAGCAAACATATTTTGATTTGCATAGTGTGCAGCTGCAGCCTGTTAAAGGTGTTGAGCCCAGATTAGATGAAAGAGAGTATGCCCCTATTTGGGCATTTGATGCTCCTTTTGGTGTTATATTTAGCAAAGATTTGCCTTATACCGGGCTAACACCGGAAACCCAAACACCTCAGCCAATTCACAGTTTAGTGCAGATTACTAGCATTGTTCCTATATTAGATGCCCTATTAGTTGAGCCGTTAACTACAGTTAAGTATGATACTGGGGGGAACAAATCTGATGACAAGCCAAATGGATATGTTGTTCCAGAAGCAACTGATTTAGCTCCATTTATTTTCAGGGTTAATCCTGGAGTTGATTTGAATAGTACTGTTTCATCCTCAGCTTATCAGGCAATGATCGGATTCAGATTAGCAAGCTCTGCCCCTACATGGACAACAGGAACTGATAATATAATCCAGTTTAAAGAGGTTCATCTTGAGTCATATACAGCACAGCCCCATTTAAGAGAAACTGGAAAAGAGCCGCAAAGAAATATTGATTATCATCTTACAAGCAGCACTTCATATACTTCAAATACAGTTGGTAATTTGCCATCAGGCAGCCCTGTTTATCATACCGTAATCAAAAATTTAGATTTATCTGACCAGTCTGGAGCGCAGGAAAATATATTTAGAGCATATCTTCCGCATTTTGCTGAAACCCAGACAGCCAGCTTCACAATGCAGGGTCATTCTGTTAGAGGGCCTAACTTAGATACTTTAGTAAGAAATAATTATACAGACAGAGCGGTTCCTCTCCAAAGAGTTGCTCCGATTGCTTATAATCTAGATATGCCTGTAAGCGATGCAACTGATGAAGAATCTTCAGTACAAGGTGCAGACTATGAATCAATTGTTCCTGGGCAGGATCTGGAAGCTGCTGTTGAGAAGGAAGCTGAATTAGCTGAAGAAAAGCCATTGCAGGAAGCACAGGCTGAAGCTAAAGCCGGCTCTAAACCAGAAGCAAAGCCCTATGAATCAAATAAGGCAAAAGAAGCTGTAGAAGCAAGCGAAGAAAGCGATTCTTCTGTTGAAGCATTGGCTGCTGTGGGTGCAGTTGGATTGGGATTATTAGCAGGAGCTACTGGGCTATTTGAAGGATTATTTAAAAAAAGTCCTGCAAAAGAAACAGCATCAGGCAAATCAGAATATTCACTGCCTAAATCTGAGAAAAAATCATCATCAAAAAATTGTGGTGATACATCCCAGTGTTTTTCAGAAACTATGGATTGGTTGGAAGGGAAACTTGAGAATCCGACTCTTTCTGCAAAAGAGCATGAATCTATATCTGAATGCTATGCTGAGGAGATAAAAAACATACAAAAAGCAAGGGAGTATATAAAGAAAAGAGAAATAGGTTATTCCTGCAGCGGCGCTCTTCATAGTTTATTCCACCATACAGGGTTTACACCTGAAAAAGAAAGAAAGTATAAATTAAGGGATTATATCAGGGATGGTAAAGTACAGAAAGGATTTAAGCTCGCTACAACTACAACTGTGAGTGAGGACGTTAAAGGAAGTTATGGAATTGAAGCAAGGTGGGAAGATGACCAGAAAAGAGGCCAGTCAGAAAAAGTAATGTTAAAAAGAAGCTCTGCATATGCTCAATTGGATATGGATATTAAAAAACAAGGATATACTCCTGTTTGGAAAATAATGAGTTATATAGATACAGAAACAGGGCAGAAAAGAAGCGGGTTATATTTAGAAACAATAGCTGAACTTCATGTGGAAGCAAAAAGATTATTGGGGGACAAGGATAAGTATGGGATGAAGCTAATGGGCGTTATTCTTCTTGTCAATGGTGAAGAGCCAGGAAATGGAACTGTCTCTATGCATGATTATGATGTTAAGCCAGGTGATAGGATAGAAGCTGTTGTAAAGAATGATTCTGCAAGGTATGATTATATAAAGCATTCAGGGTTGGAAGAGGAGATACTTTCACCTAAGAGTACAACTCCAGGAAATACCCCTAGGTCAGATCCAAAAAAAATTAGGAATACTGGTTATACAGCAAACCAAGTTGCGCAGCAAGATCCAGAAAAGATATTGGAACCTATCCTTGTTTAAAGGTATATTTTTAAAGATTAGAGCATTCTTACAGCTAAGATGGAACAGAAATTAGTCTTAAAGAAAAAGAAGAAATCCAAATCAAAGCAAGAGCAGAAGTTAAGCTCATCTCAGAAGGTAGCTTTGCATGCTGTTCAGAAGCAGATGCAGCTTTTGAAGCTTAGGGAATGGCTTGTTGTAATTGGATTTGTATTTGGAGGGGCTTTATTGAGGATTCCAATGCAGGCAGTGCCATCTGCTGAGCCGATCACATTCTTTGCTATACTTTCAGGATGGTTGTTTGGGAAGAAAAAAGGTTTTATAACAGGGGCTGCTGCAGGATATATGTCTAACTTC
>Ga0180007_10006937_pt1 | contig 10886 bp, 12 predicted proteins | sample MM_PC_MetaG_FD_121122 | JGI IMG/M metagenome (GOLD analysis project Ga0180007, IMG submission 121122) | Groundwater microbial communities from the Aspo Hard Rock Laboratory (HRL) deep subsurface site, Sweden - MM_PC_MetaG | ecosystem: Environmental > Aquatic > Deep subsurface > Groundwater...
ATTTTTACCCTTACCAGGAGTTTATAAGCGCGGCCATCGGTGATCAATCGCTTTCTATGTCATTCAACTCGTGATAGTGTTGTTTCGTTAAAAATATTTGTGCGATACTTTTTTGAATTCCTTGAGTGCTCCGGCTCTATGGCTTATACGGTTCTTATAACCCGGAGACATCTCCGCAAGCGTCTTCTCATGCCGATCCGGAACAAAAAGAGGATCATATCCAAAACCATTTCCCCCTCTTCCCTCAAAAAGGATCTTTCCGGATATCTGGCCTTCGAAACTGTCCAAAAGTTTTCCGTTTTTAGCAAATGCTATGTGGCAGACAAACCTCGCCGTCCGTTTTTCTATAGGAACATTTTCAAGTAAATTAAGAAGCTTGGCATTATTTTCCGTATCTGTCGCGTTCACTCTGGCGAAGCGGGCTGACCTTATCCCCGGCTTGCCGTTAAGAACGGCTACTTCAAGCCCGGAATCATCCGCCACTACAAAACCATCAAAAAAACGGGACATGATCACGGCTTTTTTTACAGCGTTCTGTCTGAAAGTCTTGCCATCCTCGACTATCATCGGTGGATGTATCTTCAGGTCATTCAGCATCATGATCTTTATCTTTCTGTACCCCGTAAAAAGCGCTTTGATCTCACGCCTCTTATTCTCGTTAAAAGTAGCTATCAGGATCTCTGTCATAATTTCCCCTTATCCAGGCTTTGAAAGCCGATGGTTTTCTCAAGTATTTCCTTTTGGACCTTCATCAAACGTCCGATGCCTGCCCGGGCAAGTTCGAGCATTTTGTCCATGTCATCCTTACTGAAAGCCGCGCCTTCAGCAGTTCCCTGCACTTCCACAAACTTATCAAGATCCGTCATGATAACATTCATATCCACTTCCGCCCTGGCGTCCTCTTCATAGGTCAGATCAAGACAGGCTTTTCCGCCTACTATACCTACGCTGATAGCCGCGATAAAATGCTTAAGCGTCATAACATCTATGTCTCCGTTCTTTTTCAGTTTATTGAGCGCGAGCGCAAGCGCGACAAAACTCCCGGTAATACTCGCACAACGAGTTCCGCCATCCGCCTGAAGCACGTCAGCGTCCAGCCATATTGTCTTCTCACCCAAAAGATTCATATCACAAGCAAGCCGCATGCTTCTGCCTATCAATCTTTGAATTTCGTGCGTGCGACCGGTTTTCTTACCGCTGGTAGCTTCGCGCGAAACTCTCCCCTGACAGGACGCAGGCAACATGCCGTACTCCGCTGTGATCCAACCGGTGCCCTGCCCTCTCAGAAAACGCGGAACACCATTTTCCACGCTGGCCGTACACACCACCCGCGTATCCCCCATTTCTATCAAACACGACCCTTCCGCGTACTTTATGAAATTCGGGGTTATCTTTATCTTTCTTGTTCCGTTAGCCAGCCGACCATCCTGCCTCATGTCTGTCCCTTTTTTTGCGCCCGATCAGTTAAAACGCGCGTAAATATCGTTGCCGAAAGCGTCGATAACCACTATCAACGGAAAATCTTTTACTGTCAGTTTGTGCATCGCCTCTGGGCCAAGATCGGGAAAAGCAACTACCTCGCAGGATGTCACTTTACCGTTCAAATACGCCCCGGCACCGGCCGGTGCCGCGAAATATATCGCTTTTTCACGCACGATCGCGTCGCGCGCCCCGGAAGAGCGCCTGCCCTTGCCGATCATCCCTTTAACGCCTTTTTTTAAAAGAGGAGGCGTAAATGGATCCATTCTGCTCGAGGTCGTAGGGCCACAGGAACCTATTACTCTGTCCGCCGATGGCGTCGGTCCGCAATAATAGATCACTTGCCCCGCGATATTCACCGGAAGGTCTTCGTTTTGCCCTATGAGTTCACACAACTTTAAATGTGCCTGGTCTCTCGCCGTAAAAATAACCCCGGATAACAATACTTCGTCACCGGCTTTCAAATCGGCAATCACATTTTCCATTAACGGTGTGTTTATCTTTTTCATTGTTTTTCCGATTCGTCTCAATCAGGGGCGGGGAAACCCCGCCCCTGCATTTTTAAATAACCGCGCTCGCGCTCCTGAGCGCGTGACATGATAAGTTAACCGCCATGGGCAATCCCGCGATGTGTGTAGGGGTCGTCTCCACCACCGCGGCCAATACGGTGGAAGCGCCGCCAAGTCCCATTACGCCTATCTTCAATTCATTCACTTTTTTCTTTATCCTGTCTTCCAGTTCCGCAAGGTGGGGTTTAGAGCTGGCAATGTTCAAGGGTCTAAGAAGAGCTTTTTTTGCCAGGCTCGCGCATTGTTCCATAGTCCCGCCGAGCCCTACCCCTAAAACATAAGGAGGACACGCGTCCGGACCTGCCAGTTTCACGGTCTCCACACAAAATTCCACTATTTCATCGGATCCGGCGGTAGGGTTCAACATTATTGTTCTACTCTTATTTTCCGATCCAAACCCTTTTGGCATAACCGCGATCATAAGCTTATCGCCGCCAATAACATCTATATGTACAATCGCCGGCGTATTGGTACCGGTATTTCCCCGCAACAACGGATCGGCCACGACAGATTTTCGGAAATGGCCTTCTTCGTACGCGGCCGCAACTCCCTCATTTACGGCTTCTGTAATATTTCCGCCGCGGATAAACACATCTCCACCTACAGTGATAAAAACTGTGACCATTCCCGTATCCTGACATAGTGCCAGTTCATCACGGCGCGCAATGTCGGCGTTCTGGATAAGCGCCCCAAGCATGTTTTTCGCAAAGCCATCAGACTCTCTCCGGTACAGCTCCTTTATCGCTTCAAGAACATCAGGACGCAAAATGGTATTCGCCTGGATACACAGATCCTTGATCGTATTTTTTATGATTTCCGCATCTATGTACCTGGTCCTCATAAGCTGCTCCGTTTATCCTACAACTGTTTTTTTTACATCAAATTCTTCTTTAAGAAAAATATTCGCCGCTTTTTTAAAACCCGTTGGGTCGTCGCTGACAAAACACTGTATACGCGCCGCCCTCTTTCTTTTTGCTGCCCTCAATCCCGCATTGTCCAACATAATAGCTACCGACTGCGCCACACCGGTGGCGGAATCTACAAGAATAACTTTTTTCATTATGTCGTGAATAGCCGTTTTCAAGATCGGATAGTGAGTGCATCCCAGTATAAGCGTATCTATATGTTTCCCATCAAAATATTTGAGATATCGTTCCGCTATTGCGCGCGTGACAGGATCCCTGGAAAACCTGTTCTCGACGAGCGAAACAAATAACGGACAGCTTCTGGAAAAAAGCGTACATGATGGATCACATTTTTTTAACGCGCTGTCATACGCCCGGCTCCGTACCGTGGAATCTGTGCCTATCACTCCGATCCTTCCGCTTTTAGAAACACGTGCGGCTATCCGCACGCCGGAATCTATAACACCCAGTACAGGTACGGAATATTCCTTTTTTATAGACGGAACAGCTAAACTTGACGCCGTATTGCATGCGGCTACAACTATCTTAACTCCCCGTCCAATAAGAAAATCAATGATCTCCCTGGAAAACCTTTTTACTGTCTCCCTGGATTTGTTCCCGTAGGGAACCCTGGCCGTATCACCAAAATATATGATATCCTCATCCGGAAGATGCTTCCGGATGCTTTTAACGACCGTAAGCCCGCCGACTCCGGAATCGAACACCCCCACAGCCTGATTCTTCCGAGATTTCATGGATTTATTATATAGTCATAAGCCGGTTTAGACAAGGGTTTAAAACTTATGACTTGCTTTACGTAAATGATGCTATATAATGTATTTGAAATAACACAGGAGGATAGATATGCGAAAAATGAATCTGGCCGTGGGCGTTCTGGTAATGATGGGATTTCTCGCGATATTAAGCGGACTCATCCTGCAAACAAAAGGCTTAAATCTGTTCGACGTTGTCTTCACTTCATCAAACGGTTATTTCCTGGCCGCGAATACATGCTTTATCGTAGCCCTTGTTCTGGAAAAATTTGACAAAACAGAATAACAAGGGGAATAATCTCGACAAGAACGATCATGCGCCAAAAAATAGATCATTAATTTGGTGGGTAAGGCTTAAATTGACTTTATCATAACTAGCAGCATTTTGAAACGTTCAGCCGCGTGTAAGGCGTGGGGTTTATTGGCAGGTATTATAATCATTTCACCACATTTTACTTTATGTACGCTATCCGCGATCGTAACATTCGCTTCACCATCGGTGATGAAAACTGACGCATCAAAAGGCGCCGTGTGCTCACTAAGTCCCTGGCCTTTATCAAACGCGAAAAGCGTGATATTTCCGGCCTCTTTTTTAAGAACGATCCTGGAAACAACAGCCCCGTCCTGGTAGTCCACCAGTCCCGCAATGTTCAGCGCTTTGCCGATCAGGTTACTGATTATTGGTTTCTGGCTACTCATTTATACCAACTCCTCGAATAGACGCTGTTTGAACATATTCCATAGAGAGCCGATCATAAGATCGAACCCTTACCTACTTCAAAGGCACATCACTTGATTTAAAATGAATATCCCTTTGCGGGAAAGGGATCGTTATGCTCTTCTCCTTGAAAAGTCTGTTTATTTCGAAATTAAGCTGGCTTTTTATGGTAAATCTGTGATTAGGATCTATCGTCCATACATAAAGTTCAAAATTAAGCGAACTATCCCCAAATTCAGTGAACCATACATATGGTTCCGGTCTTTTCAAAACGTCGAGATGGCCCTTGGCCGCCTCAAGCAAGGTGGCTTTGACAAGTTCGGTATCCGTACCGTAGGCGACACCAACCGCAAGTTTTATGCGTGTTATTTTGTCACTGTAACTCCAGTTTATGACCTTCTGACTCATGAATTCCGCGTTAGGAACGATAACCGAAATATTATCAAAAGTGTCTACTATCGTGCTACTTGTTTTTATGGCCTTTACTTTTCCGGGAAGGCCGCCAACTTCGATATAATCTCCCACCTTCACAGGCCTCTCTACCAGCATAACGAGGCCGCTTACAAAATTCTTGGCTATATCCTGAAGTCCAAAACCGATACCAATACCTATGGTGCCGGCAAAAACAGTAAGTGCTGCAAGTTCCACCCCCAGAGCGGACAGTCCGATAAGCACGCCCATAATAAACATAACGTATTTTATTGTCACCGAAAAGGTATACTGTACACTATCATCAAAGTGTACCCTTTTATACACACTCTTGCGCAGAAACCCGTCTAAAAGGTTAGATCCGGTGATGAACACCCACAATATAACCACAGCTTTAAAAAACAGCCATGCCGAGATGTTTACATCTCCCAGAGTAAAGAACGGCTTATGCACAACTTGAATAAAAAGGTCCACGGCTTCGTTACTCATCCCCAGCATATCAACCACAAGGAATCCACCCAGAAAAAATAGCCCCCATCCTAAAAGTGTACCCAACATATCCAGGACGGTCTTGATCATAGTACGTTCTTTTGAGCCTTCCTTTTCTGTGGATATTATTTTTTGAAAGAGCATTTTTATCAAACGTTGTACACCCAAAAGTACAAGTGTTACAGTAATGATGAGAGCTACCCTGCATGTCAGATATATAGCCAGCTGATGACACCCGCTAAAAGACAAAATAAAATAAATTATGGAAAATATCATACCCCCTGATAGCATCCTTTTTGAGGGCTTTATTAAAAAACCGATACGAGCGCCTTGCGCCTCTTCCTGGGCGGGTCCCTCTTTGGCTTTGCGCTTTACGATAGACATGAGGAGAAAACAAACGAACAAAACGAGCAACAACACCGTATCTAAAGGATCAAAGGCATAAGGCGCGGGAACAAACATTTTCTTCTTCATAATATCCAGGCGTTTTTCCCACAAAACACTCAAGTAATCTTTTGCTATTTCTATTTGTACATCAATGAATGCTATCCTCTCGTTGATAAGGTCTATCTCCGCAAGGGTATCAGTAAGACGTAATTCATTCGCTTTGATCAAATCCTTCATGGCATCTTTGTCATGTTCCTTAAGGTCTCGAAGTATTTTTTGCCCCGCGATCTCTTTTTCTATGGCCCTTATCTCCATGTTTATCAAGGGGATCCGGCTCTTAAGAGAGGCTTTCTCCTTTTCGTCAGCACGTAAAGACTTGCGCATCTGTTTGGATTCACGTCTGATATCATTCAAAGTAAGGCCTTCGTCGTTGATTATGTATATTTTTCGTTCTATGACAGCTATAGCCTGTTCTGTCGCTTGTATCCTCTCCCCTATAGCCATTTCTTTTGCTTCTATAAGTTGCTGCTGTTTCTCAAGAAGTTTCAGTTGTTTTTTTACAGCCGGGTCTTCAGTGGATGAGCCGGATCCGTTAGTAATAAGATCAGTTTTCTGCTGTTCTATTTCTCTTTTTTCTTTAGCTAATTGTTCCGAAGTCCTTTCGATCTTAACTTGTCCGCTTTTAGCGGTTTCCAACGTGCTGAGAACTTTATCCGCTTGCTCATGCTGCACCGTATCTGTTTTTATCGAAGTACCCGCCTTGGTCCCCTCTTGAGATAAACCTGCGGGAACGAAAACCAACAATGACAATATTATGGTGAGAAGAGTTTTCTTCATGATATTTCCGTAAATAATATGTGACGCTGATAGTTCCTGTCGGTGAAGTAACTCCATTCCTTTTCTCCTCCTTAGTGAACAAGCCTGCTTATTATGGAAGGTGTAGAACCATTATATTTTAGTCCCACAACAGAAATATTACAAGCAATTCCGGGTTGTGTCGGTGACACACAAAATTATGTAATTAAATCAATATATTTGCAGCACTTACAAATCAACTACAGTTTTGTGTAACATCGTGTGTCATATTTATGGTGACAGAGGACAATAATGAGGATTTTAGATGCAGGCAAAAGAAAGCAAGGCCGGGATCTATCTTCCCTACAACTCGGCCGTAGATCCCCACGCCTGCACCCATTTATAAAGCGAAGAGCCTTCGAACAGTTATTTACACCGTACCCCTGCGATCTTCGAGGCTCCTGCGGATTTCACCGGATCTTTGTTTTGTCAATTTCACGCTCAAAACAAAAATAATAGCGATGATGAGACCCATAATCGGCAAAGTAGCTAAACTGAATCGAATCCAGAATATGGTCTCAGGTGCCTGCACCTTGAGTTTCCAGGTGAACCCCGCCCATGTTAAAATAAGACCGGAAAAAGTATACCCTAATGAATTTCCAAGCTTAAGAATATAGGAGGCGCAAGCGGTGAAAGAACCTTCCCTTCTTTCACCCGTATTAAGCTCATCAAAGTCAATAATGTCGGCACCGATGGAACTATGCAGCATCCAGAGAGAAGCCGCGGCCATTCCCATTAAACACGACGCTACCGTTTGCAACCACTGGATCGCCGGCGTATACAGGAACCAGGAACCGCCGTAACCGCATATTCCTATACAGCAGGCTACCACTATCGCTCTGCGCTTTCCAATCCGATGCGCCAGAGCCGCATGCAGCGGAACCCCCATAAGGCCGCCCGCCATAAAAGCCACACCCATCCAAAATTGCCAATTGTCTCCGACAATTTTATTGCCGCCGGATACATAAAAAACCGTGGCATAGTAACCAAGCGAACCCACCATACTCGTTCCCAAAGTAAAAGCAGCGCCCACAACCATCATCTTGCGGAACGGCATACACTTAAGAGTCTCACCCAAACCACTTAGAATGGAAATTTTTTCAGTAACCTTCACCACCACTTTTTCATAATAACGTTCTTTCACTCTAAAGAAGACAACGATAGCAAAAATAGCCATTACCACACCCAATATTGCGGTGTATACCTGTATTCCCAGGAGAGTATTCTTTTGTCCTGTTCCCGGAATAAGAAACCAGGCCAGGTTTGTAAACCGTAAAGCATAAAAATTGCCCAATTCTGAAACCTTTTGAGCCATGCTGCGATAGGACATGATAGAGGTACGTTCTTCATAATCAGGTGACATTTCCGCGCCCAAACTGTAGTAAGGCACGGTAAAAGCGCTGATTATGGGGATATAAACCATGGTGGAGAGCATCATGTACCAAAACACCACGGATACACCGAGGAATTTTATCCCCACCCAGGACGGCGAAACCAAAAACAAAATCGGCAGAGCCAGCCCGCTTAAAATACCGAAGATTAAAATAAAAGGACGCCGGCGGCCCCATTTGGAACGCAAATTATCGGACAGCCACCCCATTGCAGGGTCAACAACGGCATCAAAGATTCGGATCAATGTAAGCGCCAAACCCACCAACCACGGAGATACACCCAAATACATATTAAAAACAGCAAAAGCAACAGCCGGATACAACCAGAGACCCCACATATCAACTGCCGTGCCAAGAGAATAGGCCATCTTGGTGCGCTTTGGAAGACGATCGCGCAGAGTTTTCTTTCCATCAACAATGTCAGCTTCTTGCACTGTGTTTCCTCCTTATTTTAATGAGATCATGACTTATGCGACTGACAAGGAGCACAAGTTATTCGATCGAATTGATCCACCGTAGCCCAACAACATCAAGAAGTTTGGCGAAGGCGGATCTTTTCTTTTTGTAAACCTATTTTACCGATTATAACATGCATCAATAAGCCGTTCTACGCTTGTGATCGCCACACATTGAACTGTATCCGCGCCGCCGTAATAAATCTTAATCTCACCGTCATCCTCCGCCACAGCCCCGCAGGTAAACACCACGCTGGGAGTCTGTCCCACAAGTTCATATTGTTCCTCGGGAATCAAGATCGCGCTTTCAGACATAGCCTTGACTTTTGACGGATCATCCAAATCCAAAAGACAAACACCCAATTGATAAACAAAATGCGCTTTACATTGGCTACGCACTCCGTGAAAAATAGTCAACCATCCCCCGGGTGTTTTGATAGGAGTGGCTCCCGGCCCGATTTTTGTCCAGGCCCAGCGAATCCCCTGCCAGTTCTTAAACACGCATTCACTCTTTCCCCAAAAGATCAAATCCGGAGAATAAGATACCCAAATATCACCAGTATCGGCTCCGGTATTGGGCCGATCAAGGCGCACGTACAATCCGTTGATTTTCTCCGGGAAAAGCACCCCATTGCGGTTATCTGTTTCAGAAATAAATCCCATCCATTGAAATTTCTTAAAGTCCTCTGTTTTCACCAGACTCAGCCGGCATGTGTGACTTGAATGCGCGGCATGGACTATGTAGTATGTATCCCCGATTTTTGTCAATCGCGGATCATAATACATGCTGCCGGCATACTCCATAAACTCCGGATCATCGTGCGGCATATCCACTGGTTCTAGCCGCGGCTCAAAATGATAACCGTCCGTGCTTTCCGCTATCCAAAAACGGTCAAGTAAAGCGGAATTCTCCACCCGGCAAACCATCAGATAAATATCATTGTACTTTACGATGCCGGAATTAAAAACAGATTTAATATCAGCGTCAGCGGGAAAATCCTTACCTGTCAAGATAGGATTCCCCCCATAACGCCTGCATATGGGATACTTACTTGTAACCACGTCTAACACCTCCATGTTCGCGTTCACACATAACACCTTCCAACTCCGGAAGACAAAATTCACATAACTATTGCGTTTTTATTAAGCAATATCTAACCACTCTGTATCAGCTCTATTCCATTCTAAAATTGAATGTCCTCTGCCTTCAAAGTATGCCCGGACCTGTTCCTTATTATATTTTAAAAGATCCTCAAGGATTGGCACTAAAATGGAAAGAACATTATCAGATATAACACTTCTTCGACAGATGTGCCCCATGTAAGGTGCCGGAGAAACCGTTATTGAATAACCATTGTAGGACATAACGTGTAACATTACATGGACATCGCTGGAACCATCTCCGACGTATATTATGGCATCTCTTGTAACATTCTCTTTTAGCTTCAACATATCGATAGTGGATACTTTCGCATGCCCGGCATTGGTCCGTTTAACATCCTGGACGAAGTTGTCTCTATAAATAAAAGTTGTCCCGTAGACGTTCTCAACGGGTAAGATGTGTTCTACTGCTTTCACAACACATTCTTGAGGCGCCGCAGACACTACATACGTACTGAAACGATAATTGTCAATTCCTTCAGACAATATCTTCATGAGTTCGGTAACCCCTTTTTTTAACTCAACCTCTTTCCCTACCTCATAAAGAAGGTCTTTGCTTACTTTTCCGATATAATCAGGATCCCGAATCATCAAATGCGCGAGTTCCCCGCCGAGTTGTACGATGTTTCTGCGTTGTATTTCCTCGATCTTGTGTTCGTATTGCTCCTGAGATATTCCCAACTTTGCGCTTAGTATACACCCTACATCTCCTGTAGAAAGTGTCTTGTCGAAATCAGAGACAAAGAGAAGTTTTTTCTTCATTTTAAGTACACTCCTGTTCTTCCTGATAGGAATTTGCTTTTTTACCACACCGTAAGATCGTCCTAATTTCGACTATTCCGGCAGTATATTTCTCCATTAAAGAGTTTTAGTGTACCATTCGAGCGCCCAAATAACAATATAATTTATAGCGCGGCCCGGGTTTTTAGCTAACTCCCCTCAAAACGGGCATACCCTCCTCGTGCCGGAACCAGTTTTTGCTTTTTCGCGTCCCCCCCCCCGCTTGTCTTAAATAACCGAAAGTTTCAAAAAACTATGTACTGTGGATCCGAAAGGGAGTAAAATGACAGTAATTATTTCCTTACAAAATGTAGCCGGCAATGAAAAAGAAAGTTTAGATATGATGAAAGGATTAGAAGCGGATAACGCAACTTCAGAGCCTGTTTTTGGGAGAATATTATGGAAATTTTATCAATGGACATTGAAAGCGTATTAGTAAAGAACCTTGGCATACGCAAGCTTACGGGACCTTCTCTAAAAGAAGCCATAGTACAC
>Ga0180007_10006938_pt1 | contig 10886 bp, 10 predicted proteins | sample MM_PC_MetaG_FD_121122 | JGI IMG/M metagenome (GOLD analysis project Ga0180007, IMG submission 121122) | Groundwater microbial communities from the Aspo Hard Rock Laboratory (HRL) deep subsurface site, Sweden - MM_PC_MetaG | ecosystem: Environmental > Aquatic > Deep subsurface > Groundwater...
ATGGCCCTCCCTTGGGCAGGGCTCACGGTTCTGGGTCGCGCCAATTGCCCCCCGATTGCCGGAGATACCTGGCGTATCGGTGCATCGCGCTGCCAGCACTTTCGGCAGACCTCCGATGCCGCGCAGATACAGCAAATCGGGGAGATGCCCCATCCTCGCCAAGGCTACAGTGTGGACTGGTCTTGGAATTGCCACGGGTTCGTCAATATGCACATCCCCGAACGGTGGAGCGTCATTCGATTCGTAGATCGAGCGGTCTAGCGAATTTCAGCTACTCGGTCGACAAACGATCACTCAGGGCTGCTCGAAGGAGTCCTGGAGGAATAGAGACTGCGAAGAGGCACGAGTCAGCGCCTTCGATCATCGTTTCCACGAGGTCAACCTGTGGTTTGCTCCCGAACACGATCTCCCACTCCTGCACGTACCACCCTCCAGAACAATGACAGAATGTTCGCGACACAGGATCTCCCGCGCGGATGGCATCTCTGACCAAGGGGCAGAAGCATGCGTGATACCGTTTTTCTGCTGGGTCGGTCGCTTCGTTGTACGCGTCGAGGCGGGCGGGGCGACGACGGATCATCAACAGAGGAACAGCGCCGCTTTCGTCGATCCAATAGTGGCTACCGAAAGCAGGCTCTGCGGAAATCAGTGCAACCAGCGCGCGTAGGTCTCCATTGGCCTTTGTCCAGAGTTCACGAAGGATCTCCCCGCTTTGAACAATGTAATGATGCGCACAGGGATTGAGGATGCAGGCGCGGGTCCTGTCATCAGCGACTTCCGCATCGAGTCGTTTCATGGCGTCACGAATCCACATAGCAGCACGCTCCCCGTCGTTGGCCTCAGCCAGTCCGTGGACGCCAGCTAGGATTCTCTCCGCGGCCTCTCCCCCGACCCTCTTGGAGACACCTTCGGCGAATGCGTTGAGCCATATTGGAAGATGGTAGGCGTATTGAATCTCCAATACGACGTGCGTGGGGGCGCTCTCAGGGCCTTCCAAACCTTCGTGATAGATGAAACGTTGTGGATCGTCTCCGAGCAGCGCAGAGGAGTCGTGGACGAACTCAACGAAGTGGCTCCATGTATCCGATAGATTGAACCCTTCGGGTCCGTCGACAAGGGCTCCGTGATGAGTGATGGAGAACATGGGCAGCGCGGGCAACGTCTTGGAGACGAATCCATCCACCTGTTGAGACTCCTGGACTGGGAAAGCAAGGTCGAAGTCTGTCAATCCATCGCGCGGGAATCCAATGGCCAGTGCCATGGGCGGGCCAATAAGGACATCGGCGACTTCTGGAAGTATGCGTGAGATTTCCCTGGCTACGTCTTGCTGTCCTTTCAACTGCCGACGAACGACAAGGACGTGTAACGAGGGGACGTTCTTAAATGTGATATTCGTAGTCATGGCTCTCCTGTTGGCGATCAAGAAGAATCGACACTCAATTCTACGTGGAAATCCGTTGCGCGATCGTCTCTGGAGACGGCAGAGGAGGGCCGGGTATGACCGAGGGGTGCCTGTCCCTCTTGGTCCCTTCTTCATCCTTCCGCTGGATCACAGATGCGCAGAACCTGACTGCGCATCGGAAATCAGGAGGGGCAGTCTGCTCCGGCATTTCGCCGACATCCGCGCCCTCACGGCAAGCAACGATAGGGCTAGACGTCATCGATGATCGGTTCTTGGGCGGTATTACGGTTGCGAAAACTCAAGAGTCGCCCATTCTTCCACGTGAAACGTTAGCCGCTGAGGAATGGGGCCCGTTATGATCTCTGTGTAAGGGAGCGCTAACATGGGATCAATGGGCCACGAGAGCAACTGCAACGGAGTCGTCGTTTCCAGAAACAAGAAGAGCATTTGCAGCGGGCCCTCATCTAAGAGAATTTGGAATTCAAACGTGTTGGGGGAGCCGAGATAGCCGATGGTTCCTAGCCATCCTTCGGACTCAAGAAACTGATTACGTTCAGCAAGTGCTGCTTGTGAGAAACCACGTGCGCGACATTGCCAAATGAAGGATTGGCTCAAGATCCATGCATCCTCTTCGGGAACATAGAGGGCCGTTCCCAAGGCGGCCGAGGCATGCAGCACATGGATTATGCCGTTGCGGACGATCAAGGGGCTGGGAACGCCCATGGTTGTGGCTTGAACGGCGAGGTAGAGAAACCCTTCAGCATGCTTGAGAAAGAGCGTGGAGTCCGAATTGAGGGAGATCGAAAAAGCATCCGACCACTCATCTGGGGACAGCTCTCCATCGAGAACGGGCGCAGAGCCTCGAGGCACTATAACTGGATCCGCTGCTTGCACGGCGCGGGCCGCCATTAACAAGAAGACACAGACAACCATCCACTGAATGCAGCGCATGGGATCGACCTCCCGGACTCCGTTGACGGCTGACGTATTGATTTAGACGTGCTGATTGTACGGCAACGGAGGGAGGCGAGTGGACGATTCAGACGCATTTCAGGTAACACGGGATTCCTGGCTGTACATGACGACACAAATCAGCTTCATCGGATCTGGCTAAGAATCCTAGAAATAGACGACGCCCAAGATGATGTCCTCCTCATGGATTAGCAGAAATTCCGCCTCCCCGCTTCGCTCAAGAGGCGAAGGGTTGCAGCCGCCGCGAACGATGTTGATCTGATCTGCTGGGAACTGACTTCCGCAGTTGTTGCAGACCATGATCTGCCCATCTTGGCTGTAGCCCTTCAAGGAGCGATAGCAGACGTCGCAGGCGTTGAACGCAGATCGTACAACGCCATCCGCACTCTTGAGCACAAAGAACTCGATGGGTTGATCGCCGAACATGTACGTGTAGTAATGGGCTGCGTAGTCGTCGAATGTCGAGATGGGCAATTGAACCCAACCTAATTCATCGGCTTCGACGAGAGCGTAGGGATCATGACCTAGCGTTGCAGCTGAAGGAGCCAGTGGTGCCGTGCCAGATCCGCTGCTTCCTTGTGTCGCCGCCAGCCCTAGCGCGGCGCTAACAGCAACAATGACAAGGACCAGTGACATGAAAGTTGTCCAGGATCTGAGCTCTTGATTCGACTTCTGCGAGCTCCGGGCCGTGGATTCGTTTGAGCCACAGATCTCTCTGCAAGTGCGTTCTGGGTGAGTCAAGGGATTGCCTCCAGTAATAGTTAAGGGTAATAGTTAAGTATAACGGAGAGAGCCGCTCGTTCCTAGAGATCTGGCGCATTGCTTTGTTCGGCATGCTGCGGGGCAACCGGTGGCGTGAACGCTTGATGTCGCGAGAAAGCACCAATTCTCTGTCCCACGTGCAAACCAAGCGGGCCAGAATAGGGCAAAGAGACGATGTTGTTGATCCGAGAGGAACAAGCGGTGTTGCCCAGCATCGCGAAGGAAGCTTCCCAAGCCAGGAACAGTAGTCCGCTCTGGCAGATTGACGCCACGCTCTCCGAGAATACTCCCCGCCTAATCTTCTGTGATCGCCTTGCCGATCGTGAATGCCGGGCCGAGGGCTTCCCCGATGTTGAAATAGGCAGCCTCTCCCGTTGAAAAAATGGGAGGATTCAGTTTCTTCAGAGAGGGCCGATCACTGTCGAGAATCGATTCATCGGCCTTCACATCGAGAATTTCGCCGACGAACAGCGTGTGCAGACCGATCTTCAGGGTATGGATCAACGCACATTCCAGATTGAGGGGGAACTCATTCACAAGAGGAGCGTCCACATGCTCACTTGTTGATGAGGTCAGTCCGGCAATGAGAAATTTGTCTACGTCACGGCCCGAGACGATGCCGAAATAGTCCGCCTTCTCAATCTGGTTGGCTGAAGGCACATTGACCGTGAATGCCCTTCGATCAAGAATGGCTTGATACGTATAGGTCGCTTCCCGGAGTGAGACGCAAACACATGGTGGCTTTGAACAACAAATGCCTCCCCATGCTACGGTCATTCCATTGGCCTTTCCATTTTCCCCGTACGTGCCCACGACCCAGACGGGTGTTGGCACGGCCAAGGTTCTCGCGCCCAACGATCGTTTCATCCCTATCCTCCTGTGGCTTGAGTGAATCTGAACTCCATTCTATCGCGTCCTGCAACAAACAGAGAAGCCGGACAGCGGTGCAGAAATCGCAGACTCCTGCGCTTGTCCATTTCGATACATCGCGCGCTAGACAAGATGCAAGCTGGGCGCTATGATCCGTCTCTCTTTTCTGCCCTTTCCCGGCAGAACGGACCTCTGCAGAGGTCCGCACTCCATACTGAAGAACAAAGGAAAGCTGATAAGTCAGCAGCAGGGGAATCTATGGCGTGTCGTCAATGTGGCGATTGTTGTGATCCTATCTTGCTTCGGGCGACGAAGTGCGAAATCCGCGCAGACCGATCGCTTGAAGGTGACGATTTCATTCTTGAGCATTGGCATCGTGTCTCCAAAGCCATCGCTTTTCAAAAGCGGCCTATTCTGCGCGAAAGCCACTACAAAGGCAGGTGTTACTACATTTGCGATCGGTTTGATACGACGACCCGGCGTTGTAGTGCGCATGACGATCGCCCACCGATCTGCCGAGCGTTCCCAGAGAATCTTCGTACTGAAGGACGGCCGCTGAATCTCCGCGCTTTTCCTCAATGTGGATCCAATGGGACGACCTCCTCTCGGTGAAAACGAAGGTCAAGCACGAACAACCCTTCCGCTCCAACCGGAAGCGGCGGATAATTGTTGCCCACGAGCGATTTGCGTGGATACTCGTGCGAAGGCGAAGGGGAGAAATCGGGTCATCGGGATTTTCTGTGCCCGCAATGCAAAGCTACATCGCCTGGAAGAAGGAGGAGATATGGTCGCGAAAAGGTGGATGACGCTTGTCTTGGCTTGCTTGATCGGATTGCTGCTGTCTACATCTGCTTTGACGCAAGAGGCTTCACAGGTGCCGGTTAATGTGTCCGAGGGGAGGAGCTGGGGAATTGGCATGCAAGCGGGATTGCCCTATGGAGGTCTGATCAGCGTTCGATCGTGGTTGTGGCCGACGATCGGGCTCGAAGGTATCGTGTTCCTCAACGGAGGGGCCTACAACCTGGATGGGACCGTCACCATGCGGGCATTGTTCCGCGCCAACGACGCAACCATGACGGACTTCTATGTCGTGGCTGGAGCCACCCTCCCGCTTGAAGGACGCACGCTAGTGATCTCCCTGATGGGCGGGTTTGAGTTTGGATTTCGATTGGCTCCCATGTTGGCCTGGAATCTTGAGTTTGGAGCCAGCTATGCTTTGGACGGCTACTACAACATGACGATTGGAACGGGGCTGCATTACTACTTCCCGCGCAAACAAGAAATCGCCCTGGAATTCTAGTTCCCCAGGAGCCACAACGGCCCCATTTCCGACAGCCCGAGCCGCGTGCGGGCTGTCGGCGCACTTACACTACCCAAAGAACCCCATGGCAATGAATGCCAACTGAAGATCTCTCCTCAGATCACGGCGACCAAAATAGGGGGCCTCTCTCAGCCTGCTATTTGACCTTCCCCGAGCTTGAGGGCTCCTCCCCTCCCATATCCAGCCGGAATGGTGGGTACTCGTCATGCATCAACGCGACATAGCTTGCCAATCGCAGAGCCCAGCGGTTCAGGCCCATGAGCAGATCGAAGAGTCCGCGCGGATAGCGCCCAGTGAACATCAAAATGAAGCCAGCGATAATGGTCAGAATGAGGACGAGCCCGCCCCCGACCTTGGTCGCTGCGTTGTCGGTTGCATGACTGCCCATGGTCCATGCGTACAGTCCGCTGGTAAATAGCCCCACGATGATGTAGTGGGGAATGGCTAGCAGCCACCATTTCACCAGCGCCAATCCCCGAGATAGCCGCTCGGGATAGGCCACATCAAATCGTGCGGGGTAATCCACATCTCTCAGGGTGAAGGGCGGATAACGGTCGGTTCCCAACGCGTTGTAGGTGTAGAACCCTACCCTCCACGTCCAACGCAACACGCCGACATTAAAATTAAAGATACCTCTGGGGTATCGGCCGGTAAACAAGATGGCAATCCAGGCGAAGAATGTCAGAATGGCAAAGCCGGCCCACAGGAATGCGAGCATGAAGCAGTGGGGAATGACGAGGAACCACTTGATCAGCCAAAGCACCGGACTCAGGCCTTCGTCCAACTTCCCGGCGACTGTGGTTGGGAAAGCTCCTCGATCCAACGGGGATTCACCCGTCTGCGAGGGTGTCACAGAAGAGCGTGTGGCGGCGATCAGTAGCAATGAGGCAAAGGCAGCTAGCAGGATCCCCGCGACGAGCAAACCGATGCTAATGGGGCGTAGGATCGGAATGCGTGCACTGGCGATTGCGGAGATCGAGACACGTTCTGAAGCGTCTGCATTCATAATGACGATTGCCCATCTGCCGCGCTGAGGTTCCCAGGACAGGATCTGTTCTCCCTCCCCTTGAATCGACGACGACCAAATTCCGGCATCGGCAGGAATCCCCGCAACAGATCCCCCCGCGCGATCCACGAGTCGGACGGCGTCCCAACGATCGCCAAGTTGTCGCACCACACTGTGCGCAACACCGCTCAAGAATTCGTCGACATCTTCTTGACGCCCGATGCCGACAAAGACGCCACTGCCATTTCCCGCACGGACGGACAGGCGCGCCGTCGCATCGACATCTGATGGCCACCAGTCTCCTGGATAGGATGCCAGATCGATTTCATCGACCACGATGGCGTACCCGCCAGCATCTAGCCGGTACGACGGGCTGTTGAAGAACCCGGCATCATCCTGGAGCGTCTGCTGGGCAATTAACAACGCTCCCCCTCCGATCAACACACCCAATGCAAGGAGCGCGAAAAACGCTCCAACAATTGCTGCAATGACTTTTCCTGCTTTCATGATTCCCTCCTGAGGCTGTGTTCATGAAGACCATAGTGGACGAGGATTAAGCAATTCAACTCTCGCCCTGTCTTGCGAGAGGCCTCTGACGCTCGGCCACGTCGAGAGTGGAGTCACATGAAGGCAAGAGATGCACGAGGAGACGGCCAGCAGTCGCTGGCGAGAACCGAGAGCCTGAAAGGCTTTCTGTTTCATCGACATTCACTTATGACGAGGATTTGTCCAATGGAACAAACTGCTGCAGGTGAATCTGATTCAAGATGACGCCGATGTCCGCCAGCAAGCGGCATTTCGCCAGTTGTTGCCTCCCTTGGAAGCGAGTAGGATCAACGATTGGTTGCTTCTGCAAAGGAGGGCGTGTGTCTACTGAAATGGAGCGCCTTGAAAAACGTCTGGCCGTCATTTCGCGAATTGCACAAGTCTCCAATGCAGCGCTGGGCTACGACGAACTGATGAAGGCGGTTTATGAAGCCATTGCCCCTTTCTTCACGCACGAGGTCTTCACGGTGCTACGCTACCACCGCGCGGATGAATTGCTCAGGGTCTTTTTTGGGGTCGCAGATGGCGGGAAACCGACGCCAACCAAAGAAGTCTCGCTAAATGGCCTCAGCGGAGCCGTCGTCAAGGAAGATCGGACCATCAACATCCCAGATCTCGAGTCCCGTAGCGCGACATTGCCTGATCCGATTGCGGTTGGATCAGACAAAGTCCAAGGCTCGTGGCTTGGTGTCCCTCTTCGCATACGGAGTCAAGTGATGGGCGTGCTCTCCATCTCGACACCGGAGAAAAACGCTTATGGGGAAGAGGCCGAGCGGTTGTTGGGAACTGTCGCGGACCAATTGGCAGTTGCGATAGACAATGTGCGGTTGTTTGAGAGCACGCGAAGACAAGCAGAGCGGCTTTCACTGCTGAATCGCATCAGCCGTGCCGTCAGTACCAAGTTGGATCTCAATGATCTCTTTGAGGCGCTGTATGATGAAATTGAGAAGGCTTTTGATCACGATGAATTCTTTGTCGTCCTTCATGATGCATCAGCCAACGAGCTTGATGTCATCTTTGGTGTGATGAACGGATCTCGCCTTGGACAAGCACGATTGCCTTTTGGCGGACTGAGCAGTCTCGTCATCAATCGGGGCAAGACGCTTCATGTTCGTAGTTTCTCTGCGGAGAAGGGAAATCTTCCTGTTCCGCACATGATGCTAGGAGAAACGTCGATTCCCGAGAGTTGGCTTGGCGTGCCACTTATGGTTGGAAAACGGGTTCTTGGCGTGCTTTGCGTGATGAAGAACCTACCCAACACCTATGACGCCTCAAAGGTGAATCTGTTTGAGACGATTGCAGATCAGATTGCTTTTGCCATTTCCAATGCCCATCAATTCAACGCGATGCGCGACGCAGCAGATCGCCTCAGTATCGTGAATCGAATCGGTCGCGTCGTGGGGCGTGAACAAGATCCGGTCAAGCTTGCAGAAACCGTTCACCGGGAAATTGCGCCCGTTTTCGAGGCTGATACGTTCTACATCGCGCTTCACAATGAGGAAGATGGCACGATTGAGTTCCCCTTCATGACGGATGAAGGCAAGCGGGTGACTATTGCCCCCGTGCCGTACGGAGATGGCCTTACATCGACAGTCATTCGAACGAAGAAGACGCTTCACACGCACAATCCTGACGAGTACGCGCGAGCCAGTGGTGTCGCAATCAGCTACGGATCCGAGAGGGATCCGGTTTCGTGGCTGGGCATTCCGCTAATGATTGAAGGGCGTGTTATTGGCGTGATCAATGTTCAATCGTATCGCTCCAACGCCTACACAGACGAACAAGAACTTCTCTTGCAGACCATCGCCGACCAGATTGCCATCTCATTTGAAAGAGCCCGACTGTATCAAACAGCGCGACGAGAACTCGAAGATCGCAAACTGGCTGAGGAACGGTTGGAGGAAGAGAAGAACCTTCTGCGAACGATTATCAATCACATCCCTGATTTCATTTACTCGAAGGATCTTGATGGACGCTTCGTGGTCGCCAACGCGGCAATTGCCACTTTTTTCGGGTTTGACGCGACAGACGGAATTCTCGGCAAGACGATTGCCGATCTCTTTCCAGAGGACGAAGCCTCTGAGTACTTGGACGAGGAACGGCAGATCGTTGCTTCTGGGAAAGAAATCCTCAATCAGGAAGAGCATGTTGTAGACCAAACTTCAGGCAAAGCACGCTGGTTACTTGTCACCAAAATGCGGCTGGATGATGCGCATGGAACCCCCGTTGGCATCGTGGGAATCGATCGCGATATCACGGCGCGCAAATTGGCCGAGGACGAGGTCAAGCGCTACCTTGCCGAGGTTGAGGTGGCCAATGAAGAGGTCAAGACATTTGCCTACATTGTCTCGCACGACTTGCGTGCCCCGTTGGTGAATCTGAAGGGCTTCTCATCGGAGCTAAAAGATTCGATGGAGATCCTTGCCCCGCATATGCGCAAACTCATCGATGGACTGGATGAGTCCGAGCGAGAAGAAGTGATTGCGGTTCTCGACGAGGATATTCCAGAGGCATTGGGGTTCATTGAGACGTCCGTCTCGCGCATGGATGGCTTCATCAACTCTGTGTTGAAGTTGTCGCGTATCGGGCGGCGCGAACTGACGATGCAATCCGTTGACATCACGACGTTTATCGAGACGTGTCGCCAAAGCCTTGCCCATCAACTGGAAGCTCGGCGTGTCGAGTTGATTGTCGGCCAACTTCCAACCACTGTTGCCGACCCGACAGCGATGGAACAAGTCATTGGCAATCTCCTGACCAATGCTGTGAATTACCTCGATCCAGAAAGACCGGGGAGAATTGAAATCGGAGGCGAGAAGACGCCGCTTGGAACTAGATTCTGGATCAAAGACAATGGCCGCGGGATTTCCAAAGAGGATGAAGAGAAGGTTTTCGCGCCATTCCGCCGAGCAGGCAAGCAGGATGTAAAGGGCGAGGGGATGGGGCTTTCATACGTTCGCACCATGGTGAGGCAACATGGCGGACAGATTTGGTTCGAATCCGAACCGGACGTGGGGACGACGTTTTTCTTCACGATTCCAGATCAGCAAAAGGGAAGGAATGGCTAATGGGAAACATCAATGAAGTCAGCATTCTGATTGTAGAGGACGACGCGGGCCACGCGCGACTTATCGAGAAGAACCTCAAACGGGCAAAGATTTCCAACCGAATCACGCGTGTGGAAAACGGACAAGAGGCACTCGATTTTCTTTTTTCCGAAGGAGCATACGAGGGGATCGAACGACCTTCGCCACTTCTTGTGCTCCTTGATCTGAACATGCCTGTGGTCGATGGATATCAAGTGTTGGAGAAAATGAAGGCGGACCCAAACACGAAGAAGATTCCCGTTGTCGTCCTCACAACGACGGATGATGCACGTGAGGTCGCGCGGTGTTACCAGCTAGGGTGCAGCGTGTATATTACGAAGCCCGTTGACTATGACAGCTTTTGCGAGGCAATCCAGCAGCTTGGCTTCTTCATGTCCATTGTTACCGTGCCAAACGGAGAGTGAAACGAATGACTGACGCCTCGCCCCTTCGAATCCTATACATGGAAGATGATCCCGGCCTTGCTCGCCTCGTTCAGAAGCGCCTGAGACGAGCAGGTTACCCGGTTGACGTCGCTGAAGACGGACAGCAGGGAGTGGAGCAATTCCAAGCCGGAGATTATGGTGTCCTGATCATTGATCAGAATATGCCGGTATACAGCGGATTGAAGGTTCTTGAGGTCCTCAATGAGCAAGGCGGGCTCCCCCCCACGATCATGCTTACGGGCACGGGGAGCGAAGAGACGGCCGTCGAGGCAATGAAGCTTGGAGCCAGTGACTACGTCGTGAAGGATACGGACGGGGGGTTCCTTGATCTTCTTCCTCCAGTCATCGAGCGCATTCTTAAACAGAGACGTTTAGTCGAAGAACGACAGAAGGCCGAAGACGCATTGCGAGAGAGCGAGTCGAGGTTCAGGGCCGTTGCTGAGACGGCTGTCGATGCGATCATCTCGATTGACAA
>Ga0180007_10006939_pt1 | contig 10886 bp, 5 predicted proteins | sample MM_PC_MetaG_FD_121122 | JGI IMG/M metagenome (GOLD analysis project Ga0180007, IMG submission 121122) | Groundwater microbial communities from the Aspo Hard Rock Laboratory (HRL) deep subsurface site, Sweden - MM_PC_MetaG | ecosystem: Environmental > Aquatic > Deep subsurface > Groundwater...
CTAGTATTTTTCTTACTATTTTCTTTAATTCTTCAATCTTCTGATCGTCTGTTTTGTTCTCATTAATATAGGCCTTTATCTTGTTTAGTAATTTGAATGCGCCACTTTTACTATGTTTTATACCATCAGCATAATTTTCAATTGTACCTTCCTTTACGACGTAGATTGGGCATTTAACTCTGTCCACCTCAAGCTCACTTTCGAATTTCTCACAAAGAGTATCTAAAGATACAATCGACTTATCTATTTTACTATAGATTTCATTTATTTTAAGCTCATCGAATATCTTCTTTTTATCAATACATTTTTCCAACCACATTTCAATAAATTCTTGTTCATCTACACTTAATTCTTCTTTACTCTTTATTTTTTTTATTATCTCCAATATTTTTTCACCAATTATTCTACTAGTAATTCTTTCTTTAATCGTCTTGCCATTAAGATATTGCGATAATGTACTTAAATCATTCTCTCTTTTCTTCCAAAATTCAGTAATTTTATTCTTCAGAGGCTCCAATATTTTTTGCCCTTTTAATAACTCACCATTCCATAAATTATCCAAATCACAAATAATCGCGGGTGTAATTTTGAAATTTTTCAAAAATTTTATGTATTTAGGAAAACTGTCTTTTCCATTTACATTTACTACGTCAATACTTTCTTCATTTTCTCCCATTGTCCTTATTAGATAAGAAAAAATAATTTCATCAGTTATCCCCTCCACCAACACAACTTTATTTGCAAAAAAAAGTTTTGAGTTATTTGAGTAAGTGATTATGTCGATTAGATCTTCTTCTTCTTCCAGTGTCTTTTTCCACTCTCCGGTTTTTTCTTCAGGTGTAATTTGTGTTTGTTTTTCTGGTTTATGTATTCTAAATATATTCGCAATTGTTTCTTTATTTACAAATACGGGAGAATGTGTGGAAATGATGAACTGTATATTTCTTTCCTCGTGTAATTTTCGAAAAAGTTTTATTAATTTATTCTGCCACTGTGGGTGCAGATGAATCTCTGGCTCATCAATCAGTACACAAGCATCTCTTAAGTCGAGGGCTAATAATATAAAGATAAAATTAAAAACCTCTTTTTCGCCGGAACTAAGATTTTTGAAATCTGTCTCCTGTCCCCCAGATATTACCTTAAATTGGAATTTGTTGTCATCTAAGTTAACTGTTTCTATGTCAAAATTATAACTTCCAATCGTGGTAAGTAAGTCCTTAATTTCTTTTACTTGTGTATCTTCATGAAACTTCTTTGTATTATGTTTCTTATCTTCTTCAATCAATAATTGGTTTCTGGTTCTTAGAGAATTAAAAATACTAGCAAAATAATATGTTGAATATGTAATATCTGAGGTAGTACTTTTTGAAGTTTTTTGCTTTATCTCTTTTAGTTTTTGTGTTCTGCTTTGACCAGGTAGTGAAATCTCAAATTGCTGACCTTCATGAAATCTGTTTGGCGAAAAGAATTTAAAATTAAATTTTAGTTCCTTTATTTTTTCAGCATCCGCTCTGTTCTCATTATATTTCTCGATTAAATATTTTACTTTTTCTAAATAATTTAGATAGCGAAACAACAATTTTTGTTCTTTAGAATAAGTATTAAACTGCGAATCACCACTATTTTGCTCGAGTTTTTGATCATTAAATGTAAATTTTTGCTTTAAGTTGCATTTAATGTCTTCTTGTGAGGCATTAGTTAATAGCGGTTCAAAAATTTCTTTAATTTCGCTTGTTTGTTGTTTCAGTAAGTCCTTTTCTGTTTGAGTTATCGCAGAAAGGTATTGTCTAATGATATTTATATTTTCCAAATCATCATCTGAAAATTCAATTTCTATACCAATCTCCTGAACCGTATCGCCTAAGTCAAAATGTTTAGCCAGGTCAAAAAATTCCTCCAGGTTTTGTTTTTGGTACGTAATTTTGCCTAATGGCTCAGTGCTTTCGTGCCAATGCCAAATAAAATATGTGTGCAAAACAATATTAAGAATATCCATTATATTGCTTTTACCACCTGCGTTCGGCCCAATGAAAATATTAATACCTTGCTCAAAATGAAGCTGGATTTCATCGCCAATACTTTTTATATTTTGAATTTGTATTGAATTAATTTTCATAAAAATTATTGCTGCTCGGTAATTTTAATTTCCTCTTGCGCAAGGCCGTAGAGTTTATAGATTAGTTTATAATTTGCTTTTAGTTATATCGATGATTTTAGATGATTCATTAATAGCATTGTCAATAAATTCCATTTGCTCTTCTAGACTAGACATGTACCGAATGTAACAATCTTTTAATATATTTTCCCCATTAGGATGTTCTGCTGGCGATTTTTGAATAACAATTTTCATAATATCTATTTTAACTCTACAATCTTTATCTCATCTGGCGTAAGCCCGTAAATCTCATAAACCATCTGATCAATTTGTTTTTCGTATTCGTAGACTTTAGCTTGCTTAACATCATTTTGAGTTTACTTATAGGGATTAAAATTTGGATGCTTTTCTAGGTATTCTTTTAAGTAATTTAGTGCTGCATCGCTATATTTTGGAACACCGGATCCAGATCTTGAGGTTCTAATTCTAGTACAATATTTATCGTCGTCTATTATTTTTAGTTTTCTAACCGCTTTAGCAACATAACTTTGATTGATTTTCAATTTTACAGCGATATCAGATGTTAGATGTGGATAATCAATATTCGGATCTGTTTTTTTGACTACTACTGGTGACATAGGGTTACTCGTTCTTTTTAATTCAATCTCTGGTTTATACCCCCGCGCTACGTGCACAGGAATAAATCTAACATCTTCTTTTTTGTTTATATATGAGTAAATTGATAAATGCCTAGCAATTCTGGCTTTTTTAGGCCTATCTTTTATTTCATTCTTCCACTTATTAAAACTTTTCATTTTATTATTCGATTTTTTCTCGGCAAATGAAATCCCTCTATCTAGTAGATACAATATTCTGTTATCTTGTGTGTTAAATTTTCTAGAATTTTTGAATAATTTGCTTACTCTGTTTGAATAAAATGTGTAATCTTTAAAAGCAATAGAAAGATAATTTTTGTCAAAGTTTATTGAATATGTTTTAAAATTCGTTTTTAATAAAATATTAAAAGAATTTAAAGAAAAATAGAGTAAATGTATAATAATTTCGTCATCGATTCTTGGTAAAATTCCATGAATCGCTTCATCTCTTAAGGAAATCACCTGCTGAATTGTTTTATTTTCTTCGTTGGTGATTAATTTTAGAATATATTGTAATCTATTGACCGCTTGTTCTGCTGTTATTGTTGAGCCATCTTTTCTGTATATATTTTTTTTGTTTTTAATAAGTAAACCTTTAGCCAATAGTTCCCAAGCTTGTGCGTTGAATATTAATGAGGCCTGTTGAGAGTGGTTTCCATTAACCCGATTAAACATTTCAATGCTTAATTTTGCAGCATTAATGGCTGTTATTATATGATTTTTATATTTTGGAGCTCCTCTAGCCATATTTTAGTTGTCTGATTCTATTATACTAATTTCCTTTTCTGTCAACCCATAAAGTTTATAAACCAACTGATCAATTTGTTTTTCGTATTCACGGACTTTTGCTTGTTTAGCGGTATTGTTTGGGTAATCTGGCGATTTTGTAATAATAAGTATCTTATCAACTAAATTGACAAAAGGTTTTTGTTCGCTTGAACTAATTGACTTTATAGGTAATTGTTTCAAAAACGAAATAGGGTATTTTAATGAACCCATTGGAATTCTTGCTGTGTAAAATTTCCTAAGATGGTACCAGTCAAACAGCGAGGAATTTATCAGTGCTAATAGATAGAAAATATCGTATTCAGTTGTTTTAGGTATGGCTGTGTGGACAGCAACGAGCACGCCAAAACCTTTATCGTCAAATTGAGCTGCTAATCTTTTAGCTACACCCCTTATAATTATTTTCTTAGTTTGAAAAAGCCGCTTTGTATTTTCATTTAAGGGAGCTTTCTCTATATCTAAGTAGGGATTATGAAAATTTTTTTTATAAAGATTTATTTTATTACCGAATAAGAAGGAGTATTTATCTATTTGCCCATTGGTAATGATTCTAATACTGCCTGCTTTTCTACCCTCTTTAATAAATGGTTCCATCTTCCAATATTCAAAGCCCATAATACCAGTACGCACATCTGCGAATTCGCTCAGCGGCATAGAGCCAGCATTTAATTTTTTAAATATGCTCTTAGTTTCTTCTTCCGAGTAAATGTCGAAAGTGGAATTTTGCCCTTGGGCTAAATCACCAATACTTACGAGAGATAAATTTATGCTGTCCAAATTATAGACATCCTCGTCTTGCAACAAGCCCAGTTTAAATTTATAATCTTTTGCTTTCTCTTTTTGTAGAATTGTAATTGCAGGAGAAACAAATGCGTGCTCAAACACTCTTTTGCAGTCAGCTAAATCTAATAAAGTGAGTAGTTTAGTATTATCAAGTAAAAACTGACGAAGTTTTTTTGCGTAATCGGCAATAAAGTATTTATTTGAAGTGATATAAGTTAAAACTCCTTTTTCTTTCAGAATATCCACAGATCTTTCAAAGAATAATACGTATATGTCATAACTTCCGAATGAAGTAGTGAAAAGATTTCTGTATAATGTTGCTTCTTCTTTCATATCATTAACGTTGATGTAAGGCGGGTTGGCTATTACCACATCAAACCCTTTCTTTTCGTGAAAAACTTCTGAAAAGTAAATTTCAAAATCAAAATCTTTATGACCATTTGTTATTTTACTAATTATGTCGTCAATATGCTTTTTGTATAATTGCTTTTTATTAGTATTAGTTTCATTAAAATATAATGCTTTTTTCTCTTTTAGTTCATTCATAGCTTGTTCATAAAACATATTCCCCATGCCCTTTTTTTCTTTTTCAACACTTAACAAAGAATTACCCTGTACAATTTTATAATCTAAATTTGGTAATGGCCTAATCTGTTTTATGTCTTCTTCATCAACAATCAAAGAAAGCCAGAGCCGTAATTTTGCTATTTCAACCGCACCTAAATCAATATCCACCCCATATAAATTATTCTGAATAATGTTTAACTTTAACTCATAATAACTAGTATCTTTTATTTTAAAGAAAAGACTAATTATTTTTCTTAACCTGATAATTTCTTGCATCATACCTACCAAAAAAGCACCGGAACCGCAAGCTGGATCTACTATCCGGATTTCATTTAAAGCTTTATTAATATCTTTTACTTCTCCTTCCCACATAGCAATCGCTTCCGCTTTCTTTTTTTTGGTCAATTTCTGGGCCATAAAGTGGTCAAAGTGCATTAATTTAGTAATCTTTTCTTTATCAATTTTTGTTGCGGTTGCTATATAATTAATCAAGCTTTCTTGGCACATATAATGAACAATTTCGCGTGGAGTATAGTAAGTCCCTTTTGACTTTCGGTCTTTTACTTCCAGGAGATTCTCAAATACTTTACCAAGCATTTCGGGATCAACTGCGACTTCTTTTTCCAACGGTTCGTCTTCTTTCACTGTAAAGTTATACCGGTCAAAAATATCTAAAACTCCAGAACCGATATCGCCTTCTTTTGTTTTTAGATCGTTCGAAAAAATCTCATTTGATATTTCAATATCGGTATCTTGCCAATCATAATCATTGATAGGATCAAAAAGCCCGCCATTGAGAAAAGATATTCTACAATCAAATTGATCATAATAATCCTTAGGACGTTCAAGTCGCAAAGCCTCATAAAATAAAGGTTCTAAAATTTTATTGAAATAGTTTTTCTCTTTCTGTTGAGCTTTTTCAAACAAATGTCTCAAAAACTGTTTATCACCCTCGCCCCAGTCTTTCCCCCTAGGGACTCCAAACCAGCCTTTCTTTTGGAGAAAGTACAAAAATACAATCTGTCCTAAAAGTTTTTTGGCAAAATCAACAGTATCTATATTTTTGGCTTTAAAATCTTTTTCAATTTTTACGTCTTTCTTTACTATTTTATCAAGTGAATCTTTGAGTTTTAGGAAAATTTCGTGATATTTTTCAAAAAATTCTTTCGTTACTTTCTCTACACTAAATACATTTTCCAGTTCAGAAAGCGTTGGGCTTATTTCGTCATTAATTAAAAGCGATATTAGGCAACTCTGAGCCGTATGACTATTTTCATTTTTACCAACTAAAAAAGAATAACGACGGGCAGGGGTAAATTCTTCTTCAACTTTACCCTTTTCGTTAAACTTATATTCCATTTTTACCAGCGAAAATCGCCAATCATCTTCGTTGGGCGAAACAAAAGCCACCAGCGCTGCGTCTTTTAATACCCCACCCCTACTACCCTTTAGATATTTAGCAACAAAATTTCTCTGTCTGGTTCTGGCTCTTTCAAGAGAAACCTCTTTTTTTAGTCGGACAATTAGTATATCAATTAGTTTATCTTCCGGATCCTTATATTTCCCTATCCGTTCAACGCTTTGTATTGAATCCTTGAAGTCGTCAAATATATAATTCCCTTTATAGTTAAAGGACGCACCTTCTATATGGTTAAGTAGATTTTTGGTTAAATAAATAAACTGTTCTTTATTAAAAGAACTTTGAAGGGTTTGCTTTATTAATTTTTGTGCAGAATCTTTTTGCATTATTTGCCCTTGAGGAATTCAGACAAAATGACCTCTCTTGGCCCAAAAGTATGGGCGGCACTTTCAGCAATATGGCTTTCCAATAATTCAGCGGGAATATTATTTTGTAAAATAGCCAATATTTTTAGAGGATTTGGTTTTCCTTGCTCTAATTCCTTTCGCAGCTCCCTGTTCACTATTTTAGTAGTTTGTTTTGGTAAAGCTCCTTCTTCAAGTTGTTTCATTATTCTTTTAAGATAGCTTTCCTGATCTTCTGTAAGTTTTCGTAAATCTCTTATTGCTTTGAGAATTTTTAAAACTTGCGTTGCGCTATCACTACCGCCGCGCGTTCCTTTAAGCTCTATATCTTCTTCTAATGTTGCAAAGGCAAAAGCTTGTTTATTTTTCTCAAGTTTATCGTAAAAATCTGGATCGAGTTTTTCACGCGCGGTTTTTGGCTCAGCTTCGATTAGTTTCGCTGCATCGATAAAATTAACTTCTTCCGAATCTGTATTACCTACAAGGAAAAATTTTTGCAATTTATCTTTCCTAAAATAAGTAAAAAGCTGATTTTCCTTTCTGTTATGTTTTTTAGCTGTTCTTGCCTTCTTTGGCAGGTGCTTTACTTTTTCAAACATATCCGGATCTTTATCACGAACACTTCTGATAACTTGAAGATATTTCAACTCACTTTCATCTGACTCATCTTCTCCAGTTATTGTCTTTTTTGATACAAGGCGATTAAATAGCTCATGTGATTCTATCGCCTCACCTTCGGTGAGTAGTTGCGCATCCGCACCTAATAATGTTATAAATGCCTGTATCTTTGCTTCTGCGGCTTCTTTTAGCTTTATCTGGTTATTTGACTGCTCTGTTGGAAAAAAGTTAAAGGTGTAAATTTTATTAAACTTAGTATCAACACGATTGATGCGTCCCACGCGCTGCATAAGCCTGGTTGGATTCCATGGTATATCGTAATTTATAACAGTATTTGAGCGGTGTAAATTTACGCCTTCAGCTAGCACTTCGGTTGTAATAAGAATCCTATAATCATCTTTAGGGAAACGAGCGCGAGCATCAAAGTTTTCAATAACCTTTTCCCTGACAATCGTACTTGATCCTCCGGTAAAAGCCAATACCTGATTCGGAAACTTCTTTTCAATATTTTTTGCAAGGTAATCAGCAGTTTCCTTTGATTCAGTAAATACAATGAGCTTATTTTTCTTTAAGACGGAATGAGATGAAAGAATATCAACAAATGAAAGTAGTTTCGGGTCACGTTTTACCCCGCTCCATAACTCCTGTATTTCTTTTAAGATTTGTAGGTCGTTTTCCAAATCCTTCTTTAAATCATCTTTAAAATCTTCTGTGGGATACTTTTTCGCCTTATCGCTCTCAATTAATTTTTGGACTGCTATATCATCATCGTTATCTAAAAGCTCAAAAATTTTGTTCGCGTATTTCTTACTTACATACACATCGCCTTCTTCAAGTTCCTTCAAGAATGACTCATAATAAGAAACAAACCGATTGACTGTATTTCTGAAGGCGTAAAAACTGCTTTCCAATCGCTTGATAAGTAAAATCTTCATAAATCTACCCATGTTCTTTTGTGATTGTATCTCTAGTTGGTCGGGTTGAATATCACCTTTGTAATACAACATTGGCATATACCGCGCATATTTAAATTCCCGAGCAATAAGCTCAATTGTCTTGTTGAAAATCTCACTCTCATTTTTATCCAACTGATAAAGTATTGGTTCTGGATTTTCAACTTCGGGAAATTTAAGATTTTGATTTTTTAAATCATCAGCAAAGTATGTTTCAATTTCCTTTCGCGTTCTCCTTACCATTAAATGTTTCAATACTTGCTCTCGGATATCTTTTGCGTTTTTCTTTGCTGTCTGCATATACTTTTCGTAATCCTTTTTTCTGTCTAACTTTTTTGTCTTCTGCTCAAGACGACCAAAGAATGATTCGAGATTCTGCACGTTGGGAATGGTGCTCTTCTTTGCTTTTTGGAAAAGTTTTATTTGGCTAAGAATATCTTTTGGCGTGTTGTTGAGAGGAGTGGCAGTAACGAGAATTATCCTTTTCCCTCTGCAAATTTGAGCAAGCTTTTCATAAGTTATATTTGATTCTGTTCTAAACGCATGGGCTTCGTCTATAAATATATTTTTGTACTTCTTTATCCCACGGCGGATAAGATTATCCAACTTACCACGAGACTCAAAATCGGCCTGAACCCGAAAATCTGAAAAGACATTTGGCCATGAGCCTGGATTTGCTTTTTCTAGAAGCACTGGCGGAGCTATGATAAGAGTTCGACCATCAAGTTGACTGGCCAACATAGCTGAAACATAGGTCTTTCCAAGCCCAACCACATCAGAAAGAAAACATCCTCCGTATTCATAAAGTATCTTCTTTGCGTTTAATACAGCCTGTTCTTGATACTCCAGCCGTTTAAATTCTTCGGGAACATATTTGAAAAAAACTTCATCAGTTTGTCTTAATTCATCTTTAAAATATTCATAAAGAAATTTAAGGTAAAGCTGATAAGGGGTAATATTATTATTAAGCCAGGTTCTTTCCTGAATTGTTTGGATATACTTATCTTTGACATCAACAGCGTCTTTCCACAATTCTTTAAATTTAGCTTTGGCGAATTCATAATCGGAACGATTTTTAAGTTCTACATTAAATTCAAGATTATCTACCAATCCAGCTTGAGTAAAATTACTTGATCCGGTAATTACACGGCCCACATCACGGTCTCCCTCCGCAAATGACATAATATACAGCTTGGCATGGATATTCTCTGTTGGATAAGCTTTTATTTCCAATTTTCCGTTCTGCAACCATTCCAAAAATTTAATTACTCCATCTTCCACTTCTTTACTATCTTTAGTGTTTGCCATTTCGCTAGTAAGTAAATTGGAAAAATGATCTTTTGTTTCAGCATGTGAAAACTGGAGTTCTGTTTGTTTTGCCTGTTCTATCAACTCTATGGTTCTTTTATTGGTACTAATTCCAATAAGAATTCTAATTTTCTTTGTATTCTCTAGTGTTTTGTAGATGGCGTGAAAGCCGCTGGTATAAAAATAGCCAACTAAAACATCAAATATTTCAGTATCTTTAATCAAAACCTTAAATCTTTCAAGAAGATTTTTATTATTTTCGTTTGTAATAAATGTTAAATCGGAATTAGTTTTCATATATTAATTTTTTAATAAATCATCAACGCCAACATTTAAAGCACTGGCGATTTTATCTAATGTTTCAATTGTTGGGTTTCTATAACCGTTCTCAACACCACTAATATAACCTCTGTCCATATTTAAAGCCCTTGAAATATCGCCTTGTGACATTCCTTTTCCCTCACGAATTCGCTTAATATTCTGGCCTAATTTCTTGGATATTTTAGTCATTTCTATTGGTTTATTTTACAATCTATTGCACTATTTAACAATATTGTATTATAATACAATAGTTAGTAATGGGAGTAATTGTGCGTGCACGGGTGGGAGGGGTAAGCACTCACCTTCCTTCTGCGGCGCACCAAGCATGGCTTGGTATGAAAAATCTGGAGCTTTTTGAGAAAAGTCGCCGAAGAGCCTGCCTGACGGCAGACAGGGGCGGCGGCTGGGGCGCTGGGGGGCAGCCGCCGCCCTAAAAGTCATATGGATTTTTGCGGAAATAGGTTCGGATTTCATTCAGTATTTTCAGCCACACGGTAATGTCCCGAGAATTTCTGAAAACGCTAGGCATGTCAAAGAGAATTTTCCAAGGATTTTTGGGTGAAATCAGCGCAAAGCGATAATTTTTGCAGACGTTTTAAAGACAAACCCAAAAGCGATTCATAATTAACCCTACAGACCTATGACCAAATTCTTCCTTTATGCTAGGAAATCAACTGATGAACCAGAAAGGCAGGTTTTATCTATTGACGCTCAAATAACAGAACTGGAAGAATTTGCTAAAAAAGAAGGATTAGAAATTAGTAAAACTTTTATTGAGTGCAAAACCGCTAAAGAACCAGGCCGGCCGGTTTTTGATGATTTACTTTCTAGAATTGAAACTGGTGAAGCACATGGAATTTTAGCTTGGCACCCCGACCGATTGGCCAGAAATTCAATAGACGGTGGTAGGATTATCTACTTGATTGATGAAAATAAGCTATCAGAGCTAAAATTCCCCACTTTCTGGTTTGATAATACGCCACAAGGCAAATTCATGCTTAATATCGCTTTTGGGCAGTCTAAATACTATATTGA
>Ga0180007_10006940_pt1 | contig 10885 bp, 12 predicted proteins | sample MM_PC_MetaG_FD_121122 | JGI IMG/M metagenome (GOLD analysis project Ga0180007, IMG submission 121122) | Groundwater microbial communities from the Aspo Hard Rock Laboratory (HRL) deep subsurface site, Sweden - MM_PC_MetaG | ecosystem: Environmental > Aquatic > Deep subsurface > Groundwater...
TCCAGTACAAAAAATTTCTATTATTTCAAGGGGACAAACTGGCGGTTATACTTTGAAAATGCCTGAAAGAGACAAGCATATGTATTCAAAAAAAGAATTTTTAGCTGAAATTTCAGTTTTTTTGGGTGGCTATATTGCTGAAAAAATAGTTTTTAAGGATGTTACTACTGGCGCAGGCAATGATTTAAAAGAAGCAACTTTACTGGCACGCAGATTGATTATGGAATATGGTATGAGCAAATCTTTGGGTCCGATTGTTTATGGAGAAAGAGAGGAACTAATCTTTTTGGGCAAAAAGATTTCTGAACAAAGAAATTATTCTGAAAAAATAGCGGCAAGCATTGATCATGAAATAAAAAAAATTATTAAACGAGCTTACAAAAGAGCCTGGCGCTTGCTTGCAGATCAAAGAGCATTATTAAAAAAAGTGGCCCTAGTATTGATCAAACAAGAAACATTAGAAAGAGAGGAATTTGAAAAATTAGTTAAAAGTTATGTCAAGACGCAAGCAGAATAGCGCTAAGTTATAAATTTAATTTTATTTGTATTCTAGCGTTTCTTTGTCTTGTGTTATTTGTTTGTGGCGCATATTATATCTTTTGTCAATCAAAAAGGAGGGGTGGGCAAGACTACTTCAGCTGTTAATGTAGCGGCTTTTTTGGCAAAAAAGAAAAAAGAAACTCTTTTAATTGATTTAGATCCACAAGCTAATGCTACCAGCGGACTGGGTATAAAAGAGGCTAAAGCAGGGCTTTATGAAGTTTTAACGCAAAATTTTCCTCCAGAAAGCACAATTTTGCAGACTCAATTGAACAATCTTTATCTTTTGCCGTCAACGCCCAATTTAGCAGGGGCTAATATTGAATTAGTCACAATGGAGAACAGGGAATTTAGATTAAAAGAAATACTTGACAAGATAAAGAGAGACTTAGATTATATTATTATTGACTCTCCTCCATCTTTAGGAATTTTAACTATTAATGGTTTAGTGGCTTCAGAAAAGGTGATTATTCCAGTGCAGTGCGAGTATTATGCTCTAGAAGGGCTTGGACAGTTATTAAACACAATTAATTTGGTGCAAGAAAATCTTCAGCCCAATCTTTCTGTTTTAGGGGTTTTATTGACTATGCGCGATCATAAGACTAGGCTTTCTAGAGAAGTGGTTTTGGAAGTGCAAAGAAATTTTCCAGGCAAGGTTTTTGAAACAATTATTCCACGCAATGTTAGGCTTTCTGAAGCTCCAAGTTTTGGCAAAACGATTTTAGAATATGATCGTTTTTCCAAAGGCGCTAGGGCGTATAAAAGGGTGGTTAGAGAGATTATGGAGAGTGTTTGAGGGGTTAGGGGGAGTGGTTTTTTGAATCAAAAATTACCAATCTCGTATTTTTTCATAATATTAGGTTTATGAGAGTTCGCGAAGCGACCGTAGACAATCTACTTTTAAAATACGTCAATATTTAACGCAGAGAATAGAAGGCGAAAATATATATTTTCGCCTTTTGGTTTTATTTAATCTCCACTCTTAAATTAATAAAAAGAAATTTTAAAACTTTTTAAAACAATTGGGTGCCTGATCGCCGTAGCTTTAGCGAAGGAGGGATAGCCCAAAAAAGAATCGGTGTTTTGCTAAAGCGAGCCGTTGATTATAGATCATCCTCTGTTATCACTTTTATACCATTTTCTTTAAGAAACTTTGTAGTAATACCGTCGCCATCAATAATTGTCCCTGAAAAAGTTCCGTCATAAATTTGGCCACATCCGCAGGAGGGACTTCGCTGTTTAAGAATAGCATTTTTTATGTTGTACAGCTTAGCCAATTCCAAGACCTGCTTAGCGCCATTTTCAAAATTTGTTGTAATATCATCGCCATCTTTAGTTATAACTCGGTCATTTTTTTGTTCTGCAGGTTTTCGCGGGGTAGATAAACCGCCTAATTGCTCAGGGCAAACAGGGATCAAAGTTTCCTTGGCGGCCAAATTTATAACTTTTTCATGGGGCTTGCTTTTGCCGTCGTAACGGCACTTCAGACCCAATAGACATGCACTACAAAGTTTCATAATCGTTTTTATTATTAGCTCGCTTCAGCAAAATTTCACATAACGTTTTCGTGTATGAGAAGTTTCGCACACAGCTTTATTTTAATCAATTAAAGTGTGCGAAATTTTGGTGAAAGAAAAAGTGATTCCTTATTCTTTATCAATCAACTTTTTATTGAACATTATACGCGCTGTTATTTATGATGTAAATTTAGCCCTTTCCTTTTTCAGCAATTATCATGTATCTCTTGGAATTGGTAAAAATACCTTTATCATCTTTGTTGTCGTCAATAAACCGTGACAGTATTTCAAAATCCTCAGGCTGTTTACCAAAATCTGGAATAATAGGGGTGTTCCGAAGGAGAAAAATTAAATCTTCCGGTGTTTCGTACCATTCATTGGCGTCGTAATCCAAAGTTTTGATGTTAGAAAACCCAGCTTCTTCCAAATGGTTGATGTAAGTTTCTTTGGCTACACTGTCCTTAACTCCAAAACTTTGTCCGCGTCCAAACGCCTGTTTTATGTTCAGCTTGTCGGCTTCACTAACTTGCTGAGTCAGAAAAATGCCTCCGCCTACCAATACTCTAGCCACTTGAGCAACAAAAAAGTCTGAGTGGCGGCAAGAGACTATATCGAAAAATCCATTTGGAAAGTCAAGCTTCTTTGCGTCCATTTGTAAGAAGCGGATATTAGTGATCTGGGATTTTTGTAAATTATTGTTCGCTGTATTTATCATGCTCTTTGATAAGTCAATACCTATCACAAGTAGAAAATCGGAGCTTATCTTCAATACACGTTCACCGCCGCCTGTACCAATGTCCAGCAATATGGAATTTGCTCGAGCTTTTTCAACGACTAATTTGTAAAAATCCCATTTTTCTCCTCCGGACTTCACCTTCAATTTGCTGAAATCCCAGCCTATGAGACCTCCAACTCTGTCGTATAACTTTTGATAATTTATTTTATTGCCATTCATAAAGGGCTAAAATTATTTTGCCTAACGTTTACGCATCATCTGAAGTTTTCATCCCGACTTAGTAGAATAAATTTTTTTATTCAGACAATGTTTTTTTAATTATCTCCACCTAAACTTTCATCGAGCTAAGGGATGAAAACTTAGGTGGAAATAATTTTTTACTCCTTAATAATTCTAATAATGAAAAATTTTCGAGCTAGATATGCGTTGTTATCGGATGTATTTTTTTAAATAATTTTTTTTATGTTGTCTAAATCGAAAACTTCGTTGACTGTTATCAAAATCGCATTTCGGGCAGGAATTTTTTTGTCGGCGTTTTTACAAATATCGAAGTACTTTCCGGAATTAAAAATTTCAACAGTACCTTTGATTCGGTAATACAGACCATCTCCCATAGCAACTACGCATATTTTTCTATTTTCGGACAAATTTTTAATGGTGGTTGTCATTTGCGCGTCTGCAACCAAAAGCTTGTCGTCGTAGAAACCTAATGAAATCACAATATTTGCGTGGGGTTCACTTTGGACGGAGCAGGTGGACAAAATTAATTCCCGCCCTTTTTTAAAAACGTTTTTCCATGACATAGTGGAGTAAAAAAATTATTTAAAAAAATACATCCGATAATGTTCGCGTGTATGCGATGTTTGCCGAAGCGTAGCGTAGGCAAATATGGGAGAGGGCTTTGGAAAAGCCCGAACCGCATACACGCTGTTATATGATGTAGTGAAAAGCAAGTTTGCTATCGCAAACTTAAATATTTTCGGCAATTTTTTCTTAAATTTTTTAGTAGGAACGATGAAGGCCTTCCACTCCGCTCATTAGTTTTTGTAATGGAGCTGTTTTGTCTGCGATTTCTTGTTCTGTTCTTTTTACATGGTCGGCGATTTCTGCCTCAACCTTTTCCAGTACTCCTTGTAAGGCAGTTTTCATTTCATCACTTGCGGTATCTAAACTTCCAACTTTACTTAAATCGCCGACAACCTTAGCGCGCCATTCTTCAAGTTTAGTATTCAATTCTTGAGTTATGCGTTCAACTTCTTTTGTCAATTCTTCATGTAGTTTATCAGCCTGAGAGCGCAACTGTTCCGTTCGTCCCTCGCTGTTTTTGTCTCTGTTTTCAACAAGGCGAAAAATATCATTGCCAGTTTCGGCAAGCTGACTTTTTAGTTTTTGCTCTTCCTCTTCAAATTGAGAGACATATGTTGCAAATTCATGCATGCGACTATCCAAAATTTTATAGTGTCGTTGCGGCGCAATTTTGCCAAAAACACTATCAAGAGATTGCATAGCTTCGGCTCTAAATTTAGCACCAAGAGCAAAATTTTTGCCCCCGCCCCAGTGTGAATCGAAATACCATCGAGGCTCGGAATTCCACCTCTCATCTCCCGTAAGTGTTGGATTAACAGCTTCGTCAAATTTTTCGCCTTCTTGTTGTGCGTCGGTTTTTATCTTTTCAAACAAGGTTGCTCTTTTTTTAGGGTCTACCTCAAGCGCTCTAACAACTTCAAATGTGGAAAAAGTACCATTCTCTGCTTTTGTTTCAAATTGTTTTTTTATGGCATCAAAAACAGCGTCACTACCATATTCACTTATTAAGGTTTGCAAGCCCTCTGACTGCATGTGGGCAACCTGAAAAGTTACCTCTCTGTCACGTTTAATAGCATTCCATTCTTTAGCAAGATTTTCATAGCGAGACTCAAAATTGCCTTCTTGTTCCTTTTGTTCGGTTGCGCTCTCAGGCGTTTTTTGCTTGGCGCGCTCCTCCTCTGGTTGTTTTGGACCTTCTGGATTTTCTGTGCGTCCAGGAAGGCCGAATCGTTGTTCGTTCATATGATTTTTGGTTAGTTAATGGGACTGTCGCCAAATACAGTTTTTAGTAATTTTTAAAAATTTTTTTGGCTGAAATAAGCCAAATATCTTCTTAAATTTTGCTAAAAAACTAATTAGGCAACAAGCCCTTAATGATAAATTATAGCATGAATTAGGTAAAAATTGAAGAAAAAATTGCCGAAAATATTTGAAAATGCGTAGCATTTTCGCTTTTCACTATTTCATACAACGTATCGGCATATCTGATGTTGCGACTGCAAGGAGCAATATGGGTGGAGGCTATGCAAGAGCCGTAACCGGATATGCCGTGTTGTGCGATGTAATGAAAAGTTTTATTTTTGCGATAGCAAAAAATATTCGCAATTTTATTTTTAATTTTACACAACCGAATAGGCAATTTTTGTTTTTCCTTGGCTGGATTTTATTTTCCTGATGGTTATTTTGCCAATTTCAGATGCAGCATTTACATGTGTGCCTCCGCAACCGCAAATTGAAAATCCTGCAAAATTTATAACTCGAGCTGATTTACCTACTGGTGCCCAAACACCTTTAGCTTGAGCTTCTTCTGAGCTTAAATCTTTTCTCTCAACTTGCAAATTTTGCTCAATAAGATCATCGATATTTTTTTGCAAAACTGGAATTATTTCGGCAGGATTTTCAATTGTTCCATCATACTCAACATATGGACCATCAGGAAAATGAAATCCCTTGGTTGGTTTTAGATTTTCTATCCCCATTTTTGAAACGGCACAATCTAACAAGTGTCCAGCGGAGTGAAGTTTAGCATTTAATATTCTTCTATCTTTATCAATTTTTAATATCACCTTATCACCTTGTTTAAACTCACCTTTTTTAAATTCGCCAAAATGCCAAACTGTTCCAGTTTCATCTAATCTGACATCGTTGACCACAAAAATATTTTCTCCAGATATTATTTCACCTTTGTCGGCAGGTTGCCCACCTCCTTGGGGATAGAAAATCGTTTCATCTAAAATTACCGCTTTACCTTTTTCGTTTTTCTTAACCTCAACAAAAATTGCCTCTGACTCAAATAAATAGGTGTTATCAAGATAATTTAGCTTTGTCATAATGGTAAAATTAAAAATAAAATTGCGAATATAAATTCCTGAAAGGAATTTTAAAACTTTTCATTATTTCGCACAACGTATCGGAGTAAACGAAGTTCGTTTTCCCGACTTTTTATTAATTATTTTATTAATTTAACTGATTTTATTATATTCGCTAATCTTTTTAATTGCAACCGTATAAGGAAAACGAATTTGGGAGAGAAAATTTTGCATACCTTAATTTAAAAAGTCTAATAACGCAAAATTTTTGAACCGTTTACTCCGTGTTGTACGATGTAAATTTTTTATCTCGTGTTAAATGAAACTAATCGTGTTTATTAGAATAGAAAATTTGATTTTTGTTTTGGGCTTCGGGAAGAGGGGAATTAAAGGGGTGAATTCCCGAAGCCTAAAACTCATTATATTGGTTTGCTTAAAACGATTTTATGACTAAAGCTAATGTAAAAATATTTTTTAATTTCACAATACCGTCTGGCTTAATCTTTTGTATATGGTTTTTTTTGCTCGTTTCAGGATTTTCTATCAAAATAGCCTTAAATCCAACTTTTTTTGGAGTTACTATGTCTTGTAGATAATTGTCGCCAATCATAATACATTCTTCTGGCACATTTTTAGTCTCTTTTAGACATATTTTGAAAAATTCGGGATCTGTTTTTCGGTAGCCAACATCAGAAGAAAAAATAAAATGTGAAAAATATTGAGATATTTTTAATTTTTCCAGTTCCCGATATGTATAAGAGCTTTGCGTATAGCTTGCGATTGATAGAGTATACTTTTTTGATAATTCGCACAACATATCTTTAGCACCTGGATAAATGTGAAGATCGGTGGCATATTTTTTGCGAAATTGCCAAATTAAGTCTAACATTATACTCTTTTCGATTTTTATGCCGTGATTTAAAAATACCGTGTTTATGGAATTGAATAAATTATGATGTCTTTTTTTCATTTTAATATCTCCGACACCTTGATAATATTTTGTATTTTCAATGCTTATTAATTTACTGAATTCAAAATTATTGATTTTAATCCCATAATTTCCCAAGTAATCAGAAAAAATATTCCATGCTTCATCATTTCCTGAATCATCAACTGATAAAAGTGTTTGGTATATATCAAAAAATATATTTTTAGTCATAATTAAATCAAAAATATCTTATTGTTTATTTTCGTGGCTACTAATTAGCATTTTTATCTCTCTGTCAAAATCAGAAATATAATTTTTATCCTGCTTAACTCGAAATTTTTCGTATTCTCCCTCAGCTTTAATTCGCGCTTCTTCAGCTGAAATTTTTCCTTTGTGAGTCAAAATTGGATAATTTGATAGCTCTAAAAAGTTTTTCATGAATTTTTCCCAATCTTTCATATTCATCACGATTTGTCGTTTTGCGTTATTTTCAGCCAAATCTAAATAAGCCGAAACAATACGATTTAACTCCTCAATATGTTTTTCATTCAAATAATTTTTGGCAATTAATATATCAATTTTGAGAATTTTTCCTTTCGGCGCATTTTTCCAAGTTTTTAGTCCCATGAATATCTTTTTTGAATTGGCATTCTTGTATATAATCTCTGCGGCGGTTTGCCCTGTAATTGCCCAATGTAACTTATTTTGCACTGATGCAAAAAAATTTTGTGTTATCTCCGCATTTTTGTCGTAATCGGCGGAAAGCGTAAAAATATCAGTGATTTTTTGATAAAATCGGCGTTCGCTAGCGCGAATTTCGCGGATTCGCTCCAGCATCTCTTCAAAATAGTCTTTTCCGAAGTGCTTAATTTGCTTTAGCCTCTCATCGTCCATTGCAAAACCCTTTATAATAAATTCCTGCAAGATTTTTGTCGCCCAAATTCTAAATTCTGTCGCTTGTTTAGAATTTATTCTATAGCCAACGGCAATAATTGCATCTAATGAATAAAATTTAGTTTGGTACATCTTGTTATCACTGGCAGTTGTCAAGAAATCCTTGACAACTGAATTTTCCGCTAATTCCTGTTCTTTGAAAATATTTTGTAAATGCAAGCTTATATTTTGTTTTGTAGTGCCAAAAAGTTCAGACATTACTTTTTGTGTCAGCCATAAAGTATCCCTCGCGAAAAATACATCAATATTAATCTTACCTTCATCGGTTTGAAAGATAACAAAATTATTTATTTTTTGCAGCTCATTTTTTGCCATAGAGTTTGAATGAAATGTATAAAAATCGTTTTCGTAGCGTAGCGGAGAAAACACTCCTTGTTTTCCCCTCTTTAAATAAACAAAAAATCAAATTTTCGTCGTTGTTAAATACACAAAACCTAAAATTACCACTAAGATAAAAAATTTATTTCGTACAATGTTCCTGCGTATCCGAAGTTCTGCGAAGTGAAACGAAGCAGAATTTGGGTGCAGGTTTTTGTAAAAAACCGAAACCGGATACGCAGTGTTATCGGATGTAATTAAAAGTTTTTGTTTTGCGAAGCAAAACATTATTTGGGGCTATTTTTTATTTTTAATTTAATTTTATCTATTTTTTCACTCTTAATTAACAATGTATTTTGAATAAGGCGAATTATTTTTAATTAGTAACATTGTAACATAGCCTTTATGCAAAATTTGGCTTTCTTTGATATTTAGTTTATCCATAAATTTTTTTAGTTTATCTTTATCAATATCATTATCATCTTGCGATTCTATTTCAACAAAACAACCTAGATCTTCTATGGCGTCTAAGCAAATTGTCAGACCGTCTAATTTATACTCAATCCTTTTTTTGTTAACTTCAATTATTTTTTCTAAACCCATGGCTTTAAGCATGGCTTCAGCCATTATTTCATTATTAATATTAAATTCGTATTCTTCCCAAACCCCATCTTTTTTTGACTCTGCGCCCTTGTAGGTTAAAAATTTCTTATCGCCCTCATTGCGCACACGCATTAAAAAAGAATATCCTAATTTTTTAAATAAATTAATTTCCCCAAAATATTTATCAATCTGTCTTTTTTGTTTTACTAATTTAGCGCCAAGCCCGACAATGCACTGCTCAATATTTTTTATATTATTTACTTTAGCTCTTATTTCAATTTCCATATTTTTATTTTAAAGCTTTTGTCGGGCAAACCGATGTGCAGGCGCCGCAACCAATGCATTTATTTTTATTAATAATTATTTTATTTTTTGATAAACTAATTGCATTTTCTAAACAAATATTAATGCATGCTTTGCATTTGATGCAAAGATTTTTATTGTATTTTGGTATAATCGGATCCATTTGATGAGAGCGTAATAATTTTGGCAATAATAAGCCCCTTAAATCATCTATATTCGCATATCCATATTTATTTAGCCAATCATCAAAATTATTAATAAATTTATTTAAAAATATATCTCCCTTAGTGCCTTCAATATGAACGGCTGAATAAATTTGTACAGCACTGGCACCAGCCATAATCATTTTTATTGCATCTTCTGGTTTTGTGACGCCGCCACAAGCGATAATGGGTATTTTTAAATTTTGGCTGAGGTTTGCCACGTCAGTAAGGGCGATATGAAAAATGGCCTTGCCGGACAATCCTCCCTTGCCGTTATTTATACCTAAAGTTAATTCGGGCTCGCCGCTATTTATATTAAAATCAATTACCGGCCCATAAGTATTAATAGCCACAATGGCATCAACGCCAGATTTTTCTGCTACTTTCGCCAAATCCACAATAAAATCAGAATGCCCTAGCTTTAAAGCAATTGGCGTTTTAATATTTTTTTTAAGAGTTTTTACTAATACGGAAATATGTTCAGAATTTCTCGTTATAAATCCATGAGCTTCATTGCTGTGAGCGCAACTAATATTTATTTCTATAAATGGGAAATTATATTTATCAATTATTTTGCAAACTTTTAAACAGTCGTCTATGTCTCTGCCTGATACTGACATTACAATTTTTTTTGTTTTAGATAATTTTTTTAAATAAGGCTGCCAATAATTTATCAAATTTCCCGTCCACTCGCAATTTCTCATCCATTTTTCATTCGTGTTAATATCTAAATGATACGAAGGATGAAATTTTCGGCCAGGAGCATATTTCAATCTCGTAGTCCGAGGCACTATAGCCCCAACTTCTGATTTTAAGAATTTATCAATCCTTTCTTTATTTTCTGAAATAGTTCCTGAACCAAGCCAAATAGGGTTTGAAAATGTTGTTCCTAAAATTTTACATGTTAAATCCGACATTTGATGCTTTATTTAAATTTTAATTTATTTTCTCGCTCAATTGGCGGTTCAATCTCTCGTGACACTTCATTAACTGCTATCTCTGATAAATTATCTCTATTATTCCACCCCACCTCGATGACTCTATCGATCAATTTTTCTTTCCACATTTCTTGGATTGTTTTTATTTCATCAATCGCTCTATTCAATCTTACCTCCCGGTCAGTATCTTTTTCCGAGCCTCTTGATCTCAAGTTATGGTCTAAATAATCCTTTTCAGCCGTTAGTGCAACCGTAAAAACCTTGTCGCCATATAATTTTTTAAATAATAGAATATTGTCTGGATGAATTTCGGTTAAGATTAAATTATTATTATCAAGCATCTCATCAATTTGTTTTCGAAAAAATCCATACCAATCGCCCTCTTGCCCGAATGGTTGATGTGCGGCTATAATTTCCCCTTTTTGTTCCATTCTTAAAAAATCGCTAACGGGTATATCTGCTTTTCTGTCCAAACCGTCCGACGATCTCTTGTTTCTTGTCGTGTAAACCGTAAGTTCTACTAATTGGGGAAATTTATCTTTAATTGCCTGTTTGGCAAAATTTTTTCCTACTCCAGATGGTCCAATAAGTGCAATTATTTTTCCTGACATATATTATCATTCAATTTTATAAAAATTTGTTTTATTAACATTGTGGCGTAACAGCCCGTGGGTAGGAAAAAAGATATTTGAATGCAATATTTGTTTTTGTTTAATTCATCTTTCTCGA
>Ga0180007_10006941_pt1 | contig 10885 bp, 13 predicted proteins | sample MM_PC_MetaG_FD_121122 | JGI IMG/M metagenome (GOLD analysis project Ga0180007, IMG submission 121122) | Groundwater microbial communities from the Aspo Hard Rock Laboratory (HRL) deep subsurface site, Sweden - MM_PC_MetaG | ecosystem: Environmental > Aquatic > Deep subsurface > Groundwater...
ACCCCAACCCCAACACCTACACCTACACCTACACCTACACCTACACCTGTCCCAACACCACCGCCTAGTTGTTCCTCAGTCAATCCTGATTGTCCTGTAGGCTATCAATGTCAGATTCAAAGCTGTACCTTAATATATTGTCCTGATGATAATCCAGACTGTAATATCTGCACTGGTCAATGTATTTTAGTGCCAACCTCCAGTCCGGTCAAATAACGAACAATTAAGAGTTGAGATAACCCCTTGGTTTTCTTCGGAGAGTTTTTTTCTTTTGCTTCGCTTCTTCACCCGCGGATTAAAATTCCATGGTTTTCGTGAAGTCGGAAATGAAACCAGCAGACATTGACAGAAATTCCAAGACTATGTTACACTAATTAATAGATGTCAATGTCAAATTTAACTGATGATTTAAAAAATGCATTATCTTCCGTAGTTTCTAGCGCAGGCGATGTTGTTTCTACAACCAGAGATGTGGCAAAGGATACTGTAGTTAAAACTGTCCAGGCAGGCGGAGAAGTTGCAACAACATCAATAGATACAGCAGGTAAAGTGGTTTTAGAAGGAATAACAGCAGCCTCTGAAACAGGGGCATCAGTCACTCAAGCTGCAACAGGTTTTGTAGCAGGTGCTATTGAAGGAGTTAAAGTTGCAGGAGGAGATACAGTTGCTGCAACAGGTGAAGTATCAAAAGAAGCAATTAAAACAGCCGTTTCTGTAGGCGGTGATGTTGGAGAGGTAGCGGTTTCTACAGTAGAGGGTGCTATTGAGGCAGCAGGAAAAATCGGTGAGGATAGTGGAAATTTAGCAAAGCAAGCTACTATGGGTACACTGCAGGCCGCTGATGAGATAGGATCAGAGATTGGATCACTTGTTAGAAAAGCTCTTCTTAATGCAGCAACTCTGCCGCACGATATTATTGACGCGCTTCTAACAGGTGAAACAGACTGATTCTTAATTAATTTTTAACTTTTTTGTTTTTTCAAAAGTTAAACCAATTTGATTTGTGGGTAATGGTAAAATACCAAAAGATGAAAAAGTTTTCTCTCCCTTTTCTGGCTTTTCTGCAAGCCACAGGACTGCTTATCTATATTAGTATTGTTTCTTTAATCTTTGCTTTCGGGAATCAAATATTTGGTAAAATGAATAATTATTTTGGTCCAATCCTTCTTCTTTTGATATTTGTTTTATCAGCTACTATTTCCGCTCTTTTAGTTTTAGGCAGAGCAGGTTTTCTATTTTGGGAAAAAAGATACAATGAAGCTTTTCCTTTGCTTTTTTGGACAATTAGCTGGATTAGTTTTTATCTTTTTTTAGTTATGTCTGTTTTGATTTTTGTTAAATGAATTACCTTTAACTTTACTGGGAGATAAGTCGGAATTCAGACTAAATTCCTATTACGCTATATTATGATTGCGCTAGTTTGTTAATTAACATTAAGTAACACCACAACTGTCTCGAATCTCTATTTTTGATAAGCTATAATAGAGTATTGCTTATGTCAACAGATAAAACTATTATTGAGGTTACTAATCTCACCAAAAAATTTAAAGATTTCACAGCCGTTGATAATATTTCTTTTACAGTCAAAAGAGGTGAAATTTTTGCCTTTTTAGGACCAAACGGTGCTGGTAAGAGTACGACGATTAAAATGTTAACAACTCTTCTTTTGCCAACTAAGGGTAAGATGTCCCTAGACGGCCATGATCCGATTTTGGAGCAATTCACAGTCAGACGTTCCCTTGGAGTTGTTTTTCAAGATCCGTCATTGGATGATGAACTGACTGCTTACGAGAATATGGGATTTCATGGGATGCTTTATAAAGTTCCAAGAGATTTAAGAAGAACAAGAATTGAAAAACTTCTAAAATTTGTGGAACTTTGGGAAAGAAAAGACAACCTGGTGAAAACATTTTCCGGGGGGATGAAGAGAAGACTGGAAATTGCCAGAGGTTTTCTACATCATCCGAAAATTTTCTTTTTAGATGAACCAACATTGGGGCTTGATCCTCAAACCAGAAATCATATCTGGAATTATATTAAAAATCTTAATCAAAGCGAAAAAATTACCATCTTTTTTACTACCCATTACATGGAGGAAGCAGAAAGAGTAGCTCAAAAGATAGCCATCATTGATCAAGGGAAGATTATTGCTCAGGGAACAGTGACTGATTTGAAAAACAAGACTCAGTCTTCAACCCTTGAGGAGACATTCTTAAAACTTACCGGGAAGAAAATTCGGGAAGAAAAGGCAGATGGAGTGGAAAAAATGCGCACAAGAAGACGAGTTTGGAGACGAAGATGAGTGTTATTTATACTCTTTGGCTGAGAGAACTTAAGCGACATTTAAGATCCCGGTCGCGTATCGTGGGATCACTTGGTCGACCAATGCTTTTTTTGATAGTCCTTGGTTTTGGTTTAGGCCCGGTTTTTGCACGGGCAGGTGCTGGTAACTATTTTCAATTTCTTGTTCCCGGAGTTATTTGTATGGAAATCCTCTTCACAGCGGTTTTTTCCGGTGTTCAAGTAATTTGGGATAGACAGTTTGGTTTTCTAAAGATAACTTTGGTAGCACCTGTTTCACGATTTGAAATTATGCTGGGTAAGACTTTTGGTGGAGCAACAGTGGCAGCAATTCAAGGATTTATTATCTTTTTAATTTCGCTAATCGTTGGATTTAGAATACAGAATCTTGCTCTTTTACCGTTGGCACTTGTTTTTATTTTCTTAATAGCTATTCTTTTTACAGCGCTTGGGATAACAATTGCTTCGCTACTGGAAGATGCGCAGGGATTTCATCTTATCATGAATTTTTTAGTTATGCCGCTTTTTTTCTTATCCGGCGCCCTTTTTCCTCTTTCAGAGATACCTAAAATTTTGTTGATAATTGTGAGTATTAATCCTCTTTCTTACGGTGTGGATGGTTTAAGAGGGACTTTGATTAACGATGCGTATTTTGGCTTAACAGTAGATCTTTTGGTTTTGAGCGTGGTTACAGGTTTATTTTTACTGATCGGCAGCTATCTTTTTTCTAAAATTCAAATATAATAAGTGTATGCTTATTAAGATTCCGCAACTTATTTTATCCATCGGTTTTTGTTTAGGGGCAGGGGTATTGGGGTCGTTTTTTACAACATCCTCCGTTTCTACTTGGTATGCAACTTTAAATAAACCTTTCTTTTCTCCTCCAAACTGGATTTTTGGCCCGGTTTGGATAACTCTCTATATTGTGATGGGGATAGCGCTGTATTTGGTTCAAATTTCAAAGTGCAAATTTCAAAGTGAAAAAATCAAAGCAGTTAAAATCTTTGCTACTCAGCTTGTTCTAAATGTTTCATGGTCTATTATCTTTTTTGGATTTCAAAATCCAACTCTGGCTTTTGTGGATATATTGCCTTTATGGGTAACAATTTTTCTAACCATTAAAGCTTTTGCCAAAATTAATAAGTTAGCAGGAAATTTGTTAATTCCATATCTGCTCTGGGTAGCTTTTGCCGCTATCCTTAATTTATCCATTGTTTTTTTAAATCCATAAATTAAGGTTATTTATCCGCAATAATTTGATTTCTGATGAAAAAAATGAGACGCTATATCAGATGAAACTGCCTGTTTTGAACGCAGCCTTTGCAATAATTGTTTTTATACTTGGTTTATTTGTAATCCCCCAAACTATTTTGGCTTATGATAGTACTGACTATAAATTAGGATCTTTTGTCTTTTTTACTGATACGCACAGTATTATTACTGAAAATGCTCATCTGGTAGGTAATATTAATCAGACAAACTATCCCGATTTAATTCGGTTTAAAAAAGATATTTTGAAAGGGGATTCTGATGAGAAAGAGGCTCATCAGGGGTCAGATAAACTGGCTAATAATTCAAACAACCAATCAGGTTGGTTTGGTGATCAAACTGCTCATTGGAAAAAGCTTTTAGAAGAATACAATGCTTCAGATTTTCTTAAGTCTTATCATAGAGTTGGAGTTCTGCTTCACTTAACTGCCGATGCTTCTGTTCCTTCTCATGTGAGAGTTTGTCCTCATGGAGATTGTAGTGAGGAATATTTTGGGACAGGATCCTCTGCCAAAACGCAAGCTCAGTCAAGTTTTAAGAACAATTTAGTTCCCTTCCCTTTTAATTTTATTAAAACTGTTCATGTTGATAACTATGAAACAATCGTTGACCGCTTGGCTTATCAAAACAGGATACCATTGACATTAGGAATGACACCCAGGCTGCTACCTCAGGTTGATCAATATATGACAGTAGTCAGGCAAGCCCTTAACAATCTCTTAAATAGTGACAGCTTTTATGACCAATATTGGGCTAAAAATACTAATTGGAACAGTTGGGGAAGTTATGGATCAGTGGGTGATACTTTTGGATTAAAATCTTTAAGTAATAAAGATTATTCTTTAATATACTATGGTTTTAATGTGGCAGTTTTATACAGTAGCGGGCAACTACAGCTAATCTCACAAAAACTGCCTCCTTTAATAGAAAAAGTAGATTTATCTCCCAGTCAATTCGGGAACCAGGGTACAAAAATATCTTTGACAATTTCTGAAAATAGAACTCAAGCCGTAAAAATAAAAATTATAGTTGAAGATAATACAGGCAGAGTGATTATTGATGAAAAAGGCCAGGGTTATGATGGTAAAGTACCTGTCAAACTGGATGTTAATAATAGCGAGAAAGAATTACCTTATAAAACCTCTTTAGATATAAATTGGAAAGCAGACACCTTAGGAGGAAAAATCCCTGTCGGGAAAGGAAAAATCAAAGTTGAAGTGATAGACGAAGACGGCAACAGCAGCCAGCCGGCAATAATTGAATTTGAGTATTTACCTGAAACAGAACAAACAAAAGATACACCCATCCTGGATCAATCAAAGAAAGTTGGTAGTCCGCCAGTGTTTGATTCGTTTTCCTACATTCAACTTCATCAGAATTATGAAGATGTTCCCCATAGATATTTATTATCAGTTAATGCCTCTGATCCTGAAAACGGGCCTCTGATTTATAATTGGCAGATTAATTGTGGGTATTTTACAGGTTTAATCAATAGTTCCCAAGTTGAATGGCGTTACAATACCCCCGGGGAATGTATTGATGCAGTTGTGACTGTAACTGTTAAAGATAATGACCAGCTGGAGGCTCAAAAGAGTCAAAAAGTGTTTTAAGGATCTGGAGTAAGCATTAATTGAAGCTGAGTATTAAGTTCTTGTTTGGCTTGCGGGGGGAATTGAAAATCTTTTGAAAAGAAAAAAGTATTTTGCTTTTGATACCAAAAGATAGCATAGGTCAAATAGATAATGATTAGAGCAGGTATAAAAAATAAAGTAATCTTTTTATAATCAATAGGTTGTTTTTTTGTGTAAGCCATAATCTTATATTAGAGTAAAATATTGGTTTCATCAATATTCTAATTAACTTTAAGAGCGTGTATCTTTTTCTGGAAATAATAGTTTGATTTTTTTCAACAAACATGAGACGCTATAAAGCAGATGAAACAACCTGTTCTAAAAGCAGTTTTTGCAATAATTGTTTTTATACTTAGTCTATTTTTAATTCCTCAAACTGTTTTGGCCAGTTGCAGCAGTCATGTAAGTTGTTCAAGCTGTGTTTCAGACAGCAGTTGTATTTGGGCCAGCTTTGCTGATGTTTGTATGAGCAAAGCTGATGCCCAGGGATTTAATCCCAGCGGATTAACTTCAAGCTGTGGAGGAAGCAGTTCTACTTCTCAACAAAGTGCTCCAACATCAACACAAGCCCCCGCAGTTAAAGTTTTACCAACCTCAAAACCGAAATCTACTCCTGCTCCGGTTTCCAAAAAAGCTGATGGGCAATCCTGCAAAATTAATTCTGATTGCAAGTCAGGTAATTGTAAAAATTCCCGCTGCTGCATTAAAAATAAAACCTGCTGTTTGGATAGTAATGATTGTTCAAAAGAGCAATATTGTTCGACGTCTAAAAACCGTTATTATTGCATTCCCAAATTAGACAATGGTACATCCTGTACAAGCAGTGATCAATGTAAATCAGATAATTGCGGTAAAGGTATTTGCTGCGGCGGTCAACCTTGCTGTAAAGAAGATAGCCAATGCGGTAAAGACGAATACTGTGAAACTAAAGATGATTTATACTATTGCCGGGTTAAGTGGAATGTTGATGAGTACTGCGAAAAACCATCAGCCTGTTTTTCCGGCTATTGCGATCCTTATGTACAAAAATGTGCGGAAAGTTCAGAAAAAAGCACTTCAACTGAAAAAGCGGTTTGCGGCGATAAATCATGCGATGACTGGCTTGGGGAAAATTGCACCAGCTGTCCAAAAGATTGTGACAATATTGCTGATTTTTGTTGTTCAAAAGGCAGCCAATATGCCAATACCCTGGATTGGCAAAATCGGATCTTTAATCTCTTGAACCCGCCGGGCGGATCTGTGCCCAATGGCAGATTGGTGGTGCCAAAGGGAACAGAGGAAACGACTTACTTTAGTTCTTATAAACCAAAAATCTGCAGTAGCGGAAGAATTATTGAGGGAGAATGCATCAGAAGCGATCAATGCGCCAAAGGGGTTTGCGTGGATCATAAATGCAGCGCTGCTACTTCTGATAATCCAAAACAAATAAGTGATGAAAAGTTGGCTCAGGAAATTTTTAATGATCAGATGGAATACATGCAAGAAGAAATCTGGATAAATGTTTATGACAAACTTGAAGATAATTTGATTAAATCAACCAAAGTACCCGGAGGTTTAGATATTAAGTTGGAAGTTCAAGGGTCAACCGCCGGAAAAGTGCCGGAGGCAGTAGTCGGCAAAGATGTTGAAACCAGATTATTTATTACCAACGACACCAATTTTTCAATGGCGGTTGTAGCCGGAATTACCTATCCTGGACAACTGGCAAACACTTTTAAGCTGGAAGAGAAAAAATACACACTTTCCTGTAGTCCTGTTAACGGTACCAATCCTCTAACTACTGTTATCGGCACACTTAATGCCAAAAGATTGGGCGGCAACTCATATGTTTTGCCTCCACATCATCAACTTACTATTTATTCTAAAGTTTCTCCCAAGCAGGAAGGGTACATGGATGTTTCCGGCATTATTTACTTCTCCAAAGAAAAAATGTACGCCAACTCATCTGTGGTGGAAATGGCAATTACCCCGGCCGATTTTGAATCAAGTTTTCAAAAAAGCGAAGTTTCTGATTCTATTTTGGTCAATGAGAAAAAATGCAGCTGGGGGATAATTTGCATATGATAAAAGAAAAAGGTGCTGTTCATCTGGTACCTATATTGATTGTATTGGCTGTTGTTGCCTTAATCGGATGGACGGTTTATCAAAAATCCCCGTTAACTGACATATTTCCTTTTCTCAAAGGCAAGATAGGCGTTACTTGTGATCCGTTAACTCTGGTTTCTTTAAAGCAAGTTTATGATGCTTCAGGGATTGCACCTGTTTCAGGCGAGAAGTGTACGATTTCGTCGGATGATTATCTTCTGAAATTAGTGTATCAAAACAACACTCAGGCCCAAAAGGCCAAGTTTAGTTTGATGCTTGAAACTACAGGGGATAAAAAACAAATCGAAGGAGCAAGTTTGATTATTCATGAGGGAAACTCTTCCGCGTTTTTCGTTGAAGGAAGTACGCTGAAAGTTTTGGTAATGCTTAAAACTACCGATGAAGCAAAAATTAAAGGAATGGTTTTGGGTTTCAAGGATAATAAAGATAATAGCAGCACTCAGGATAAAACCCAGAAAGATAGTGATAAAACTCAAGGTGAAACTGAAAAATCTACAAATATCTTTAATGTTAGAGAAGAAGCGGCTGATAATATCATCAAATCAGATATGAACCAGTTGAAAATAGCCATGGAGCTTTATTTTACCGAAAAGGAAGTTTACCCAAAAACCTTGGAAGAACTGGTAAAAGCAAATATTATAAAAACTGTTCCCTTAAATCCTAAAACTAATAAACCTTATGATTTTACCAGTAACGGTAAAAGTTATACCATTTCAACAACCTTAAATGATGGCAGCCAATATAAAATAAGCCGTGAGGATTAAGGATATAAAACTAGATTCTGACTGTGGATAAAATTGCTTCTACATCAGGTAAGAATTTATCATAAGAATCAGCCATAGCGTTGTATTGGAAAATGTATGCTTTGTTGTTTTTTAAAACAATCCTTACTAATCCTTGTCCGTTGCCCTCATCAACCTTTGCAGTATACAGAATATCCCTAGTTTCTTCTCCTGCTAAATTAGTTGATATTCTGTCAACAACATTAAATTGTTCCTCTTCAGATTCATCTCTTGTTTGATTTTCCCACAAATCTGCTATTTCCTGTAGAGTATAGTCAGGATTTGAAGAAATATCGATTACTTTGATAGCTAAGAAATCCATAAAATTATCACTACTTGATTCCTTAGGTGAACGGAATACTGCCACAAATTGCTGATTAGGATTTTCCTTTAGACTCCAGGTTGCTGGATATTCAAGAGCAATGCCATGCTCTGCGCTTTGATAAGTTTTTGGTTTAGTTTCTATATCCGGGACAGGTTGTTGCTGGTTTTCTTGAACAGCAGACTTATCAGTATCTTCATTTACACTTTTATCAACAGATGCTGAGAATTTGAAGTTTCCGGTAGCTATAAAAAAGACTACTACTAAAGCAATTACTCCTCCGATGATTATTTTTGGGTCAACAATCCCTTTTTGATTGAAGGTTAATTTGGTTTGGGCTGGTTTAACCATTAATTTAATAATTACTGAAATAAAATTGTTTGTCAAGACTTAATCTGTTTGATTTAATCTGTTTGAAAGCTTGTCATTATCTTTCTAATTTTCTGCAAATAATCCTCAGGTGCAATTTTTTTGTAGACTCCGTGAAAGAGAAGTATTTTGCCGTTTGTTCCAAGTAAGCCTCTATTTTCAAAATTATACTGATCTCCATCGATGGTCTGTTCACCTTGAGCAATATAACCGCCTATTTCACCTTCAATAGACGACTTGAATTCGTTGACTTTCATGTTTTGGTCGTTTTTGAGTTTTTGTTCTACAGCATTGATTGCTTCCTGTATTTTGCCTTTTTCCGAAAGACCCTCATCAATAAAGGCCTGGATGTCAACATAACCTAAATCAGTGTTTTGTTTTATAAGTGTTTTACGGGATGTTTCAGTATTGCCGTCAAAAAGCTCCCAGTCAGCAGGGTAGGAAACCTCATAGCCGTACTGTCCGCTGCTATAAGTTTTCCAGTTATCTTTAATATCTGTTGCAACTTGAGGGGAGAGTGTTGGCTTGGGTGATGTTTGATTAGCTGATGAGTTTTGTGTGTATTCTTTTGAATTTGCGTTTGAATTTTGATTTGACGTGGAAGTTGGTGTTGGTGCAGCAGGCTGACGGGTATAAGGCCCAATGATTTGTCCCGAAGATGAAGGTGCAGCAATAAACGGTACAATGCCTGTTTTTACTCCGATTACATAGCTGGTAACACCAACTACTACGAATGCAAAGATCAGTGGTATGAAAACAATACCTTTTTGGGCAGTTTCTTTATTCATCTTTCTATATTTTAAATATCTAATATCTAATTGATAATTTAATAGTGGTTTATTTTTACTTATTTGTCAAATTGAAAGTATTTTAAGGCTGATTATTTAAGGCTGATTATTTTTTTTCGTTCTTAAATTCAGACTGAATCTGCAGGGGTTAGAGGTAATGTTTTACGTCTAATCTAGGGACATTTGGATCTTAGAATTTCCTCAAGAGGAGCATTGCTAAAGTTAGTTACGCATAGAAATCAAAAAAAATCTTAAAGATTCTTGGTTTTTATTCTTGTTCTCTGGAAAAAACAGACTTTTCATACTATAAATGTAAAACGTAGTCGTAAGCTCAAAGAACGATTGCAATTCCCTGGTATGTTAAAATTCACTTCCTAAGATTGTGGGTACTACATTCTTCTAGAGTTTATTTCAAAAAGTTTATTTCAAAAAGTTGACAAAATCGCACTAGTATGATAATCTCATTAGTATGAATTATATACAGGCTGTTTCTAAAGTCAGAGAAAGAGGACAATTAACTGTTCCCCAAGAGGTAAGAAAAGCCTTAAATTGGCCTGAAGATGAAGTTATGGTAAAGATTGTCACCATCCAGGATGGTTTTAGGGTGGAAAAGTTACCTATATCCCACCCACAGCACCCCAAAAAGAAATTAACTAAAAAAGAATGGGATAAAATTTATAAAGATATGGAAGCTTTTAGTAAAACCGGTAAACAGGATATTAAATTAACAGACTTTTTAAGACACGACAGGGATACCCATTTTTAATATGCATACATATGTTTTGGATACCTCTGTCGCGGTGCAATGGTTTCACCGCTCAAAAGAATTTCATGTTTCGGAAGCCAAAAGAGTCTGGCAAGATTTGAGCGCCGGTAAGATCAACATCATTTTGCCGGATATTTTATTTCTTGAACTACTAAATGTGTTTATTAAAGGGAAAGGTTCATCTCCCGAGAGTTCTTATTTAATATTAAGTGAACTGTATAAATCTCCAGTCACCATTGTAGAAACGTCTTTGCCTGTTTTAGAAATTGCTGCTAGGCTCATGGAACAATATAATCTTGCTTCCTATGATGCCTACTTTTTGGCTCTGGCACAATATGAAGGCTGTAAGCTTATTAGTGATGATGAAAAGGCGCATGGGAAAGTAAAAGATAGGACTGTAATTATGTTAAGCCAGTATAAATAATACATGAATATAGCCCTCCTTTCTTTAATATAAATCTTGCTCAAATCTTGCTATAATCTCTTCGTATGAGTTTAGAAATTGGAATAGGAGAGATACAATCAAACAAAACAAGGTTATTTACAGCCCA
>Ga0180007_10006942_pt1 | contig 10884 bp, 9 predicted proteins | sample MM_PC_MetaG_FD_121122 | JGI IMG/M metagenome (GOLD analysis project Ga0180007, IMG submission 121122) | Groundwater microbial communities from the Aspo Hard Rock Laboratory (HRL) deep subsurface site, Sweden - MM_PC_MetaG | ecosystem: Environmental > Aquatic > Deep subsurface > Groundwater...
GTCAGCTTTTATAACTTCTGGATTTATTATTTTTGCTGATGGGACATCTAATGATGTTACCTTATAATTCTGATCAAGAAATTTGCTGAAGATTCCCTCCCCTGACCCTACATCTAAAACCGTCCCTTCTTTTAAGAAATTCATAACCCAAGATTTTCGTCTAATTTGGAAAATACGATAAACCACATCTCTTAATGTTCCAAGAGGTCCTTTTGGTAACCAATAACTTCCACTATAATACCGGCTTAGATTTTTTGGAACAGGATGCGTAAAACCATTAAGACATTTTTTACAAAAGAAGATCTGGAATTTATCAGCATTAAATTTATGAATAACTGTAGAGGTAGTGCAACTAGGGCATCTTATATTGTTTGAATTAATAGAATAATTTCCTGTTTTCATATAGGGGTAGCGTAGCATTACTTTTGTACTTCATCAACTAATTTCTGACGGGTCAAATCAGTAATATTTATAAGTGTATCTTTCCCTTGCAAACGAAAGGCGTAAACTTTATCTATTGAAATAGGTTCCTCTGTGTACCCGTATGGCTTAAAAGACTTACCATCTTTAACAGCTGAAATTGCTTCTTTCCACCCAGTCATTGATACTGGGATTTTATCGCTCTCGGTTAGATTATATAAAAGAGCTATATGGAAGGGAAAACCAAATAGAACAGAGTCTCCTAAAATCCCACCATTATTGCCATCGTTTTCAAAATAGAAGACTAAAGGTTCTTTACCTACTTCAGGTATATGTGGGATAGAGGACCAGATTTTATCGATTGCTTGCTGATTATGTAAGTCTAATAATTTGTTTATATAAGTTCTGGTAGAGATGATGTGTAAAACTATAAAAAGCGATAAAAGTAAAGTTAAAATTAACTTACTCTTTAATTTATTTCCTAAACTAATAATAGTTGCAAAAAATAAAGAGATTCCTATTGCCGACATGGTTAGATATCTATGGGTACTATCAATATATGAGCCGGGAGACCAAACCCAAGCTAAAAAGAATGACATTATAGTCCAGGAAAGTGATATAAAAAATGCATCTAATATATTCTTATGGGTACGGTATTTAATTAATAAAAGGGTCCAAACAAGAATTGCTAGTCCTCCGGTCGTTAACATCAGAATCAAACTTGAGCTGGAGAAGCTAACAATATTAAACTTACGAATTATAAATACAGTAAAAATCCAGATAACTGCAGAGACTAAGGTTCTATAAATATCCTCTCGTTTTAGCTTGGTAGCATTAGCCTTAATTACTAATAAGAATAATGAAAATAAAGCCAGGGTAGGAAGAGCAACACTTAAAAGCATCTCTTTTTTGGTATTTATCTGGATACTTGGAAGGATAAAATTGGGGATAAACATACCACCAATTGTGACTACTGGGTATAAAACAAAATCAGTGCGTCCTTCTCCCAGCAATCTTTGGATTGTTGTAATTCCTGATGTTAACCTTTCAAGCCAGTCCGATCTGTTTCCAAGGGTGTGTCCGGTAGTGCTAATGATAAATAAGATACAGAAAAGAGCGGTTAGTCTTAATAATGAAGATTTTAAACTCCTTTTGGTCCAATCTTTTATTAGCCAGAATGTCTCAAGGGATAAGATAAACATTGGCGTTCCAATCATCCTTGCTGAAGCAGTAATATATGCCAGATAAAAAAATACTCCTGAGATAATTAAAAACTTAAATCTATTTTTATCATGAAAAAGAATATAGAAGTAAAGAAAAATATTGAATAAAGCAATAGTAAGATATGTAGACATAGTTAATAACCAGCCGGTACTGTCAAATCCGATCGTTGTTATTGAGAAAAACAGGACAGCAAAAAAAGCAGCTAATTTACTTTTAGTAAGATAATAAGCAAGGGGAAATAGTGAAAAAGCAGCCAGTAGGCGAAGGAAATAGGCAGTTAGTTCATAATAAAAAGCATTGGTGCCAAACTTTTGATAGAGTAGCCCCATAATAATATCCTGAGACCCATAAGGAGTTAGGAAATAATTAAAATAATGTAAGCCATTTTTTGAGAAAGGTAAAACATGCACAACATATCTAAAAATAGCCAACCAGTCATCTCCGTATAAGCCAATATGGAAGGCTGGGTATATCACCAAAAAGCTAATAATAAATACTAGTAAAAATGCCAGTGAGCTTAGTTTAATATTCATTTTTGTTTTTTAATATCCCTTTTAATTTTTCTCTGGCAATATCAGTTATATTTATTAGATTATCTTTACCCTGAAGGCGAAAAGCATAAACTCTCTCGAATGAAATTGGATCTAAGATCTGACCTTTATTATGTGGTGCAAACGATTTTCCATCTAATACTGCAGATTCTACATCTTTCCATTCAATCATTGAGATGGGATTTTTACTTTCTTCAGTGATTTCATAAAGTAATCCCATATGAAACGGAAACCCGAATGTAACTGTATCGTGTAATATCGATTCATTTGTACCATCTCCTTCAAAATAAAATACCAAGGGCTCTGCACTTTTACCAACTTCTTGTATATAAGGCATAGCAGACCAGATTTTATCATTGATTTGCTGGTTGTGGTTGTTTAGTAGTCTTTGAATGTGACCAATACTTGCCCAAATATGAATAGATAATATGATTAAAAATAAAGACAGAACAACTTTCTGATATTTTACGATTTTTGCCAAAGAAATGATGATTGCAAGAAATAGACTGATTCCAACTGCCGATCCAATCAAGTATCGGTGGTATGTATCTAAAAGAAATGTTGGGCTCCAAAACCAGGGAACAATGAATGCCATAATAGACCAGCAAAGAGATAAAAAAATTGCCTGCGAGATTAGTTGGTTACCATAGTTTTTATATAGAAGATATGATCCTAATATCAATACGTAACCTCCGACAAGAAGTAAAATGAAGAATTTAGAACTTGGGAATGTTGTCTGGTTGTATAAATATACAATATAAGAAATTAAGCTCCATAATGCTGTGAGGAACAGAATTACTCGATAAGAATTTGATTTTGTTACAGAGATAGATTTCCTGATGACTAGTGTAACTGTAATGAATAAACAATAAACAAAAAACGTTAAAAAAAATAGCTGGGACTTACTAAGAATCGTTGCTATATTAGGTATAGCAGTAGCAGGTATAAACATGCCTCCAAATGAAATAATAGGGTAAAATAATAAATCAAATCTACCATTTTTTAATTGTTCGAATATGTTAAATAATGAGTCCTTTGTTAGATTGAAAAGAAAAATACTCGATTGACCATTTTCATTTATTTGTTGTGAGGGGAAAAAGAATGGATTTCCGCTTATATTAATAAACAAAAAGAACAAGAGAATAGTTGATAAACGAATAGCAAATTTCTTAAGAATTTTTCTGTTTAAATTTTGCAAAACCCAAAAAAATTCAATTAAAAAAATAAAAGGTAAAAGTCCGGTCATTCTAATAGGAGCAAAAATAAAAGTTAAATAAAAGAATAATCCTGAAAATAGTACTTTCTTGCCTTCTTTATCCTCTCTTGATCTAAGAAAGTAGTAAAGGAATAAATTAAAGAAAGTAAGACTAATATAAGAAGGTATGTGAGCAAGATATTCAGTAGTTTCTAAGCCAATAGTTGCGACAGAGAGAAACAACATGGCAAAAAATGCAGCTAATTTATTTTTGGTAATATAGAAAGTAACAGGATAAAGAGAAAAAGCAGCAATCATTCTAAAAATAAAAGATGTTATATAGTAATAAGTAGACTGATAACCAAAAATAGATTTTAAAATATTTATTAAAACATCCTGCGAACCGTATCTTGTCATGAAGTGACTGATATGATCCCAAACATTAGGTGTATAATCTGCAGGATAGAAGTAACTATATCTCCAGAAAACTAGCCAGTCATCCCCGTATAAAGATAGTTTAAAAGATGGAAAAAATACGACTAGTCCGGCTAAAAAAACTACGATAAAAAGCAACCATAATTTCATCTTGTTTCCAGTCTGTAAGTTTTTCAATAACACCATTTTATGATAATATTTATCATAAGTTATGAATAGAGGTCAACTTGTGTCAGTAATAATTACAACAAAAAACGAGGAGGATAGAATTGCGAGGCTTATAAATTCTATTATTAGGCAGATGTACAAAAACAAAGAAATTATTTTAATTGATAATAATTCTACGGATAAAACTGTTGATACAGCTAAGAAATTTGGAATAAATGTTTATAATTTCGGACCGGAAAGAAGCGCACAAAGAAATTATGGGGCAAAAATAGCCAAAGGAAAATATCTTCTTTTTTTGGATGCAGATATGGAGCTAACTAAAAATGTAGTTAAGGAATGTGTTGAAATTATTAACACAAGTCCGGCAGTTGGGGCAATTTCAATTCCGGAAGAATCTATTGCCAGCACATTTTGGGAAAAAGTAAAGGCATTTGAGCGGTCTTTTTATAATCTGGAAGGAGACCCTGCAACAGATGCGGCCAGGTTTTTTTCTAAAAAGGCTTTTGAGAAGTGCGGAGGTTATGATACTAATATTACAGGGCCCGAGGATTGGGATTTAAGAGATACTATTTTAAAATCAGGTTATAAAATTGCCAGGATAAACGCTTTGATTTATCATTATGAAAGAATTAAATCTTTGCTTGATTTACTAAGGAAAAAATTCTATTACGGTTTAAAATCGCACCGGTATTTATCAAAGCAGAAGGTTTCTCTGGTAAGCGCGGAGACTATTTATTTTTTAAGACCGGTATTTTACAAAAATACTGACAGACTTATTACGCATCCTGTTTTGTCTATTGGGATGATAATGGTACTATTTCTTGAGTTTTTTGCAGGAGGGTTGGGTTATTTGGTAGGGAAATTCAAAAAGTTATGAAAGTACTACAGATTAGTGCTCATTTTAATCCGAACATTGGTGGAGTAGAGACTCATTTAACTGATTTGGTAAATATCTTAACTAAAAGAGGTTGGAGAGTTTTTGTACTTACCTACAAACCCTTAACTACCAAAGTTTCCTCAAGAATATATGAGAATCAACAATTATTAAAAATATTTAGAATACCTTGGTTTGCAGGTTTATTCTATAAATTAATTAAATATCCTTTACTTGAATTTTTCTATTTACTCCCGGGGCTTTTTTTAACTACTCCTTTTGTTTTATTTTTTGTGAATCCGCAAATAATACATGCCCATGGATTAGTTGCAGGATTTACCGCTGTGTTTTGGGGAAAAATATTCAGAAAGAAAATTATTATTTCGTTACACAGTATATATAATTTTCCCAGGGTTGGGGTTTACAGAAGTTTTGTTACTCTTGTATTTAAGAATGCAGATTATGTATTGGGTTTATCAAAACAATCAACAGAGGAAATCAGGTCATTGGGAATAAAAGAAATAAAAGTTAAAAAATTCACATATTGGATTGATTTAAAAAAGTTTAAAAAAGTAGATAATGCTAAGTTTCAGCTGGATTGGGAGGAAAAATTCACATGTTTATTCGTAGGGAGATTAGTTTATGAAAAAGGAGTAGTGGAATTACTTAGATCAGTTAAAGATTGGGATCAGAACATATGCTTGAAGATAATTGGATCAGGGCCACTTGAGAAAAAAGTAGAAGATGCTGTGTTAAATCTTCCAAATTTAAATTTTATCAAAGGGATTGATTCTGATAACCTACCTATATATTATAGTGGTTCAGATTTATTAATTGTTCCTTCGGTCTCCGAGGAGGGTTTCGGAAGAGTCATCCTGGAGTCATTAGCCTGCGGAACACCTGTTATTGGCGCCAGAAAAGGTGCAATTCCAGAAGCTTTAGAGGAATCGGTTGGGAAAATTATTGATATAAGTCCGGAGAAGATTAAACAAGCTGTTGAATATTTCTACAGGTCCAGGAGTGAATTAAAAGAACTTGCAAGAAAATGCCGCGGATTTGCTGAAAGGAGATATTCAGAAAAAAATGCAGAGAAAATTATTAAAGCATACAGAGAATAGATTAGATCAGTCTTTAACTACAGTTGGAGATATGGCTTTAAAAAGAAGGGCAAGAAATATTGTCCTGAGTTTGGAGCTTAAAGATGGGGATAATGTTTTAGAGATTGGTTGCGGTAACGGCTATTATTTGAGTCTATTAAATAGATTAGGTAAGAGGATTAATTTAACAGGAGTTGATAATGATAAGTTAGCATTAACTGAGGCAAAAAAAATTATTGATGATAGCAAAGTTAAATTGAATTTTGTAGATGCAGCTAAGTTATCCTTTCTGGCAAACTTTTTTGACAAGATCATAATGAGTGAGGTGATAGAGCATGTGCAAGATGAGAAGAAGTGTTTAAGCGAAGCATATAGAGTTTTAAAACCAGGCGGCATTTTTGCATTAACTACATGTAACATTGAGTATCCGTTTTTATGGGATCCATTTAACTGGATTTTGCAGCATTTTTTTGGAATACATATTAAAAAAGGTTTTTGGGCAGGAATATGGAACCAGCACACTAGGCTTTACAAAAAGGGACAAGTTGAAAAATTGATGAAATCTACCGGTTTTAAAATTGATCGGAGCGAACCGCTTACCAGTTGGTGTTTACCGTTTAATCATTATATTGTGAATTTAATAGCTAAACTTTTTTACTCTAACAAATTACCTAAAAGTTTGGCTAAAGGCATAAATAAATTCCAAAATAATAGACAACCTTTTTTGGTAAAAACAGTTTTTCGCTTTATTAATTTCATTGATAAGCTAAATGATATTCTGCCGCAAAAAAACGGTGTATCAATATTTATCAAAGCCATAAAGTAATATTATGAAGAAGCCGATTATCTCAATTATCATCCCGACATATTATCAATCTAAAGAGACTTTAGAAGTGCCGCTTAAGAGTATAGCTAACCAGAAATGTCCCAAGGAATATTATGAGGTGATAATTGCGGATAACAAAGGCGGAGAAAGTATAAAGTTTTTAGCAAAACAATATGGCGCTAAGATTATTGAAGTTGATGGCAGGCCTCCACAGGTTTGTAGGCAGGTTAATTTAGGCGCAAGGAAAGCAAAAGGTGATTATATATTTGTATTGGATCATGATATTGAGCTTAGCCCAAACTTTCTGGAAAAGACGATTAGATTAATAGAACATCAAAAAAATATTGATGCATGGTATATTCCCTACAAAATTATTGCCAGAGGCAGCTTGCTTAATAAAGTAAGAAATTTTGAAGAGTATTTTTACAAAGACTCGGTTATAGCTGCAGCCAGGATTATTAAAAAAAGTATTTTTTTAAGGACGCTAAATCAATATGATTCTATATTATCTTCAGGTCCTGCTGACTGGGATTTAACTAATCAACTTAAAATTCTCGGAGCTAAATTTAGTTATATAGATGATTATGTTTACCATCATGAAGAGCAATTAAATTTAATTAACTTTATATCAAAAAAAACTATATATGCGGAGGGAGGAGAAATATACAAAAAGAAATGGCGCGATAAAAACCCAGATATATTTAATAAAATAGTCAAAAAACAGTATGATCCAATTTATCGTCTATTTTGGTTATTTATAGAAAATGGTAAATGGAGAAAACTGATTTCTAATCTGCATCTGTATTTTCTTTTTCTAGCTATTAAATTGACTATGTCAGTTGTTTATTTATACGATTTAAGAAGAAAATAAAGCTACGTTTTTTTAAAAACCCACAACTTTAGTCTAGAGCAATTTGCTCCTAAGTGAAGTATATCTTTTATACTTGAAGAACTTGCATCTTTATTGAATCTTGAATTCCAGGTTAATTCTTTTTCAAATAACGGTTTTATTCCTCGGGTTAATATAAAGTATTCTCCTAAACCATCTTCTTCAATAAGTTTCATACCATTAGATTTCATAAATTTAATAAGCGTTTTATCATTAAGGAATAAATTATGCCATTTAACAGGTATAGGTTTTAAACCGAATAATTTTCTGAAGTGATTCAATGAATTTACTCCAAGTGTACTTCCCTCCAGCAGAAGCAGTTTGCTGTTTTGTTTTAACATTGATATAAAATCCAGTAGAACTTTCTTTTGTAATCTCCATTCCATTAAATTGATCAAAAACCTTTGGGATATTATAATGTCATAATTTGAGTCTAATGAATATTTTCCAAGAAAATCGACCTTTTTCAAAAGGACATTTTTTTGTTTGAATAGTCGCCGAGCAGCTTTTTTTAATCTAGTTTCAGAAAAATCAACTGCATGAACTTTAACTCCTGGGATTTTAGAATATTCTAAAGTGCCTTCACCTTCGCCGCATCCTGCATCTAAAATTTTAGATTTCTGCCCGATTCCTGCTTTTATTAATTTTATCTCAAGATTAAGTAGATTTTTATCATACATGGATTCGACATCATCTTGATTCCAATAATCCAGTACTTCTTGACAGTTATGAATAGGTTTGATCCTTGTTTTCATTTGATCAATATATTTATTTAGGATTATATCAAACAGGAGCTTCTTTACAAAGAGTAAAATAGATAATATGATTGTGAAAATTATACAGGGTATTAGCAATGATCAATGTAACAAAAACAACTTTGCCTCCAATTAATAAATATATAAAATATTTGAGAAAGGTTTGGGCAAATAATTGGGTAACCAACAAGGGAGAGTTTAGTATTAAATTGGAGAAGAAGTTACAAAATTATCTTGAAATAAAAAATTTATTAGTTGTTAGCAACGGTACTGTTGCAATGCAACTTGCGTTTAAAGCTTTGGATTTAAAGGGTGAGGTAATTACTACCCCTTTTACTTTTCCTGCTACCACCAATGCCTTGATTTGGGAAGGATTGAAACCGGTCTTTGCCGATATAGATCCTGAAACTTTTAATATTGATCCAAGAGAAGTTGAAAAAAAAATTACTAAAAATACCAGTGCAATTTTGGCAGTTCATGTCTTTGGCAATCCTTGCGATGTAGAAGTTCTTATGAAGATTGCTAAAAAACATAATTTAAAGCTTATTTATGATGCAGCGCATGCTTTCGGGGTTGAATATAAAGGTAGATCCATACTTTCTTGGGGAAATATCAGTACTTTAAGCTTTCATGCAGCTAAAGCCTTTCATACTATAGAAGGCGGGGCTATTATTTCCCAAAATAAAGAAAGTTATCAAAGGATGAATCTTCTTCGAAATCACGGTATTAAAACTTACGATAAAGTGGTTCTTGCCGGCATTAATGCCAAAATGAATGAACTGGAGGCGATTATGGGTCTTTGTGTTATAGAAGAATTCGATAAACAGATAACTTTGAGAGCGGAGATTTATCGAAAATATTTATCAGCTTTTTCAAACAATCAATTTAAACTACAAAAATTAAATAAAGCTATATCCAAATATACTTATTCCTATTTTCCGATTTGCTTTTCCAGCCAAAAAGTCAGGGATCATATTTTTAAAGTCTTATTTAAAAACGGTATAAGAGCCAGAAAGTATTTTTATCCGCCTTGTCATGAATTTCCCTATATAAAATATTCTTCTTCAGATTTGCCGAATGCAACAAATATTTCACACACAATCCTTTGCTTACCGCTCTATGCAAATCTTTCTAAAAAAGATCAAGAAAGAATAATTATTTTAGTGAATAAAGCCTCGAGGTAATAACTATCCTTTTACAATTGACAAGTAAAAGATATTTAGATATAATATATACTATGGGTTTAAATAATCAAGAAATTTCCGCTCAAAAGATTTCCACCGTGGTTGAATTATTACGTCGTCTTCAACCCGGATTTTTACCAGAGGAAATTTTTCATGCCATAGCAAGATTAACTGTCCTAACAGCCTTAGAAATGGTGCCTTTTAGCCTCGATACAGCGGGAAGAACTCAAGTTTTATTACTAAGACGTTCTCCGGAAGATAGATTTTGGCCCAATAGGCTACATGTACCGGGAACAATTGTCAGGGCAACAGATCACGGGGAAAATTTTGAAGGAACAATAGAGAGGTTATTAAAAGGAGAGATGGGTGATCCAACAGTTGTTAACAGACCTGTTATATTTGGCGTTACGCTCCGTTCTTCTATAAGAGGTACAGAGACATTGATAAAATCATGGGTTCAGATCTCTGATGCCCCTAAGGGAGAATTATATCCTTTTGGTAATCTTCCAAAAGCACTGATTCAGGAAGAAATTCCTCATATCCAGTCAGCCCATGAACATTTTAGAAATGCAAACTTTCCCCGCTAACAAAAGTTGCAAACTCGAGTTGAATGAGTATACTATACTAGAAAATGATCTCGAAAAATACTCAAGTAATTATTTTAGGCATTCATGATGGACATAACGCAGGGGCTGCTTTAACTCGTGATGGGGAAATACTTGCGGCAATCAATGAAGAAAGACTAAATAATATCAAAAACTATTCAGGTGTTCCAGTTTTAGCCATGAAAAAAGTTTTTGAAATTGCAAAAGTTAGTCCTTCAGAAGTAAATTTGATTACAATAGCAAGTCTCCTTCGTTTGGATGATCCTGTTAAGGTTGAGGGTAATAAGTTGCACTTTTTAGCAGAACATATTGCTCCCTTAATACATTCAAAATGGTTTACTAAAACAAGTGTTTCTATACTACATAAATTTAGAAAAATTAAAGGAGTAATTGATGTTCTGAATGAATTGGGTATAGCTGATAAGAAAGTATACTTTATTGAACACCATTTAGCTCATGCAGCTTGTGCCTACTACCCGCGACCATGGAATGATAAAACTTTAATACTCACCCTTGATGGTATGGGAGACGGTTTATCAGCAACAGTCAGCATTGGATCCAGTTTTAATATTAAAAGGATAGCGGAAACTTCTTTTTATGACAGTTTAGGCAATAATCTTTACTCAGAGATTACTGCTTTTTTGGGTATGAAACGATGGGA
>Ga0180007_10006943_pt1 | contig 10884 bp, 4 predicted proteins | sample MM_PC_MetaG_FD_121122 | JGI IMG/M metagenome (GOLD analysis project Ga0180007, IMG submission 121122) | Groundwater microbial communities from the Aspo Hard Rock Laboratory (HRL) deep subsurface site, Sweden - MM_PC_MetaG | ecosystem: Environmental > Aquatic > Deep subsurface > Groundwater...
GTAAATTTCCGAGAGTAATCCACTGTATATCCCATTGTATCCCTGAGCAAATCCCAATCATGGTTAATCTCACCGTAGTTCTCGACATCTTCTCTATAATGATCATACGAATCCATAAAAATCGAATTGTTGCCACGGGCGAAGGTTTTCCAGACCCATTTTCGCATCTCTTCAGCATTTTCGGGTTCTGACCAACCCCAAAGGTGATCAGTGTCATTCATAATTACCTTTTCGGAAAAATCGGCAGGTCCGCCTTCACGGTAGTCTCCTGGACCTTCTACGTACCAGTCCCAATCTGGCGAAATCCACTCGGCAGAACTTTCGAGCATCTGAGTGCCAAGATTCCAGCCTCCGGTCATCCCAATTAGATGCTGTTTTGGTTTGCTGAATTCGTACGATCTCACATATTCAATCATTCCCTCCTGCCATTCCACAGATTGCTCGCCAGGCTCATTCATAATCTCCCAAATAAGATTGTCAAAATCATTTAGTTCGTCTATGAATTTCCGAACCAATGCCCGCTGGGTTTCCAGGGCTTCCGGATCAGTGGTAAAAAAAAGATAGCCATTATTATCGAAAATATCTAATTCAGCATTTACATTATTATTGGGATGCCAGGCCGTGTTGATAAAATCACTTTTCAATCCATTGTGCGACCCAAAGAACATAATCGAACAGTACATTCCCCGAGATTGAATTTGAGAAACCCTTTCTTTAACGGCGTCAAAATAACTTTGGTTAAAGATGCGCATGTCAAACTGAGGGTTGCCATCATCGGCGGTACCCGGCCCTGGGCGACTCCAGGGGAAGGGTGGGTTATCCAAGTAGCTAAGCCCTGTCCATAAGCGGGTGAAATTATGTCCATGAGACTGCATCCAATCCAGATACCCTTCGAAATATTCAGATGTTGTTGTATTGGTTTCTATAGTCGCATTTTGATGAATGTTATACCAAGTCTGAGAGCCAGTTACATAAATTGGCTGGCCGGAATCATCAGTAAAATATCGTGGGTTGGCGGGGTGAGTTGCAAGTGGTGCCGCTAAAATAAGAATAGGGTTTGCGAGAAGGATGAAAATATTAACAAACACAGTTACTGCCCGTAAAAATTTCATAGAATATATTCAAGCTATCAAGGAAATCAAGATTCGTCAAGCTGTCTAAAATAGGAATTTTTTCTTACTGCCCAAAATTCCCACCCACCATCACCAGATCAAAAATATCCACCACGCCATTCCCATTGGCATCCGCGCGGGCGCAATCTCCGGTTGCTTCTTGTCCAAAACAACTGCCGACAATAACCAGGTCAAAGATATCCACCACTCCATCATTGTTGAGATCTCCGTGAGTCGTTGGACTAACCAACTCTACCCAATTGATATTAAATCTGTCTCCGTTCAGATAAATAGTCAAGGTGTGGTTACCCGAAGAAAGTACTTGGCTTGTTTGACTAGTAATGGTTGTCCAGTTCTGCCAGCCACCCGTGTTAGGAATCATAATATCTTCCGTGACTCTCCCTCCGTCAAGCTCAAGATGCACAGAACCGCTTACCTCGGTATCCCCAGCTACTCTTAATCTCACTTCATAATTTCCCGACTCGCTAATATCGACATCATACTTGAGCCATTCTCCGGGATCAATCCAACTCACATTGTAGCCACCTTCACTGCAGGATTGAATATCGACATCTTCAGCCCGATATTCTCCGCCTTCATTACCAGATGTTGAATCGTGATACGCAACTCCTTCTCCACCCACATTATAATTTTCTACCTCAACTCTTCCAGGAATTGTATATGGAGTGGGAACTGGAAAGGGTGTTGGGGTTGAGGTGGGAGCAGATGTTGGGGTAGGTGTGGGTGTAGAAGTCTCACCGCCAGTAAGTACAAGAACATAATCATTCCCTTTTCCACTGCTTGCAGCAGAAAACGAGCGTGTGCCACTGTTGGCATACATTCCAATGCTTGAGTAGGAACCATTGCGCGGATTGTACCACTGTGCAGTAACAGCTCCAGTTGATATTTTTGTCATATCAACAGTAACCGATCCTCCCCTGGGAAGATATACATAGGCAAATGACCCATTACTGGCCCTCATTGCCACACGTCGTTCAAAATCAATGCCAATCGAAGAAGTAATCACGCTCTGATCCGGTTCAAGAAGCGTAAAGCCCCTGCTGCTATCGTTAATCAAATTATACAAATGGGACATGTCCGAGGCTCCAGGCGCATCGAGCTTGTCTCTCCAATCATCAGGAAAATAGTAATTATAATGATGTCCATAGCTGGTTCCAAATGCTCCGGCAAAAACTCCCTGATATGCGCTAAAACGTATCCAATATTCATCAACCTTTGGATCATCTTCCGGGACACTGGATTCTCGATCCTCGTAGGCTGCTTCAATCACCCACGTAGGTTTTGTAGGAGATTTGTTATAGTCATTTTGTATCTCTGGGTAAATATCATCTTGCCTGCTCCCACCATATAACTCAATACTATTAAAATCAAGCCATGGATCATTATGAAACCAATCAGATGAATTTAGTACTCCCCCTGCAGGGTGATATGTTAAGAGAACTTCGTTCCAAGCAGAAGACGACTCGTCCCAATTTATATCTTGACCAGTTACGCCCTCTACTAAACCTTCTGCTACTGCTCTGTGTAACTCTAAACCATCTTCATCCGCATCTCTATCTTGCCCCAGAGCAAAAATTGCATTTTCGTGATTCCCAAAATACTCTCCAACCATTTTCCCCCAGTCTTTTGCCTTTGAAATATTACCAGTACCCACAAAAAATGGTCTTCGACTGTCAGTCGCTTCTCCAATTTCAATAATAATGTAAATGCCATACGAGCCCGCTTTCTCTACCATATCCGAAAAGAATTCAAAATATTCATAATTCCAATCAAGACAATCAGTATCATCATTAAAGGGAAGATCGCCATTTGCATTACTTGCATCGACATCATTCCAATAGGTTGTTAATCCAACATAAGCGCCATTAAATTTTTTACTTTGTCTATTTTGAAAATAGGTATCTTGTTCACTAGAGGAAAGCGCATGGAGCCGCCAGGCAGAATCGGCCATAAGAAAAAAGGGCTCACTCGAGTCCCTTTTTACCAGCCAGCGGCCATTGTTACCAACTCTTAGGTCGGTAGCGGCTTCCACAGTTATTCGAGGCATAATTAACAGTTGCCCTAGATAAACTCCAATACTTAAAAAAAGGATTGATATTTTGTAACTAATATTTTTCTGCATAAGATGAGCAACACTATTACCAGTAGATTACCGTTAACTTTCCATCCGTGCCAAACCAGCAAGGCTTTGTGCTTTCGATAGGGCCTTCTCCGCACCTACACTCCAAAATTCCCACCCACCAGCACCAAATCAAAAATATCTACCACACCGTTCCCGTTGGCATCCGCGCGGGCGCAATCTCCGACAGCTTCCTGCCCAAAACAATTGCCGATGATAACGAGGTCAAAGATGTCAACCGCGCCGTCATTGTTTAGGTCACCTTCTACTGTAGGAGAACCAAGATCGTCTTTTTCAAAGTAGACAATTGCCATTCTTCGCCGACTGTAGTAAGGGTTGTTGGGATCGTTATAGCATTTATAATCATTTGCCGCGTTATTGCACTCCCCACTAGAAGTGAGATTGCTGTCGGACAAATCCAAGTTGTAACTTATTGGTTGACTGTTTACATCTATTGTTCTTTCCTCAACAACATCGCCAGTCTGCCAATCAAAGATTTTAGTAGTGTAAGTCCCCGGTTCAAGATCAGGAATAGCTAAAGTCACGTTGTCTTGTGAGCCCCGAACCATTATCATTAACTGGTCACCGTCACCTTGCGCGGCAACAAAGTCAGCATTTTCTTGAGCAATGCGCTTTTCGACCCAGGGGGTCATGGAAATGGCGTGTGGATTACTCCACGTACCCCAATCCTCCCAATCTTCCCACGCTTTCATGTTTTCAACTTCCCAGCGGTCCCAATCTACTTCCTGAACAAATTTTGATGGAGCATAATAAATGCTAGAGAATCCATTTGTGTGATAGGGTACATACGAGGTAAATCTTGTAGCCCCACCCGTTCCCCCCGAGGCAATCAAATTAAGCCAAACGTGAGCTTTTGAGTTAATCCATGGATCGTCAGGCTCGACAACTCCCTCAAACTCGTCCTCATAATATTGGTGAGCGTAATCGGGAATAAACGGTCCATTGACTTCAGGTGGCAAACCAATACAATATCCATCATCAGGACAAGCGGCTCTGAAAGGACCACTACCCCCACCAAAAATGATAAGTTTATCTGGATAACGCTGTTGCGCTACACGATGAGCTATAAGACGATCCCAGATATTGTAATACTTGTAGTTATGAAAGCTCGGGATATCAACTTCTTGCAAATCAAAAATTGGGTTTATTCCTTCTATCTCATCTATAGCAGGTGGCGTTGATGAATCCCATGGCCTCCACTCAAAATCAATACCGCCAAGCATTGTTGGCCTATCGTGCCTATCGAGCTGTTTAATATAGGCCGTACATTCTTTTGTCCAGTTCTCCAAAATCTCATGACTAGCCCAATTGTGAGACCAGTTAATTTCAATCATTAACTCCCAAACAGCGATTGCTGGTGATTCACCCCAGTTTTCTATTATAAACCTTATCCTCTCCTTCATTATTTCCAATGACTCAGGGTCTGTTAAAGACTGCTCCTTTGTTTCAACCGGACCAGGAACACAATATCCCGAGGGTGTTCCCTCGCACCACCATTGTTGTTCACGAGCACTATTATGTATGTTTATATTCCAGCTATGGGAATAATCTGCGTTATTGGCTAAACTTACCTTTACTTTAACGCCATATTTTTCGCAGGCTTCCAATAACTGGGTTATATTGCTTCCGTCTGAGATGTCATCGGGGTCACCGTAGAGCAACAGATGGCGTTCTTCTTTTTCATCTTCAGTGGAATTCAGGGGAAGAGCTCTCACATACAGAACGTGTCCCGTACCATCATCCATTGCTACATTGAATTCACCCTTGTTGGGCTCAAATGGAATGCCGTTATAATACGAGGTGAACCAGATATTGATAAAATTTACGCCATTGGCCGCCAGTTCATCTCGTACCCATTCTTCATAAGATTGGTTTCCAATTTGCCTCCTTGGATCGTCCTCCGACCAATATTTCCAGGCCGCAAAAGGTTTCCATCCTAAAGGAGTAAACATTTTTCCGGTATCGCTATCTATTAAGCTCTTGCCATCAGATGCCACTTGAATATAGCCGGCCAGACAAGCTTGCGAAGAGAATGTTAGGTGCAGGAGAAAAAAAACAAATGGTCCTAATAGTTTAGTGGTTTTGAATCGCATTGTTATTAGATTATCCAGGGCTTGGACTGATATCAAGGCCCAGGTGTAATTATTCCTAGTTGGTTACCCACCCTCTCCAAAATTCCCACCCACCAGTACCAAGTCAAAAATATCTACCACGCCGTTCCCGTTTGCGTCTGCGCGAGCACAATCTCCGACTGCGTCCTGCCCAAAGCAACTGCCGACGATAACCAGGTCGAAGATGTTCACGGTGCCGTCATTGTTAAGATCGCCGTTAAGTGAAGGTGCAAGAGTAGGAGTAGGGATTATTGTCGGTTCAGGAGAGCCGCCATATTCATAAGCACCAATATCTGGATTAGAATCACGCAAGTTGCCGTCAATATCAGTAGTTGGTATTTCAATAATGGATGCTGGAAGATAATTAGTCCCAGTGAAATTGTAATCTGGTATACCAGCATCAATTGCCGTTGAGTCGCTACGCAATTGCAAGTTATACCCTTCTAAATCGACAAACGCGGGATTTATGCCCTGCGAACTTGAATCAGTTTCGTCACCAACATCGTAGTAATCTAGTTGTGACGACCAATGCCCAGAGTTTATGTCATTCATATAAAACGTTTCGATAACATCACCTATACCTCCATTATCTAATTCTCTATAATAGGCCACCACAGTACCATCATTTGAACTATTATAATAAATGTTGTTGTTCCCAAAAAGCTTATGTCCTTCAAGGATTTGCACGGTCCGGTCTGGAGATACAAATATACTATTTATAACCACTGCCTCCATTACAAATGGGTAGGCACTATACGACAATGTCGCATAATCACTAATAAGCGTTGAGTTAATAATGGCCGCGCTACTATCTCTCCAACCACTAATACTAACACTTTTCTCATTACCATAAATCAGAGAGTTTACAATTTTTTGTCTTAGTCCCTTAACTGCAATGCCTCTAGCCCTATTATTGTAACTCCGACAACGACGGTAGGTAACATCATCTGCTTTAAAGTCAAACCCGTCCTCTCCATTGTTGTAAACGTTAGTATCCTCAATGGTGATATTGTGGGGATGATAATCTGTGCCGACTTCATCTTCACCCCAATTACTGGCATTAAATCCATCTCCATCCAATTGGTGCCGCATATCGTGGCTAGAACTGTTTCTTATTACCACATCAAAACTATTCCCGCCTATGTTAATGCCAGAAGCGTTTCTGTATAACTCGACGTTTTCAATTAACACATGCTGGCAATTGAGAAGAGTCCCTGTAAAAGATCCCTCGGGCTCGTTTGCCCCTAAATCGTGAATTTTTAGGTTTCTTAGGGTAATGTATTGCGAGGGATTATCTATGGACTGCTCGTCATTATCAAACTGAAAAGCAAAGCAATCAAAGTTAGTGATTTCGAAGCCGTCAATTGTGAAATAACTAATACTTGTGTTAATTACAAAGGCGTGGCATCTGCTATCACTGGCTCCTTTCTGGATAGAAACGGATCCGTCGGCTTTAAGTGTTTTAATATTTCCTACTGTCCCAGAGTGGCTTTGATTTAATCTTAGATAGCCATTGTAAACTCGAGGATTTCCTGCATCAGTTGAACCTCTTACGCAAATAGTGTCACCCGGCGCGCTCATATCCAAACCTTCCTGTATAGACAAATAATCTCCTCCGCCAGAACTATCAACAATAACCGTACAGTCACTTTGCCCTTTAACACCTACTTGCACCGAGGTAAAAATTAGTATGCTAATTGTGATTAAAAACAAACAGGAAACTATCTTTTTCTTAAACATAAGTATATTTTCTAGTATACACCGAGTTGAACAAAGCTGAGCCCCGACAAGTTTAACTTGTTCCAAAATTCCCACCCACCAGCACCAGATCAAAAATATCCACCACGCCGTTCCCGTTTGCGTCCGCGCGGGCGCAATCTTCGACAGCTTCCTGCCCAAAACAACTGCCGACGATGACGAGGTCAAAGATGTCAACGACGCCGTCGTTGTTGAGGTCACCTTCGACCAAGGAAGGCGGGGTGGGAGTTAATGCGTCCTCTTCACGTTTAACTTCGATCATATGAAAGATATCATCACCGTCATTCATATTAAATAGGGCAATATCTGTCCCGCCTTCGGCGGAGTTACTAAAGCTGACGTCATTGAGAGTGACCTCGACTTTCTTCCATAAGTTGGAGTTGCGCTTCTCCACGGTTAAACCAACGGCATTAGCCGCAGAATTGCTGTTGTACAAAAGCTGCCATTCGTCGTTCCCCTGATCCAGATAATAGACAACCACCCCAACGTTGCTGCCTAAACTCCCAGTAAACTGGTCATTGATATCAAAACGAAGGTGATTATGTCCACTGCCACTATTCGTCCGACGCGCCCAAAACATTGGATATTCCCAAGTCACTCGAGATTCATCTTCACAGAAAAGCTCCGCGCCGCAGGAAAGGACTCTTCCCAAATCCGACACAGGATAGGAATACATATACCTCTCCTCATTATCAAGACCTAAATATCTAGTAGGTTTTTGGAGAATATAGTTACAGTCCGGATAACCAGATGCTTGGCAATTAGCGTCATCCTCATCCCAGGGAGTTTGTTCGTCCCTGCGAACAGTGGGGTAAACATAATGCCACTTAGCCCAATCACCGCCATCAGTGGCCCCATAATCGGTCCCAAATAAAAAGACAGAATTCTGCGGCCGATACTGGGTAATTAAGTATTCATAGTTTGTCCATATACGTCCATGTTCTGGTTTATAGCTTCCCCATCCTTTTCCTTCCGGATACCAGCCTCGCAAGGCAATCCAGGCTCCGGGAGAGTTCTGCGGCTCAAAATGATAACCCGCATATTTATTAGCAAAGTCAAAGGCCGGTCGATTTTCTAAAGTGGCAATCGCTCCTTTGGGAAAGTCCGCGTCTTCATAATCTCCGTAAATACCGATAAATTCTGTTCCAGCGTGTAGATTAACCAATACTTGCCAATAATTTCCTTGGACATGGTAATGATCAGGAATGACGCCCATCGTTTCCGTCGTTCCTCTGGTTTTCCCTGCCTTAATATCGGCCACACAATCAAAGAACCATCCCAGGGGATTAGGGCTAGCATTATGATGGTCATACCAAATTTCATTCTCAAGGAAATAATCCTGATTCTCACCTCTCTCCCAGTACCCGGTCGACTTAGCGGCTGGGCTGGTTGGCGGCGTCAGCCCTACACCAGCATAAGCACTTTCTAACTCATCTTTGTAAGCCTGGACAACTTGACGATGATAACTGTACGCAATGCTAGAGCTTAGATCTTGAGTACACCTTACGCTACCCTCAGGCGGATCATTAAAATTGTCACAATCCCATTCGCTTCCTCCAGTAGGAAAGTTCTCCATCGTTTCTGCCATAGCTTGAGCCCTCACAAAAACAATATCAGTTTGGGCGGGATTGCTATCGCTAGAATCAAAATCAGCTAGCTCCAAAGCATACTCGTGAATAAACTCTTGATAGCGATCGATGTAAAATTGATTCCAAAACTGGAGTGGATAACAGCCCTGCGTATGTTGGGTTATTCTTTCCGGCACTCGTGCCTTAAGATAAGAAGGCCAGTCATCACTGGGACAATAACCAGCCACAATAGTGATAAAGGCTTTCTTGCCGGCCTGGTTAATAATTTCATCTAATCTATCTCTTAATCCCTCCCAATTAAAGGTCCAATTGTCTTCATAGGGTGCTAGTCTTCTCCAGCTAGTCCCAACCATTACCCCTTTAACATAATCCATCTCCCGGATTTCATCAATGGTATTGTCATCACGGTAGGCAATCCAAATGCCGGCATCTGAGTGGCGGGTATTGAGTGTTTGCCCGCTAATCAATTGAGAGGAGGATAGTAGAAGGGAAACAACAGTTGAACAAAAAAAGGCGAGGGCGCTCCCAGTCAAATGCTTCATATTTTCAGTGTATACTGAAAATACAGTGCCAGTCAACCTTCGGAAGTTACCCGGTTTACGTGACTAAGTTGCCAAAATTCCTACCCACAGGTACTTCGTACAAAGTACTACGTACAGTTTTAAACTCTAAGTTTTAAGTACTAATAAACCCGGGCTCTAATTCCCATTAAACTCAGCCTGAACCATCGAGATCAGCTCGACCCGAAGTTACTTCCAACAGTGACCAAGTCAAAAATATCTACCACGCCGTTCCCGTTTGCGTCTGCGCGGGCGCAATCTCCGATTGCTTCCTGTCCAAAGCAGCTGCCGATGATAACGAGGTCAAAGATGTCAACCACGCCGTCGTTGTTAAGGTCGCCCTCAATTGAGGGGGAAGGGGTAGGAGTGGGAATACTCACACCCTCCTTTTCCACAAGAAGGATACCGACTCTCTTCCTGTCATACCCATCATTCCCAACATCTAATGTCGAATTAGATAAACTAAGCGAGAGATTTAAAGTACCACCAAATGTCTGTTGACCATTATAGATTTCTGCTACCTCTCCAGAAATAAAATCAAAAGCTCTCACAACATAAGCCCCATCATCAAGATTATTGATCTCTACATTTACAGAATCACCTGTACCGTGAATCATGGCAAAAATCTGATCTCCATCACCCCGCCCAGCAACAAAATCGATATCCCCAGTAATAAAATCTTCCCAGGGAATTGAATTAGCCAAGTTCCAATTATCCCAAGAAACGACATTGATAAATTTGGCCACGCCTTGATAAAGCCGATGAACTTCCCAATAGCGAATTCCCGTTAATCCTGGTTCATGCCAACGATGAGAAACACTAGTCCCAGAAGAAATCAATTGCAACCAGAGTCGGGCCAAACTCGGACGGTATGGATATTCCTCGTGGGGAGGATCGTCCTTTTGGCTGTCTTCAATAAAGATGCCGGTTACATCTTGTTCAATTGGACTCATCTGGGCAGTCCATGGCCAGAATTCTCCGACAAAAGCCGGCTTGTTGTAAATATCTTCCATATCTCTTGTGGCCTGAAGGGCGTATTGGACTCTGGCATCTTCGTTCCGTGGGTAGTAGTGCCATTGGACGTAATCAATGTTTGGTGAGGCAAATACTTGCATTTTTTGCTGGTTGTCCGTGCTAGTGCTAAGGTTGTAGGAGCTTATGGAAACAGGGCGGTGATGAAGATCATTTGATTTGACATAAGCAGCCATGTTATTTACCCAATTGACCATTTCCTGCTCGTGGTCGTAGGAGATGGAGGCGTAATTAATTTCGTTCCACAGTTCCCAGTCCCAAATAGCGGTGCTGTCTCCCCAAACGTGCATTATAAACGCCACATATCTTTTGGCGTAATTTATGGCAGATTCTTCTGAAAAGAGTGGCGAATTCCAAGTTCCGTTGGTCCAAAAGTCGAACCTGTTGCTAATAGGCCCGCATTTTCCGGGATCGTCGTGTCGGCAATTAGCACTGTTGAAGGGATTGATTTCCCAGCTGTTCCAATTAAAATTACCATTATCTTCATAGGGGTCACCACTCCAGCCATCTGTTCCGAAAAAAACAATTTTTAGCTTTACGCTGTGGCTTTCTGCAGATGCA
>Ga0180007_10006944_pt1 | contig 10883 bp, 6 predicted proteins | sample MM_PC_MetaG_FD_121122 | JGI IMG/M metagenome (GOLD analysis project Ga0180007, IMG submission 121122) | Groundwater microbial communities from the Aspo Hard Rock Laboratory (HRL) deep subsurface site, Sweden - MM_PC_MetaG | ecosystem: Environmental > Aquatic > Deep subsurface > Groundwater...
CAAGGGGCACAAGGGCACTTGAAGTACTTTAGCGCACTTTAGGCACTCAACTGGTAACAGGACAAAATCTGAGATGATGGCTTAACTCATTGAAATTGCGTCACGGCATCAGGAGTTCTGAAATTATCCTGTTTCACCAGCAGTTAAATATGGGTCCCCTGAATGTTTCCCGCCCCATTCCCGTCTTGACATTTTCCAGTTTTTCATCACATCATTGAGTTAGGAAAGCAGCCTATACTCACATGAGTAACTTCAACAAGGAGGATAATTATGGCGCAGAGTTATTACAAAATCATTGAATTGGTAGGGACGAGTGATGTTTCATGGGAAGAAGCAGCAAAAGGAATAATCGAAGAAGCGGCCAAGAACCTTAAGGACTTAAGGGTTGCTGAAATCACTAAGCTTGACATGAAAATTGATGATGGCAAGGTGGTTAGCTATCGAGCCCGAGTGAGTTTGTCCTTTAAATATCACCCCTAAAAAATGGAACTTGCGCAAAAACTGCTGAGCAATCGGGAGAGCTTAGGGTCATTGAAATATCAGTTTTTGTTGTGTTGCTGTGGTTGTTGGGCTGCTGAAAGCAGGCCTCACAGACTTGACCATAACTCAGGAGGGAAAGGGGATTTATTTAATTTCTCGTCCCCAACAAACACCATCGGCAATCATTGCCGAATCGGGTAAGGGCGGGTTTTTCTCCCGCCCTCCCCACACCACCCGGCATGCGGGTCTACCCCAAGGGCACTTCCATTGGGCGCGCACCGGACGGTTCAAAGAGCTTACCGGGTCCTAGGAGGTTGTCCGAGAATAGCAATTTTTTCTCAAATCGAGACATTTTGAAAAAATAAGCGCAGTCATATATGTGATATCTCGGACAGGCTCCTAGCCGGGTAGTGAATTTTCACCCATAGATCTTTAACAGATAACAGACCCTGTTCCGCAAGCCACTTGTTGGTCATCCCTGTCTGCGTTGCCAACGTCCGCGACAGCCGCCATGGACCCTTCCTGCTCATCCCGACATCAATCGCCGCCTTCAGCGAGGTACCAAGTCGGAGGAGGTTGCCGACCTTGGCCCGGCAACGGCGCCTCTGTTTCCAATAGCACATCCGAATCCGCCGCCGCAAATCTGCATAGTACAGGGAGGGAGCACACACCCGTGGCACTTCCTCCGGCGTACAGATGGGTAATGGCATGTCCAGTTTGCCATCCTGAAACAGAACGCGGCAGAGAACCGAGCCGCATTCCCGTGCCCTCCTCGGCCCGACAGCTGTGGCACTTGGGGAGATCGGCGCATGGATCGACAACACCCATTGCAGCAAATCCGCCTGACAGTCATTTCTCAACTCATTAACATGTTCACCTCAGTCAAACTGCATAGGGGAGAGGCAACGAGTCGAATTGGGACCATACTTCGTATTTCTTTCTGTCCGGACCAACAACCACCGTGTCTTGGCGCATGGGTTGAAAATCAAGTGAAGGGTCCCTGTCCGGGATCATGGCGGCAACCCCGCACATTTCAGAGGCCATGGCCCATTCACCTGCTTTACCTCCAATTGTTCCGGGGCGCAGTTTTTTCTGATCCATGACCATGAAGGATGTCTCATCAGGCAGACTGGCGATAGTGCAGCTGGGACCGTCGAAAATAAGGCTCCTGCAGGCATTGCGCAATCCTTCCAGGAATTTGCCCTGGGGGTGGCTGTCAAGTTCTTTGGACTTGAGCGGAGTAATGATGTGCTTGTAAGTCTCAAGCGGGAGTTTGAGCTTTTTAACCACATAATGAAGGGTATGGGCAAAAACCTCACTATCGCTCTGATAGCCGCAATAACCCGGAAAACCCTTACCGACAAGCCAGTCTCTGATAGTGATAAAAGCTGTATTCTCGCCGTTGGTCATGGTAGCTATTCCCTGGAGGAAAAAAGGATGGCAAGCATGGAGGTTGATACCCCAGTTGGTATTCTGCCTGCCCTGGGCCATGACTAGTCTGGCCTTTATCCTATTATCGGCAAGGCCAAGGGCTTTGCCCACCACAAGGGGCCAGCCTATTTCCTTGATCATGATCACATCCGGCCAAACGGAAAATACGGAAAGATCACCGTTATGCTCTTCTCCGACCTTCCGGAGAAGAAGTCTGGTCATCATCAATTCCTGTTCGATCTGATCCTGGTTGTAATGATCCCAATGTTTCGGCATCCGGTAGACCCGGACAAAATATTTGTACCGATCATTAGCCTCTAGTCCTGACAGATCAGTTTTAAAATCATGATCGTATATCTTGCAAAAACCTTTTCCCTGCATAATGAGGTTTAATCGATCCAATGCATCTTTCGTATGTGCAATTCCAGACAATATCGGGTCATTACTTCGATAGCAGTAGTCAGCAAACTGGATACCACGCATCAGTAATCCCAGCCCGCTGCCGTCGTAACCTTCCTGCATGGCCTCCATGGCCTGCAGAACGCTGTAGGGTGAAAAGGGGGCGGATGCTGTTTTTAATGCAAGGCGACACATGTTCTTCTCTCCATAAATCCATAAATATTATAGTGATGCAATTTTTTATGCTGTGGTCTTTATTCTGAGGCAGGTCAAACGACCTGCGATGATTAAGCAAATCTCCTGTAATAAAATTTGGCGATTACCTGAAACAATGACACTTTATTCACTTACCTGGAAAACAATCCCTTTCTGATCCATTGTGTTTGTGTGAATAAATATGCTCACCGAACCTGTTTCAATTTCTACAAGGTGTATCGCCTCTGCGACCATGTTTTCTTTGTGATATATCTTAGACAGGGCATTCGGTTTCTGCAGGATAAGTGATTCGTTGAAAAGATATCCATCCTTTCCCGGGTCGAGATAGAGACCCATGTACACAATCCCCATTTCGACAATGTCATTAAAGAAATGGGTGCCCAGGGAGATGTCCGGCGTCAACTTTTCATGCATTGTGACAAGTTCACAAAGCACTGATATATTTCTTACATCGCTGAAGGTCACCGGCACACCCAGTTCAGGCATTTTGCTGCCCCAGCGCCCCGGCCCGATAAGCATGGTATTCTTGCCGCCGGGCAACTCATTGGTTATATCACCGATCAGTCTCGCGACCGAATAACGTTCCGAGGTTGTCAGGGCACTGTATTTTTGCGGTTTAATGTAGATGATTCTGTCGATTCTCTTGGCTGCCGCTTCTCCTATGATCGGTCCCGCGGTCTCGATAAAAATGTCCTTCTTCTTAATATCTTTAGGTAATTTGGCAGCTTCTATGGACATCTGGACCTGAAACGGCCTGCACTGAAGAAGGTTGATCCGGTAGTGATCATTATCGGAAAAATTTACGGCAAACTCGATGTCGACCGGATAATCATATGCCCGGGCCAAAGTGCTGAGCATTTCCCTCATGTCATCAATCAACGTTGTATTGGAAAAGACGTTTTTGAATGTCAACATCCAGGAAAAAACGTTTTTCACACCATATTTATCAGCGCGTTTTTCCATTTCACTGTCACGGATGGCAAAAAGCTCCAGTGGCATGCCGGGCGTTGCTTTCGCCACATCCTCGAAATCCGCACTCACTTGCCTGTTACGTTTAAGATCAATGATATCGACAATATGCTGGCTATATTTATGCACCTCATCCGTGGTGACCTCCGGGCGTTTCGAGGGAGCGTTGAGAGCTACGATGCGTGTATAATCATCATCGTGCCTATCTACAGCACGTGTACCAAGTCCAAATACCAGTCGCAGCACCCCCGCATAAGGATCAATATCCGCATTCCACACAAAAGGATTGAAGGAGTATCCCACTCCCGCAAGTTGGGGCAGATAGATGTTGCCATAAAAGGCGCCGGATACTCTCTGCACAAGCAGAGCCATCTCCTCATACCGGTTCCATAATCCCCGATGTGCCCTGTAGGACAGGACTTCGCGGCGCATCGTGCTTGCATAGACGGTGCGCACCGCATCCTTGAATTTTTCCAGCCGTTCTTCAGGCGGACCTTGATTTGCACAAAAGACGCTTTCATATTTCCCTGAAAATGCGTTGCCGTACGCATCTTCCAAAAGGCTGCTGGAGCGGACGATTATTGGTGATTGTCCGAAATAATTCAGTATTTCCCTGAACTGATCTAATGAATCCCGTTGGAATTTGCCTTTCAGCAGTTTTTGCCTGATCTTCTCTGCTGCCGCAAAAGGGTCGGGCGATGACTTCATCTGGTGCCGTTCCCACCAGCATTTGTTATTTATTACAAAGGAATAAAAGACATCAGAGCCGATGAAAAATGAATCGTGGATCTCCAAGCGTTCCTGCCATTTTTCATCCGTTTTCTTGAGGATCGAACGGGCCAACAGCATACCTGTTGACTTTCCCCCTATCAGGCCTGTACCCACCATTCGTTTACCGATGGAGACAAGATCGGAAAGCTCAAAATATTGTTCGCACAGCTTGGCTACTTTCTCATTACGGGTAATGATCATTTTGATCAGCTTTTTCAGGAAGGCCTTGTTTCTTTTGGCCGAACTCCTTTTCCCATGAGCTGAGCAGGCAGTCTGTGCCTCGCTCAAGATTCTTGACCATGTATCTTTGAAAACTATTTTGCAGTCAATCCAAGGTTGTGGCGTAGTGGACAGGATTTCTGAAATAACAATACTGCTGGTTACCGGTTTGAAGGTATACCCATCCATTGAATGAAGCATGTACAGCGTGGGTGTATGCCGCCCCAGCACTTTTAAAGGTAAAATGTAATAATGTCCGTTGCTGCAATAGAGGTCGAGAACAACTTGGGCGGTGCGATGAATTGCATTAATGGAAAGAGGTGTATGTGAATTTCTCAATAACGAGAAGTAGGCCACCGTGTCTGAAATGTACAGATAGGGACAGGCCAGTTTGAAAAAATTTCCAAGCATCCTGTCACTGTACCAGTCCACGGCAAGCTCTGACAGACAGTCAAATACATAGCATGCTCCCTTGCCGTATTCATTGATCACATTCAGGATTTTGGTGATGAACTGCTCGAATCCCACACGAGGATTCAGTGTAATAATGTCGGCATGAAATTCATCCGGCACCAGCGCCTGATGCTGGGCGAAACGAAAATAAACAAGTTTTTTTGCGTCAAGATGAGCACATCTGCAGAAAGCATACACAAATGGAATCTGATCACGAATATCATCAACCTGCCAGACAACATTGTCGCCGGCGAGTATCCCCTGCAAGATCTCGTCAAGTGACTCAATCCCGGAACTGAACAATGGTTTTGAGTTTGATTTAGCCATGGTTGTGATCGATTTCTTTCAAGAATGCTTATTCAGCTAAATTGCATACATTAAGCGTACGCAATAGATACAAAACGATCACCCGACCACGAAAATGGCGGGGTGATCGTCATTATCTCCCATCTGCAGCAGGAACGATTAAACTGCCCCTTGATCCAACATGGCGTCCGCCACCTTCACAAAACCGGCAATATTGGCGCCGTCTACGTAATTGATGTAGCCATCTTTCTGCTTGCCGTACTGCACGCAACACTCATGAATGTCTATCTTGATCTGGCGGAGTTTATTGTCGACTTCTTCACGGGTCCAGGCGGTCCTGATACTGTTCTGGCTCATCTCGAGACCGGAAGTCGATACGCCGCCGGCATTGGAAGCTTTACCGGGTGCATAAAGGATCTTTGCATCCTGGAACACCTTAACGCCCTCGGGAACTGTCGGCATATTTGCCCCTTCGCCGATGACGAAGCAACCGTTCTTGACCAGTGTTTGGGCGTCATTTTCGTCAATTTCATTCTGGGTGGCGCTGGGAAAGGCGATATCACAGGGAATCTCCCACGGCCTTTTCCCTTCGAAGTATTTGCAATTCTTAAACTTTTTGGCGCATTCCTTTATGCGGCCGCGTTTCACGTTTTTAAGCTCAAACACAAACTTAAGGTCTTTTTCGGTCAAGCCATCTTCCATATAGATATATCCGTTGGAATCGGACAAAGTGACAACCTTTGCCCCCAGTTCAAGCAGTTTTTCGGCTGTGTACTGGGCCACGTTGCCGGAACCGGATACGACACAAACCTTACCGCCTATTGAATCTCCTCTGGTCTTCAGCATTTCCTGCACGAAATAGACACAGCCGTAGCCGGTGGCTTCAGGGCGGATCAAACTGCCGCCCCAGTTAATACCTTTGCCGGTAAGCACGCCGGTAAACTCGTTTTTAAGCCTCTTGTACTGGCCGAAGAGGTAACCGATCTCCCGTGACCCGACTCCGATATCCCCGGCTGGCACGTCGGTGTTTTCGCCGATGTGCCTGAAAAGTTCAGTCATAAAACTCTGGCAGAATTTCATGACTTCTTTGTCTGATTTCCCCTTGGGGTCGAAATCGGAGCCCCCCTTGCCGCCGCCCAGGGGGAGGGTCGTCAGACTGTTTTTAAATACCTGCTCGAAGGCAAGAAACTTCAGGATACCGAGATTAACGCTGGGATGGAAACGGAGTCCACCCTTATAAGGTCCTATGGCGCTGCTCATTTCAACACGGTAGCCTGTGTTGATTTGAATTTCCTGTTTATCATCAAGCCACGGGACTCGGAAGATCACTGTCCTTTCCGGAATAATCATTCTTTCCAGAATTTTTTCTTCTGCATATTTGGGATTTTTTTTCAAAAAAGGAAAAATTGATTCAGCCACCTCTTTAACTGCCTGATGAAATTCAATTTCCCCGGGATTCTTGCGAATAACCTCTTCCATAAACTCTTTTACACTTCTCATCTGCGTCTTCCTTTTTAATTTTTTTTAAGTATTTTACCTAATTGGCTTTGGTTTGCTGTTATTAAAAAAACAAGTATCTCGCGTATCACGCGAAAAACCGACAATGAGCTCTGTGACTATTATATACGGTAATTGTTTGCCAGTTATTTCACAAAACCAAACGAGATTTTGCGCTCGCCTGGCAGAACTGTATACCCCCGATAGAGCTCCATGCATAGCCGCAACATTTTACCGGCAATTAATTGCCGGTAAAATGTTACATAGTATTAAAAATATATTTTTTCAACTGTTAATATATTGAATTTGTGGCTTAATAGAAGCAACAGATACGCAAGATAGAGGGGGGAAAATAATGAGAAACGGCAAATTTGCCGAAATATTCCGCAGATCAACATGACACTTGCATGCAGCATAATACAGAAACATACTGATAACATTACCTACTTTCGTCCCGCTTGAGGACATGAAAAGCCGAATTTTTATTTCGTTCCACCAAATATTTTCGGCAAATTTGCCTTTTTTTAGATTTGCAAAGAGGCTTAATATCCACTATATTTTTTTTATGAGTGATAAAACGGAAAAAAAGGAACTGGCAATTTTACGCATCCTGCAAAAAGCGGAAGCGCCGCTGTCCAGCTCCAAAATATTGGAAAATCTTCTGGCCATGGGCCAGGAAGTCAGTGAACGGACGATCCGCCACTATTTCAAGATTCTTGATGAAAAAGGATTGACAGATAATCTCGGCAAAAAAGGACGGGTCATTACCTCTCTGGGCCATAAGGAATTAAGCAAGGCCAGAGTTTTTGACAAGGTGGGTTTTCTGGAGGCAAAAATCGACCAATTGACCTACCGGATGACTTTTGATCTCTATAAAAAAAGCGGAACTGTCATAATAAATTTCAGTCTCATTAAGAAAGAAACACTTCCCGACGCTGCACCTTTAATATGCCAGGTATATGATGCCGGTTATTCAATGGGCACCATGATGGGCCTATTCAGTCCCGGCGAGAGGGTGGGCGGAATCGTGATCCCTTCCGGGATGGTAGGGTTTGGCACCGTATGCTCAATCACCCTGAATGGTGTTTTACTCTCCCACGGCATCCCAACCCATTCGAGCTTCGGGGGACTCCTGGAACTACGGAACAGAAAACCGACACGATTCGTGGAAATCATTAAGTATGACGGCACAAGTCTTGATCCACTTGAAGTCTTCATCAGGAGCGGAATGACGGATTATACCGGTGCGATTAAAAATGGCAATGGACGGATCGGGGTCGGCTTCAGGGAAGTGCCGGCCGACAGTCGCATGAGCGTTATTGCCCTGACCCAGAAACTCAAAAAAGTCGGACTGGACGGAATTCTGCTGGTCGGCTGGCCGGGTCAACCTTTGCTTGAAATTCCTGTTACCGAAGGGAGAACGGGAATTGTTGTTATCGGCGGCCTCAATCCGGTCGCGATTCTTGAAGAAACCGGGATAAAGATACAGTCACGCGCCATGGCCGGGATGGTGGAATATGAGAGATTATTCCATTACAAAGAGATGGAGGAACGCATCCGCGATATGGTTTGATCAGCAACAGGCGCGTATGCCACTTGGTGAAATAACCGTTTTCTTTGTGTCGCCTTTTTACGAGACCATCATGATTGGCAATGTCAAAAATGCTATTCATGGAACATATCATGCGGTCAGCAAGAAACACTTGCCACGATATTTGGCAGAATTCTGCTACCGCTTTAATCGCCGATTTCAGCTAAATGCGATGGTCGATAGGCGGGTTTATGTTGCCTTGAGGACTCCGCCTATGCCGCAGCGCCTTCTGAAACTCGCTGCAGTTCGATGGTAATCAGATAAAATTTTATCCGGCGGCCGCTGCGATATTCTTAATGCCGGGCTCCTCTTTGCCATAACCTTTTCTCCACCTCCACAATCATATAGGTCAACATGCCGGCTGCCATGATCCTGCCCCAGGAACCAATGCCGATGGGAGCACTCTGAAAAAGCCGGTTCATGACCGGCAGATAAGTGTAGAAAATCTGCAGAAGCAGCATGACGGCGACGCCGCCGAAAACCCACATGTTTGAGAAAAGTCCGAGCTGGAAGATAGACTTGTTCAGCGAACGGCAGTTGAACAGATAAAAGAGTTCGATGATCACAAAGACGTTGACCGCCACCGTGCGCGCCTGGGGAACACTGGCGCCCGCAGCCAGTTCCCACTGAAAAAGCCCGAAGGCGCCGATGAGCAGAAGCGCACCGACCAGGAAAATGCGGACGTTCAAGGTCCGGGTAAGGATGGGGGTCCCGGGGTCCCGCGGGGGACGCTGCATAATACCGGGCTCCTTGGGCTCGAAGGCCAACATCAGACCGAGAAACCCCGCTGTTGTCATGTTGATCCAGAGGATCTGCACGGGCAGAATGGGCAGAGTGACCCCCAGGAAGATGGCGACCAGTATCACCAGTCCTTCTCCCAGATTGGTGGGCAGGGTCCAGACGATGAATTTTGTCAGGTTGTCAAAAACCCCGCGCCCCTCTTCAACAGCCGCTTCTATGGAGCTGAAGTTATCGTCGGTGAGCACCATGTCGGCCGCCTCCTTGGCCACTTCCGTGCCGGTGATGCCCATGGCCACGCCGATATCAGCCCTTTTCAGGGCCGGGGCGTCATTCACCCCGTCGCCTGTCATGGCCACCACATGTCCCCTGGCCTGCAGCGCTTCAACCAGCCGAAGTTTCTGTTCCGGCGTAGCCCTGGCGAACACCGCTGTTTTTTCCACCGCGTCAATCAATTCAAGGTCGGATAATTCCGCAAGTTCCCTGCCAGTAAGAACGGGGACCGTATCCGTCTCAGCTGCGCCGGCAAGGCCGACCTGCCTGGCGATGGCTGCTGCGGTCAACGGGTGGTCGCCCGTGATCATTTTGACCTTCACCCCTGCTGCCTGGCATATCTTCACTGCAGCCACCGCTGCGGCCCTCGGTGGATCAATCATCCCCTGCAGGCCGATAAAGGTCAGACCTGATGCCACATCTCCATGGTTTATTCCCCTGCTGTTTTCCGGCAATTCTTTTCTGGCAAAGGCAAGCACCCGCTGGCCTCCTGATGTCAGCTCTTCAATATTATGAAAAATTTCATCGGCGCGCAGCTCAACCTGCTTGCCGCTTGCATCCAACCGGGTGTCGCATTTTTTCAGAAGCGCCTCCACCGCCCCCTTGAGATAAATAGTGCACGGCCTGCCGCTGCCGGCTTCATGCAATGTAGCCATGTACTGGTACTCGGACTCAAAAGGGATGGAGTCGATGCGGGGTGTTTCCTTTAATAACCGGGCCGGAGCATGACCACCTTTCAGGGCGGCGACCAGCAACGCCCCCTCGGTGGGATCGCCCTGCACCTGCCAGTTTCCCTCTTTTTCAACCAGCAGACTGTCATTACACAAGACGCCGGCCCGTAAACATTCCGCCAGGGCGGGAAAATCAGCGCTGTCCACCATCCGGCCATCCTTTTTAATCTGCCCGCCCGAGGGATTGTAGCCTGCGCCGGTTATCTCATAGCGAATCCCGCCGGCTATTATTTCCCGCACCGTCATCTGGTTTTCGGTCAGGGTGCCGGTTTTATCGGAACAGATCACCGTGGTGCTCCCCAGAGTCTCAACCGCCGGCAGTTTGCGGATAATGGCATGACGTTTCGCCATCCTTGAAACGCCGATGGCAAGGGTTATGGTGACCGCTGCCGGCAGACCCTCGGGAATTGCCCCGACCGCCAAGGCGACGGCGGCCATGAACATGTCAAAAAGAGATTGCCCGCGGACCATGCCCACCAGCACAGTCACTGCCGCCAAGGCAAGGATCGCATAAAGCAGGATGTTGCTGAAATGGGCGATCTTGCGGGTCAGCGGCGTGGCCAGTTCCTCGGCGGACGAGATCAGCTGTGAGATCCGCCCCACTTCGGTATGATCGCCGGTGGCTGTGACAATTCCCATTCCCTGACCAAAGGTTACCAGGGTTGAGGCGTAGGCCATGTTCCGCCGGTCAGCCAGTACAGTATCTTGGGCGAGCTGGGCACCTGTTTTTGCGACCGGCAGGGATTCACCGGTAAGGGCGGATTCATCGATCTGCAGCTCGCGCACCTGCAGGAGTCGCATATCCGCCG
>Ga0180007_10006945_pt1 | contig 10882 bp, 7 predicted proteins | sample MM_PC_MetaG_FD_121122 | JGI IMG/M metagenome (GOLD analysis project Ga0180007, IMG submission 121122) | Groundwater microbial communities from the Aspo Hard Rock Laboratory (HRL) deep subsurface site, Sweden - MM_PC_MetaG | ecosystem: Environmental > Aquatic > Deep subsurface > Groundwater...
GTGAACTTGAGAGGACTCGAACCTCTGACCTCTTCGATGTCAACGAAGCGCTCTAACCAACTGAGCTACAAGTTCACTCGATTTGACAGACTTAAATTATATCAAATAATCTCTCTTTAACAATTAGAGTTTTAGATGATATAATACTCACTCTATTTAAAAATAGATATTTAAAAAAGGACACTACTTTAAAACGTGAGAATAAAACCAGGAAAAAAGAATAGCTCTTTTCAAAAAAGAGTAACAGCCAACTTATTAATCAGAGCAACAGAAGTGAGAGTTCTCACAGAGCGTGGAAAAATGGTTGGAGTAATGTCTAGAGACGAAGCTTTGACAAAAGCAAGAGATGCTGACAAAGATCTCGTGCTAATTAATGAAAAAGCAACGCCTCCAATTGTAAAGATCATTGATCTTGCAAAGTTTAAATATCAAGAACAACAAAAAAAGTCTGAGGGCCGCAAAAAAGCCAAGATTCAAAGCATAAAAGAAGTTAGATTAACACCTTTTATGAGCGATGGAGACTTTATTTCTCGCCTTAATAAGGTGTCAAAATTCTTGAAAAAAGGGGATAAAGTAAGATTGACACTACTTTTTAAAGGTAGAGCAATCACAAAGAAAGAGTTTGGATACGATATTTTTGAGAGAGCTATTAAGGCTACAAAAGAATATTCACTTGTAGAAGTTGCGCCAAAAATGATGGGCAAGAAACTAATGGCTCAATTGATGCCGATACCTTCAAGGATACAAGCAAAAAAAGGAATAACAAATGAAAAAGATTAAACAAAAAACAAGAAGTGGTGTAGCAAAAAGATTTAAAATTACCTCTACGGGTAAAGTTTTGAGACGCTCACAGAATATGAGACACAGAAGAAGAATAAAAAGTAAAAAAGCAATTAGAGCCTACAGAAAACCAACCGAAGTTACAGGCAAGTGGGCAAGAAAAATCAAACGAATGCTTGGTTTAGCATAAAATCAAAAGATAGGAAAATAAATTATGTCCAGAGTTAAATCAGGAACCACAAGAGCCAACAGACACAGAAAAGTACTAAAACTTACTAAAGGTTTCAGAGGCACTAACAATAGATTATATAAAAGAGCAAAGGAAGCTCTCTTGCATGCTGGTAAATATGCCTATATTGGAAGAAAACTTCGAAAAAGAGATATGCGTAAACTTTGGATTCTTAGAATCAACGCCGCTCTTAAAGAAGTCGAAGAAACATTCCAATATTCAAGATTTCTAAATGCTCTTAAGAAAACAAGTATTTCCCTTAACAGAAAAATGCTCTCTGAAATTGCTATCGCAGATTTTAGAACATTTAAAAGTATCGTAACCGCTAGTAATCTAGAAAGCACATCCTCTGTAGGAAAAGCAAGTAAGAAATAATATATTTCAAACTAGATTAAATTAAACTAAACTAAAACCTGCTGCTAATCAGCAGGTTTTTTGATTTTCTCTGTTAGAATATATTAATTCAAACAAAAATATGTTTAAAAAAAATAACTTGAATAATTTAATATTAAATTCACTAATCGGAATTATAATTTTTTTATTACCTACAAATTTCTTCTTGAAATTTTTTGAAAATGGAGCGTACGTAAATGGACTGCAAGTTGATTATTTGATCCCCAAACTGTATTTGAGCGATATTTTTATTTTAAGTTTGTTTTTAATTTGGTCAGTAGAATGGTGGTCCAAAAATAAATCAAAAAGAAATGAACTCTGGAAAAAAATTTATTCCTATAAAAAAAAATTCCTGCAAAAAAAATCTTGGGTTCTAATTTTATTTATAATCTTTACTCTCAGACAATTTTGGGCCAATTATCCTATCTCATCTCTTGCCTATCTATTTAGAGTGATTGAACTCGGATTATTTGTTAAATTTTTAGTCAAAAATAAATCAAGAATTTATTCTGAATTAGTTGAAAAATCAGTAATTGCTACATTATTTTTTCAGTCTAGTGTGGCGATTTATCAATATGTTAATCAGAAAACTTTAATTGGTTATTCACTTCTTGGAGAACCAAACCTCAACAATTATATAGGCATATCAAAAAGTGAATTATATGGTATAGAGAAAATCCTGCCATATGGGACCACAGCCCATCCAAATTTACTTGGAGGATTTTTAGCTATTTATTTGCTTTATTTATTTAATAAAACAGGTTGGAAATCAATCTCAGAATTTAAAAGTACAGTCTTTATTCAAACTCAAAGTCTGGTTATTTGCTTATCTATTGTGACACTATTCTTGACCCAATCAGTTTCTGCAATTGAAACTTTTATACTGGGCTTGTGCTTTATTTTTTATCAAAAATATTCAAAAAAAACAGAAGCTTCATTACAAAAAATATTTAATTTAAAAAACGTTTCTTTGATAGCTTTAGGTTTTATTTTCTTGAGTATTATTTCAATCAATTTACTGTCAAAAGGATATTCAAAAAATCAAAGTTTAAACAGAAGAAACTACTTGAATGTTGCAGCACTTAAAATGGCAAAAAATAACATTTTAGTAGGAGTAGGATTGAATAATTTTACTTCTATAGTTGAAGAATATAGCAACAACCGAGAAGTTGTAAGATTTGTTCAACCAGCGCATAATATTTTTCTGTTGTTTTTTGCAGAAACTGGAATATTGGGCCTCGCAGTTCTTGGATCATCGAACAAAATATTTTTCAAAAACCGAGCGTCAATTTTTTATCGCCTCAGAATTCTTCAAAAAAAACCAAATAACTGGTGGTGGATTCTAGTCTTACTGCCCATCGCACTATTAGATCATTACTTTTTAACTTTAAACGCGGGAATGTTACTGTTGGTATTTTCAGCTGTATTTCTAAGTGAGGCTGATTAATCAAGGTATTGGAATGACCGTTGGTGAAGGCGTTGGCGTTGGGCTAGGCGTTGGCGTTGGGCTAGGCGTTGGTGAAGGCGTTGGCGTTGGGCTAGGCGTTGGAGTAGGATCTGGAGCATCCCAAACGACTCCAATTCCGATATGAACTACATTACTTTCCTTTGTTTCACCAGATCTTGAATATGCCTTTGCCTTAATTTCATGTTTATTATTTGCTGACATAGAAATTGAGCCCTCATAATTTCTTTCATCATTGATGGTCTCTCTCAAATTGCCATCCACATAAATCTCAATTTTTGAAATGCCATCACTTGAATCAGATTCAATTTTAACCTTAATATTAGTTGTATTTTCGTCAAAGTTTTTATGATCTTCCGGCTCAGACACTTTGACATAAATTTCTTTTGTGTCTCCGCAAAACTCAGTTGGATACTTATATCTACCGTCCTCTTGTCCACTAATCCAAGCATCAATTCCTTGTTGCCATCTATTCACGCCATCAGTACTAAAAAGATCATTTTCTTTGAGTAAAATAAACTCCTTTTCCTCAAAATCATTACCTGCAATCCTGGCATCACTTGCAAGCTTTAATTCACCCTTACAAAGCTTCATTTTTTGATGAATTGGGTCTGGTAAAGAAGGAATAAATGCTGAAATAAAATAATCTTCACGAGACTCAAAATCATCATGAACTGGCCATCCAGAAATTTTATCAACACCAATTCTTTCGACTCCACTAGGAACAACCCATTCGGGTGCGGAATAATTATCAAGTTTTAAAACTTCTAACATAATATTTTTCCAAATAGGAGTAGCTCCAGAAACACCTGAAGCAACGCTCTTCATTGCGGAATTATCATTATTTCCAACCCAAGCAACAACAACTACATCTTGACTCCAACCGACTGCCCAGTTATCTCTTTGATCATTGGTAGTTCCAGTTTTAACTGCAACATTTGGACTAACGTTAAGCAAAGAATTTGTCCCGAATGCAATTGCCCTGGCAAAATTATCAGAAAGAATATTATTAATTAAAAATGCCTCTTGAGGAAGAAAAACTTGTCGTCCTTCCACATGTCTGTGTTCATAAATTACTTTTCCATCTTTATCTTCAATCTTTAATATTGCAACTGGCTCAACTTTTTGACCATAGTTTGCAAAAGAACTGTAGGAAGTGGCCATATCAATCATGCGAACTTCAGCACCTCCAAGTGTTACGGCCAATCCAAACCTTTGCATATTTTCTTTAGTTGGCTCTAAGGTTACAAAACCCATATCGAAAGCCAAACTCAAAAAGTTATCTATTCCAACAGTCGCCAAAGATTTGACTGCAGGAATATTTAAAGAACTTCCCAAACTATTTCTCAAAGAAACTGGCCCGCGAAATTTTCCATCATAATTTTTTGGTTCATAGGCTTTGGCATTTTCATGTGGAGTAAAAACTGTTGGAACATCAACAATCATAGTTGAAGGAGAAAAGCCCTTTTGGATCATGGCAAGATAGGTAACTGGCTTAATTGAAGATCCAGGTTGTCTCAATCCATCAACAACAACATTAAATTGACCACCAATTTCGTTGTTTGAATAATCTTTACTTCCAACCATACTTAAAATTTCTCCAGTTTTGGGATCCATAACTAATGCGGCACCATTAGTAATGTTTAAACTTTCAACCTTATCGACTTCTGAGGTCACTACTTCCTGAGCTTTTTCTTGAAGATCTAGATCTAGAGAAGTTGTTACTTTGAAACCACCAGCTTCAATGGCATCTTCGCCAACTATTTCACCCAATAGATCACTAACATAAAACACAAAATGAGGAGCTTTAATGGAAACAGCTGACTGCTCGAACTCCACTGTATCCAAATCCCCAAGAGCTTGCTCATGAGCTAAATCTGTTATGTATCCATCTTCTTGCATTCTTCTCAAAACACCCTTGGTTCTTAATTTCCATAAAGGCTGACCGTCATCGTCAGTTTTTCCTGCATAAGGAGAGTAGGCAGACGGTCGTTGAGGAAGACCAGCTAAAATTGCTGACTCCACCAAGTTGAGCTCATTAATTGGCTTATTAAAATAAATTTCTGCTGCCGTACCAACCCCCCAAGCGGTACCACCATATGGCGCTTCGTTCAAATACATTTCAAGAATTTCGGCTTTTGAAAACTTGCGTTCAATTTGAAGAGAGAGCACTAATTCTTTGAATTTTCTGACAACACTTCGCTCATTAGTAAGAAGTGCATTTTTAACTAATTGCTGAGTAAGAGTAGAACCACCAATCACACGATTTCTAAAAATCGCATTATATGGAATTCTAACTAGTGTAAACAAATCAAAACCCTGATGTTTATAAAAATCTTTGTCCTCAATTGCAACTGTGGCATTTTGTAAATCCTTTGGAATTTGATCTATAGAAACTGGAGTTCTTCTCTCATCGTCAAATAAATCATATAGAAGCTTGTCATTACGATCGTAAATTTTTGTACTATAACCTTCGCGTCTGACAACTTCACCAGGTTTTGGCAAGTTTCGTGAAAACCAAGCAAAAGCAGTGAAAAATAACAAGATTCCACCTACAACTGCTATTAAACTTCCAAAAGCCACAAATCTCATTAACTTTGCGTAGAATAATTGCTTGTTTTGTCGGCTCATTCTAGATTTTGCTGATCCAGACAAGACTGTTCGTTTTGAATAAACTTTTTTAACCCGAAAAGGGATAATCTTTCTGAAAAACCTCAAGGTCTGCCTTTTTAGCTTTGATAGGTTTATTTCCATAATACTAATTGTACCTAATTTTTCTGTAGTCACAATGCGAAAATACAGATTAAACAAAAAACTGTGTTAATTACACTACTAACGTAGTCAAGAAAAAAATGGGAGTTTTTTTATTTCTAAAAAGAAATAAAATCTTTAGTGAATATAGGTTACAATAACAATATAAAAAAAATAACATGAAAACAAAATTACTATACCTAGACGATGCTTATCTAAAAGAAAGTTCGGCAAAAATAGTTTCTATCAATACCAAATCCCCTCAAGTAGAAATTGTCCTAGACCAAACAATTTTCTATCCTCAGGGTGGTGGACAACCAGCAGATACCGGCACTATCCAAACAGACAAGGGAATTTTTACAGTTTCGCATGTTTCGTACAATGATGGGTTAATCCTACATAAAGGAAAACTTGAAGGATTGATGAATATTGATGATAAAGCCTTGCTTAAAATTAATTGGGAGACACGATATCACAATATGATGCTTCATACAGCTGGCCATATGCTAGATCAAGCAGTTAAAAATATTGATAATAAGAATTTTGGAGTCGATGGCAATCATGGAATTGCTAAAAGAGCATTTGTAGCTTTTAAATTTCCTGTTGATGAGTCATTAATTGGAAAAATTGAAGATGAAATTAACTCAATAGTTCATAAAAATCTAAAAATCACAGCTGAAAATATTTCAGAAAAAGAAATAAATAAACGAAAAATTAAACTCCAGTTTGAATTACCAAAAAATAAAGACCTTAGAATACTTAGTATCGGTTCATACAATCCAATGCCTGATGGCGGTACCCATCTAAAGACTACTAACGAATGTTCAAAGGTTTCTATAACTGGAATTCAAGAAAAAAAAGGTCAATGGCGAGTTAGCTACTCAATTGAAGATAGAGAAAATAAAATTAAAAAAGATAAATCTGATTCATCCAACAAAATAATATCAATTAGTGAACTTAAATCAAAAGTTACTAACGTACAAAACTTAATAAAAAACGATTTAATTGAAAATTTAGTAAAAGAAGAGCTGAAAACTAAATATCTTGGAAAAAAGGGTATTTTTAACGACCTTGCCAAAATTATCTCTCAAGTAGGATCTGCAAATAAAAGACAGGCTGGCCAAATACTCAATGAATTAAAAACTGACATCACAGAAAGCATAGAAAAATCTGTGGTAACTTCCGGTAACTCTCAAAAAAAATGGGTCGATCTTACAGCGCCAGGAATCAAACCAAAAACTGGTCATATGCATCTAGTTTCCCAGGCAATGGAAGAAATTACTCAAATTTTTGAGAGAATTGGCTTTAGTCGTTCTAGATACCCAGAGGTTGATTGGGACTGGTACGTTTTTGAAAGTTTAAACATGCCAAAGAATCATCCGGCTCGTGATGAATGGGAAACATTCTTTGTAGATGCGCCAATGAACAAGAAAATGGGCAAAATCGTACTCACCACTCACACTTCAAACGGACAAGTTCGCGAAATGGAAAGACTAAATAGCAAACCACCAATTAGAATGATCAATATTGCTCGATGTTATAGACGCCAGCAGGATGCAACTCATACTCAGATGTTTCATCAGTTTGAAGGCTTAGTTATTGATAAAGGAATCAACATCCAGCATCTAAAAGGTACGCTTGATTACTTTGCTGAACAATTTTACGGTCCTGGAACAAAATCTAGAATTAGACCATTTCACTTTCAATTTACAGAGCCATCGCTAGAAGTAGATTTTTCATGTCATATTTGCCATGGAACAGGATTTTTGGATGAAAAAACAAACAAAGTGAATGGCGAAGCCAGAGAAGGTGCCCTGGGACATGCTCCTGAAAATCAAAGACAAAAATGCAAGTTTTGTAAATCTGGCTGGCATGAGGTTGGTGGCGCAGGAATGGTCCATCCAAATGTTCTGACAGCCGGTGGTTTTAACCCAAGCCTCTACACTGGTTTTGCCTTTGGTTGGGGAGTTGAAAGAACCTATACTCTCAAAGAGGGTTTAAATATTGATGACATCAGACTTCTTTACAGCGGAGATTTGAAATTTTTGGAGCAGTTCTAATCAACCAATCCAAAAAAATTAGTTAGGTTTGTTTTAACAAATATTTATATAAACAAACCTAATGAAGCAAAGATTTATAATTTTTCCTAAATCTGCGCAATCGAGATTGTTTATATAAATATTTGTTAAAACAAACGGAAATAAACCTATGAACATACTAATACCTCACAAATGGCTACTGGAACACCTTGATACTAAAGCTACTGAAGCTGAAATTCAAAAATACGTTTCTCTTTGTGGACCATCAATAGAACGAATCTACCAAACAGAAGGTGAGAGCGTCTATGACATAGAAATTACTACTAATAGAGTTGACAACATGTCAGTAAGGGGCATTGCTCGAGAAGCAGCAGTGATTTTGGAACAGTTTGATGTCCCGGCCAAATTAATTCCAAGCAAAATTGTTAGAAATGTCAAAATTGATGTAAGTCCATCAGAGATGCTTCCGCTTCCAAAAATATATAATGATCCCAAACTATCAAAAAGACTAATTTGCGTAGTCTTAAGTGGGGTTAAAAGAAATAAAACTCCAGACTGGATGGCAAAACGTCTTCTACAAACCGAGCAAAATGTTCATGACGCCGTCATTGATATTACCAACTATGTCACTCATGAACTAGGTCATCCTTGCCATGCTTTTGACTACGACAAACTAATGAAAACCGGTGGTGAAATTAACGTCGTGGAGGCAGAAAAAGGTGAAAGTTTCGTAACACTGGACGGAGAAACTTTTACAACTGTCGGTGGAGAAGTGGTATTTAAAAATGGACAAGATGAAATTATTGACCTACCATCTATCAAAGGTACTGCCAACACATCTATTGATGATTCAACAAAAAATGTTTTACTTTTACTCGAATCAATCAGCCCCAAAAAAGTCAGATTTGCCAGTATGACTCATGCCATTAGAACAATTGCTGCTCAACTAATGGAAAAAAATGTTGACCCAAACTTGGCGGAAGACGTCTTGCTTCGTGGTATTGAACTTTTCAAAAACTTAACCGATGCAAAAGTTGCTAGCAAAATTTTTGACCAATTTCCCGGCAAGAAAACTTCAACCCCAGTGGAAATTACTCTCAAAAGAATTAATGAGTACCTCGGCATTGATATTTCAATGGAAAAAGTTGTTGAAATTTTAAAACAGCTTGAGTGCAGAGTTAAGGTTAGAAAAACTAAAACTGACAGTGACGCTTCCAAATCAAGTAACGACCTACTCACCGTTTACCCTCCAACGTTCAGGCCAGACATTACAATTCCTGCAGACGTTGTAGAAGAAATTGCTAGAATTTATGGATACCACAACTTTCCAAGTGTTTTGATGGATACACCTATCCCAACAAATAGACAAAAAGGTGTTAATTTCTCGATTGAAAATAGAATTAAAAGACATCTCTCTAGTATTGGGCTTCAAGAAATTTACTCATATTCAATGGTCAGTGCAGAAATTGCACTTAAAACAGATGCGCTCGAAAATCATTTGAAACTAAGTAATCCACTAACTGATGACCATATTTACATGAGACTTTCTTTAATTCCATCACTCGAAGAAATTATTGACCAAAATCCTCAAACTCCAGAAATGTCTGTTTTTGAAATTGCTAATGTTTACCTTCCAGTTAAAGATTCTTTGCCAGATGAAAAACTACATTTAGGGCTTGTTTCAACACTCCCATACAGAAAAGTTAGAGGGATTATCGAAAGCTTAATGGAAAAACTTTTTATTGAGAATATGGAAGTTGATATTGCTGTTGGTTCAAAAAACAATAATACTGGCATCATCACAGTTGATACTGCAATGAGTGGGACAACTAATACAAAAGATAACAAAAGCAAAAAAAGAATTCAGCTTGGAGGAATTCAAGTTTTGGACAACGACCGAATTGCAGTAGAAATAGAATTTGCCAAACTTCTTACAGTAGTAAAAACTCATCCAAAGTATCAACCAATTTCCAAAACTGCATTTATGGTTGAAGACATGACTTTTACGCTTGAACCAAAAACTTTAGTTGGCGACCTTATGACTTCAATTCTAAAACTTTCTAATATGGTTACAGATATAAAACTTAAAAATAAATATAATCAAAATTATTCATTTGCGATTACATATCACGATGATGCTAAAAATATATCGACTGATGAAGTTGAGCCAATTAGAAAACAAGTTGCCCTTGTTTTAAATTCTATATATAAAGCAAAGTTGGTAGGGGAAGTTTAATCTCTTCTTAATTCTCGAAAATAATAAGGTAATAACCTATCATTTAAAGATCAAGCGAAAAAATTAGCACTTATTTCAAAAATTGCCAAGAAAGTGTGGAACACGGAATAAAAACACCATTAATAATGTACAATGAAGGAACTTATGACAAACACTTTAACTACTAACAAAGTTTTAACTCGCGGAGTAACTGAAATTTTACCCAAAACAGACACGTTAGAAAAATTAATGAGCGAGAAAAAAATTCGTCTTTACTTGGGGATCGATCCTACCGGGGCTTTATTAACTCTGGGACATTCTGTAGTGTTACGTAAACTTCAACAATTTGCTGATTTAGGACATGAGGTAATTTTACTTATTGGCAACGGCACTGTTAAAATTGGCGATCCAACTGGAAAAGATACCACTCGGCCAGAACTCAGTAATGAGCAAATTGAAGAAAATTTCAAAAGTTGGAAAAAACAGGCTAATAAAATACTTGATTTCGATAAAATTGAAATAAAATATAACGGTGATTGGCTAGATAATCTTAAACTAACTGAGGTTATTAAGCTCATGGCCAAAACCACAGTTCAACAGTTAATGGAGCGAGACATGTTCCAAAAAAGACTCAAAGAAGGCAGACCAATACATGGACATGAAATTATGTACCCGCTACTGCAAGGATATGATTCTGTCGCTATGAACGTTGATCTGGAAATCGGTGGTACTGACCAAACTTTTAACATGATGATGGGTCGCACTTTGCAAAAAGCCTACAACAATCATGAAAAATGGGTGCTGACAACTCCAATCATAGATGGAACTGATGGTAGAAAAATGAGTAAATCCTATGATAATTTTATTGCTCTTACTGAAAATCCAAATGATATGTACGGCAAACTCATGTCCGTAGCTGACGAAATGATTATTCAATACTTCACTCTACTGACCAATGTTTCTCTTGAAGAAATTGCTAAGATGGAAAAGAAAATGGCTGATGGAGAAAA
>Ga0180007_10006946_pt1 | contig 10880 bp, 10 predicted proteins | sample MM_PC_MetaG_FD_121122 | JGI IMG/M metagenome (GOLD analysis project Ga0180007, IMG submission 121122) | Groundwater microbial communities from the Aspo Hard Rock Laboratory (HRL) deep subsurface site, Sweden - MM_PC_MetaG | ecosystem: Environmental > Aquatic > Deep subsurface > Groundwater...
AATTATATTTATGATTTTGGCAGTTCCACAGAGTTGGCTATCAAGGCGCTGGAATATAGTAATTTTCAGTTAAACAATAACAAGAGAATAGAATTGGTCGCCCGGAATTATTTACCGCCATCTAATTGCGCGATGTGTGGCAAGCAGGCAGCGCAGGTTTGTACTGCTTGCAGCGGAGAAGAAATGGCGTTTGCGTGCGATAAATGCGCTGAAAAATATCATAATGAAGAAAATGAAAAAGAAGAACATTATATTCTGCCCTTAGCCAATTCTCCTCGCAGTGGTGTTTGCGGTTATGAATCAGTAGAGTCATTGGATAAATTATTTTGAAAGAAGACTAAATCGAATTAAAATAACCAACAAAAATGTTGACATTTAAAATATAAAAAGCTATTCTCGAGTTAGATGAGTTTAATAATTCATTTATTTTAGACAAAAATTATGACAAAAGTAAAAATAATAGCTATTTTATTAATCTCAATTTGTTTAATTAGATTTACATCTATATCAGTGTATGCGACGCAGCCAGGAGGCAAGCCTGAAGGAAAACCTTTTGAAGAGTTGCAAAATGCAGTAGATGATCTAAGAAATAAAATATTAATTTTGACAGGAAGGATTACGGATTTGGAAACATGGAAAAGTTCAGTGGATAACTTGCTCATTGATATAAATACAAAAATAACAGGCTTGACCGCAAGAATAGTAGCCTTGGAAGAACCCAATACGCTTCTTGAAAAAGTAAAACAAGTTGATGGTTCTGGTTCTGGGTTGGACGCGGATTTACTAGATGGGTTGGACAGTGTTTCTTTTGCTCAAGCTAACGGCGTGTACCCCAATTTAAGTGTTGGCTATGCAACAAGCGCCGGGAATTCCGATACCGTTGACGGCAAACACGCCAGTGAATTTCTATCTCTTTGGACTGATGGTGGTAGCTATATTTATCCCAACAACGTTAACGACACTTTCCAGATTACCGATGCTGGTGGTTTATATGTTCCCGGCAATATCGGCATCAATACAACAGGTCCGACCCAGAAATTACACATTTTTTCAGATGATAATGATGCGGCGATTCGATTAGAAACAGGTCAGCGTCCTGGAAGTCATAATTTTACAATGGGAGTTGATAATAATGATAATAAATTCAAAATCAATGTAGGCCATCATCTGGGTTACGCCAATCAGTTCGTCATAGAGGAGGGAGGCAATGTCGGCATCGGTGCTGTAAATACTACGGAAAAATTAACAGTTGCCGGCACAATACACAGCATATCAGGCGGCTTCAAATTTCCCGATGGAACTGTCCAAACCACTGCGGCTTCAGGAGGATTCAAGACTTATGACAGCGGCTGGTTCCCATGTTCAACAGGTGGTACATACAATAAAATCCACAATCTTAATACCACTGCTTTTATAGCAATACTTTATTTTGCAACTGACAGCAATGGTTCAAATGCGCAAAATGTTTCAGATGGTTTTCGGGATTATGAAGGTGAAGAGCGTGGCGGAATAATTAAGAATATTAATCTCACAACATTTACTATTCAGGCAGGCGCCACCTATGTTCATACAGGATTGGATAATACTGGTAATCGAATAGATTACAACTCAGGATATTATAGAGTGATAGCAATAGCTCTATAAATATAAAAATAATATATAAAAATTTTATTGACATTTGAAATATTAAAGATTACTATCAAATTTAGATGAATATAAAAATAAAAAAGCTTTTAACGACTTCTGTAGTAAGTTTAACTATTCTTCTTTTTTTAGCAGTACCAGTATTTGCAGTTCTCAGTAGTAGCACCTTTTTACCAAAAGCACAGAAATTTATAGATAATAAGTGCGATAAGAAAAAGGTTGATAATCAAACATCTCTTTTATGTTATCTGTTCTATAAAACCGAAGAATTAGATAAAAGAGTGAATGTATTAGAACAATCATCTTCAGCCATCATGGTAGATAGTGGATGGGGGCATTTTACGAGAATTTTTGACGGGCCACCAGAAACAAACCCAACCCCAACAATAGACCCGACGACAATAGCATTCTATGCGTCTATTCACAATACGGGAACAAAAAATGACCTTTTAATAGGCGCGTCATCAACTGCGTGTCGTAGTTTCGGAATGCAGGATATGGGCGCTTCGAGTGTTCCGGGAACTGGGGATATATCTGGCATTAGCATTCCTGCTGGTACTACTGTCGAACTGAAGTTTATGGGGCTTAGAATGATTTGTAATGGCGTTAATGGTGTTCAAGTAGGCGATCGGGTGCCCATGACACTCTTCTTCGATAAAAACAATGAAGTACCTGTCATGATTGAAGTCCGTGATGGGCCGCAATAACGCCACCCTTCGGGGTGTATTGGCCTGAAGGGTACATATGGAATTAGATAGATTACAATCAAAACCTAAATTCAAAAAAATTGGAGGATGGTTACTGGGTTTTTGTCTTATATTGATAGTCATTACCCCCATGGCAACAATAATTAATCTCGTTTCTGCTTACGAGGAAAACGCTTTACGGTTAATAGAAATTCTTGTAAATGCCGGTTTGGCTGTTTTTAGTGTTTATGCCGGAATTTTGCTTTGGCAAATTCGGCCAGAAGCTGTAAAAGTTACCAAGATATTTTTAATTGTTAACTGGGCGCTACGTTCAATGTTTGCTTACTGGGATATTATTAGACTTATTACAAATAAGGTTGCAAGTACTAGCCCACAATGGCTAGATGCATCGTTAAGCGCCATCGGGCCAATGATTTTTCTAGCCATCTGGATGGCTTATTTAGATAGATCTGAAAGAGTCAAAGAAACTTATCGGCTAGACCAAAAGGATGTTAAAAATATATGATTGTTGAGCTTATAACACTTTCGATTGGGTTCGCACTATGGATGTTGCTTAAGCCATATATTGGCATCGGAGGACTACTTGTTGGCGGGATAATAGCTTATTACATACGCCCCCTTATTTCTGCAATATTACAATCCAAGAAAGAAAAACCTAAAACCGATAAAAAGAATGAAAACAAAGATAATAACTCCAATGAGGGCATATCAAAATAACTAAATAATGAAGGCAAATATTTACATAGGCAGAGATCAAAAAGGAAATAAGGTATTTATCGATTTTACCAAAGAAGATATCCATTCCATTGTCTTGTCTGGAGAATCCGGCTCTGGCAAAAGTATTTTTCACTCCAGTCTTTACCATCAACTCATCCAGCAAAATACTCCCGAGCAACTTGGTTTTGTGTTCCTGGATATGACCAGGGTAGATTTTGGCAATTTCCCGTATCCGGCCTATCTATACAAACCTGTTATTGTTGATATCCAAAAGGCATAGATTGTTTCGACAAACTTGGAAAAGAAAGTGAGTCAAAAAGCCCAAAATCTATCGTGATTCATATTGAAGAATGCGATCTGATATGCAATGATCGAAAGCGATTTGAGCAAACGTGGCTAGATATTACCTCAAACACAGATAAAAACAATGTGTTTATAGTTTTTTCTTCTAGTCGCTGTTGCTCCGATGTTTTTACTAAAACTATTTTAGACAATACTGATCTTAAAATTCTCTTTTTCCCCAAGAAACCACAATTAACTGGTGCTATATATGATGGATACTCAACTTGTTTGTTTGGAAAAAAGTTAAAACACACACCCAAAGAATGGCAAAGGGTGTTAATAACTAAAAAACAAGAAATTATCTGTCAAGGTTATTTGGAAAAAGAGGTTAACGAAATTAATAGCTTTTAAATTACTTTGCAAAACAGTAAATGTCAGGATAAATACTTTTCACTGAGTAATTCAATAACCTTTCCTATTGATACTGTTCCTTGATTATGAACGGCCGCATATAATTTCTCTGCCTCCTCGGGGATAAAACAGTGTTTGTCAATATTAATTTGATCAGCATATCCTCTTAGCTTCCAAAACGGCCTACTTAGTCCTAGTTGTTCCGCAACATAAGATAGGTAAAAAAATGGTGAATCATTCCAACGCAACCTAGCCATAGAAGCATCCCTATTCAAAAACTCCTTGGCGCTTATTTGAATAACAATGCTTTTCGCCCACCACTTAATAGCTTCTGGTAAATCCTCTGCTAACTCCCATTCCAGATTTCCCAGCTTTGCACATAAATCAAACTTGCTTTTTGAGAGCTCTAATCCTTCAAGTAGCACTTTCCAAACATCTTTATAATTTCTTTTTTTAGAATATAAAATTGCTCGCCAAAAATAGGGAAACCAAAAATCCGGATGTCTATTTTGCATTGTTTTCGCTAAAATTAGAGCCTCTTCGATTTTTCCAGTGTTTCCTGATTCAGTTACAGCTTTAGCTTCGGGCATATCAAACCAATCTCTATTTTCTTCGAATTCTTGAAACTCAATTTTGAAGCATTGGTCCACATAATCATCGTCTGTTTCTGGAAATGTCTTGATTTTTATTAATTTAGGTTTAAATAGCTTCATTTTTAAAATTGATCTATAAATATGAATTAATATAGCCTCCGCCTCCCATGTTGTCTGCTTTCACATATCTGCTTTAGTTGCGCATAAGATGTATTCTTCAATTTATCTTGCATATAATACTTAATTTAAGGCAAATTTTCTACAGTCATTTATGGATTTAAAGACATTTATTACACATAATGTATTACTTATTTTTAATAATCGAATATTAAAAAAAGGTGGTAATTATGGTAATTACACTAGTCCCCGCAGTTTCTCCGCAATCTCTTCCACAAAAAACGGTCTGCCGTCGTATTTGAGGAATTTGTCTTCAATTTCAATCCCTGTTTTTTCCCGTATCAAACCCGCCAACTGCGCTGTGTAGTTGCATTCGATATCCACAACGTGTTTCGCGCCCGATAAAATCTGTTTAACAGTTTCTGAAGGGAATGGATTCATCCAGGTCAGGTGGAGAAAATTAACGTTGGGAAATTCTTTCATTGATTGCATTATGCTACCCTTGTTACTGCCCCAGGACACAATGGTAACATCCGAGTTTTCAGGGCCATAAAGTGTGGGTGCCGGCATATCCTGAGTTTCACAAGTGCGGAGTTTATTCATCCTTTTTTTATACTGCTCCTTGCGGTTTGCTGATTCTTCATCAGAATATCCGTATGTATTATGTTCATCGGAATTGGCAATGAAAAAATTACCTGTGCCCGGAACGGTGCGCGCTGAAATCCCGTCTTGCTCAAGCGCATATCTCTTATAATCATTCACCTTTTCTGTCGTAAACTTTCCCCGCTCAATTTTATATTTAGATACATCAAAGTAGATGTAACTTTGGTCGTCTTCGCAAATATTTTTATCAACGAGAACCACCACGGGCGTTTGGTATTTTTCAGCTAAATTAAATGCCTGCATGGTGAGGTCAAAAGCTTCTTTTCCATCGCCTGCTGCCAGGACGATGCGGGGGAAATCACCCTGATGCGCGTGCAGGACAAAGCGCAAATCTCCTTGCTCGCTCCAGGTCGGAAGCCCCGTTGCCGGACCCGCTCGCATACCCATTATAATAACTATTGGCGTCTCAGTCATTCCTGCCAGTCCGTACCCCTCTGTCATGAGGCAGAAGCCTCCGCCTGAGGTGGCAGTCATAGCGCGTGCGCCGGCAAAGGCGGCTCCGATTGTCATATTTATAGCCGCAATTTCATCTTCCGGTTGTTTATAAATAAAACCATATTTTTCTTGATATGCGGCAAGCATATGAAGTAGGCCTGTAATTGGCGTCATCGGATAGATCGCGGCAAATTGCAATCCTCCGGCAATCGCGCCCAGAGCCGCGGCTTCATTTCCATTGAGAATCATCTTGGGTGATACATTTTGACGCGGGGACAACTTATTTTGTAATTTATCCGCGAAATTTTCATTTGCGAAATTATAACCAAGCTCTACTGCTTTATGGTTCATTTCGACAACTTCTTCTTTTTTACCGGAAAATTCCTCACTAATGAGGTCTTTGAGGATCTTGAGCTCTCCGCCAAAAAGTGCGGTTGCAACTCCGAGTGCGGCTGTATTGATAAGCAACTCATGCCCGCCTGTTAATTTAGATAACGGCACAAGAAAGAGGTTTATATTTTTATCAACCTTTGAGAAATCGAATTTTTTATCCGCGTCAAAAATAATTCCTCCGCCCTCGGATAGTTCACTCAAGTGTTTAGTTATTGTTTCCTGGTTAAGTGCAATTAACAAATCAGTCTTATTACTTGGCGCGGTGACTTCTTCTTCAGACACGCAAATTTGCATGGCATTGTGTCCGCCGCGGATCAGAGAGGGATATTCTGTATAAGTATAAATGTGGTAGCCGGAGCGTGTCGCTAGCTTAGCGAACATAAGCCCAGCGGATTTAATTCCCTGCCCCGCAAAGCCGCCTATTTTGAGAGAGATGAATTCTTGCTTGGCCATATTTAGAATTTTTCAGCGTAGATTCGTTCCTTCAGGCAACCCTGAGCAAGTAAAAGAATAGTCGCTTCTTCGATCATTTGCTTATTGCCGCAAAGATAGGCCGCGCACTCACTCGCGTCGGGGAAATCGGTTTTTATAAGATCGGTAACATGCCCGCTCGCGCCTTGCCATGCATCATCAGGCCTTGAAAGGACAAGTTTATATTTGAAATTTGGATTTGCCTCAGCCTGTTTTTGAAAATAATCATGCCAGAAAATATCGGATGAGAAGCGAAGGCCGAAGTAAAAGTAAATAGGTTTTTGCACTTTATTTTTTAGGAGTTCATCAACTATCGATCGCAAGGGAGCGATTCCTGACCCTGTTCCCAGGAACAAAATTTTCTTAGATCCGTCATCAGGCTTAAATTTAAATACCCCGAAGGGGCCAAGGTAAGTTATTTTATCACCGGTTTTTAAATTCTCAAAAAATTTAGAACCTATCCCCCCTGGTTTAGTATCGATGAGCAAAGCGAATCGGTTAGGGCCGTCATTTCCGGCGATTGAGTAGCAATTAATCCTCTGTTGGGAAATTTTGACATTCACATATTGGCCGGGTTGGTATGTGAATGGAACCTCGGTTTCAAAGACAAAATAATGGAATTTTACTGCAAGTATTGTGTGGCTGATTGTGGTCGCGATGCAGAACTTTGGCGGAGTAATTGCTCTGCTTTCGCCCTCTGTAAGTACTACTTTTACATCAACAGCCCAGACATTATTGAGGGTTACGATAAGTGGGTTTATTTCCATCTCCGCGATTTCTGGGTTGGATTCGATAATTTTTGCGAGTCTTACGATCACGTCATATAATTTCGTCAAAGGATATGGCGGCTCGCCCCGATAGCCTTTTAGAATCGTCGCGATTCTTGATCTTTCGACAAGTTGACGGGCATCCTCCGGACTGACAGGCAGCAAATGAAGATTGCGGTCACCTATTAATTCCGCCAATGTCCCGCCTGCGCCGAATAACATAACCGGCCCGAAAGTCGGATCCCGCTTGACTCCGATAATTACTTCAACACCGCTGAGGATATCTTTCTGGATCTGCACTTTAACATGCTCACGGATATCAGAAGACAATGTCGTTATTCTACGCACAAAATTATCCCAAACAAGTTCAAGCTGCCAATTATTGGAGATATCTGTAACTACTCCGCCTACATCTTTTTTATGTAACATACCCGGAGAAGAGAGTTTGAGCACTACCGGCCAACTGTTTATCTCGGCGAAATTTTTTGCTTGGTTTATATCGGTAATTATTTGTGTTGCAGGAGTAGGGATGTTCGCTTGGACTAATACTTCATTTGCCTGAAAATTATCAAGAGTTTTTTGGTTATTTTTCTTTGCGGTATTAATAATTTCTGAAATATTATTTTGGTTTATCTCAACTATTGGTGAAGCGGGCGTTACCTCCTTTTTTTCTTCCTGATATTTTTTCCATCTCCACATTGCGCCGATCGCCGCAATTGCGCGCTCGGGAAAACGAAAGACAGGAATTTTTAACTCGTTTAATTTTTTTTCTCCTTGAGCGATCAGGCTTCCGCCTATGAACGAACAAAAAATAGGTTTTTGGTATTTTTTTAAGTTACCGATCAGCTCCGCGGTTTTTTCAATTTGTGTCATTACCTGCGGAGTCAGAATGACTACTAATGCGTCGGCCTGATTGGTCTTAAGAATAATTTCTGCCGCCGTGGCATACCGGTCAGCGAGCGCGTCACCCAAAACATCTACGGGATTTGCAGTACTCGCGAATCGGGGCAGCGCGTTCGCCAACTGCTCTTTTATCTGAGTGTCAAATTCCGCCATTTCCAAACCTTCATTTACTACCGCGTCCGCGCAGATTACCGCAGGCCCTCCGGCATTTGAGATTATAGCGACTTTTGGGCCGAGAGGCGCATTTTCCCAGGAGAAAGCGCGGGAAACATCAAAAAAATCTTCAAGCGTCTGGCAGCGGACAATCCCTGCTTGTTTTAATGCCGCATCCATAACACTATCTTCTCCTGCAATAGCGCCTGTATGTGACTGCATCGCCTTAGCTGCTGCTTTTGTCTTCCCCGGCTTGATGATGAAAATGGGGTTTGTTTTCGCAATTTCGGTTGTAATACGAAGAAATTCCGCACCAACGCTGATTGACTCCAAATATAAGCCAATTGGCTGAATTTCTCCGGGTGTTTTTTTGATCTGTTCATAAAAATATTGTAAGACATCAACCTCATTGAGTACTGTCTTATTTCCAAGCGTAACAAACTCACGAAGGCCGAGTCCCGTCGAGCTGCACCAGTCAAAAAGGCTTGACGCGATAGCGCCTGATTGCGTGATAAAACGAAGATTTCCCAATTGGTTCACCGGTTGCCCGAATGTCGCATTTATCGGGCATAGATTATTGATAAATCCCATACAGTTGGGACCTAAGAGATTTATTTCATATTTTTTGGCAATATCCGCAAGATCTTTTTCCAGTTTTTCGCCTTCCGGGCCGGTTTCTTTGAAGCCGGAAGTTATTACAATTACGTTTTTTGTGCCTTTTTCTCCAATCTGTTTTAATTCATCCAATACAAAAGCTGCGGGTATGGCAATGATGGCAAGGTCTGGAATTTCAGGAATACTTTTTACATCCGGGTAGCACTTTAAGTCATTTATCATTTCAACATGAGGATTCACGGGGTAAATTTTCCCCTTATATTTCGAATTGATAATATTCTTCAATATTATCTCCCCGACTTTTTCAGGCGATCGCGACGCGCCGATAACACACACAGATTTTGGAGAAAAAAGGCTTGTGAGATCTTTTGGCATGTTAATTAGTTCAGGCGTATGGTAAGTTTACGCCCTAATACTTCAGCTATTTTTTCAAGGAAATCTAGAGTTGGATTTACATTGCCTCCTTCGAATCGCGCGATTGCGGATTGTTTGGTGCCGACTTTCTTTGCTATATCGGCTTGCGTCATTCCTTTTTTGAGCCTGGCCGCAATCAGTTCGGAAATAACCGCATAACGGGGAGCGAGTTTATCGTACTCTCGTTTTGTCTCAGGGTCAGATAATAATTCCTTTCGTACCTCTTCCCATGTTTTCATATATACTACTTATAACATAAATGCAATAATCATGTCTAACACTTTGCCTCATAAAAAACTATTTTCCATTCGTTGGGCATGTTAATAGATTAATTTATTTCCCTTTTCTTGTCAAACAAAATAACTTATCTTACTCATTGTCATTCCCGCGTAGGCGGGAATCCAGCCAGAAGGCTTAGAATAATTATTCTTTGTCAAAACCTGAATGATTAATCATTGACAAAAATATTTAGACACAGTAGAATGTATCTACGTTGTATATACACAGAAAGGAGGCAAGATTATATGAAAAAACCCTTAAAATGGCCTGATTTTAAAAATGAGAATAAAGTAGCAGAGTGGCTGGATAAAACCGACTTTTCAGAACATCTTACATCCTCTGATTTTAAGCGGGTGAAATTTCCCAACCTCAAGCCATCGAAGCGTTTAATCTCTCTGAGATTGGAAGATTCCCTGGTTGAAAAAGCCAAACAGAAAGCAGCAAAGTTACATATTCCCTATCAAACCCTGATGCGGCAAATCCTGCATGAAGGCCTGGCTAAAGCAAGATAAGATAATTTATTTCCTTTTTATTGTCAAACTAAGTTATTTCTTTCCCGCTTGTTCGGGAAGATACATTTTTTTTATTTTTCCACTTTCTAAATTTACTTCTCCCATTTTAGCGGAAACACTATCAAATGTCTGGCTGACTAATGCCATATCATACTCATGTCCCAAATATGGTTGATAGTCCACACATTTTTTATTTTTTATAACCTCATGAAAAGAAGGGTGATTATTCTTAATGGTTTCAAAAAAGTTAAGCACAGGAGAAATTTCAGGAATTTTGCCCGTCTCTATAACAAAATAACTGTTTTCTCCATCATCTTTCCAATTTATAGAAAAAGGTGATTTATGATCGATTTTATAGCTTTCCCATTCCTTCTTCCATTTTTCGCCAAGTTTCTCAGCATCATTTCCATTCAACCAATTATAACTATATCCTGACACATGGCTGTTTTGTTCAGAAATTACGCCTATATCCTTTAGATGTATGCTCGCTGTTTTAAAACCAATCTTTTCTAGATATTCCTTAAAAGTATAATCTCCTTCCATAGCAAATTTTCCAGCATTTTGTTTAATATACCAACCGCTCGGTTGTATTATATTTAAATAATTTTTTGGGACACTAGTTATATCCCAGCTTCCCATATTAGTATGGGACGAGCCGCTATGAGCTATTATTATTTCGTCATTCTTTTTATTTTTAACGATTTCTCCAAGCCTGTGAGTCATTATCATAGATCTCTCCAAATCAATTTTATTGAGGTCTTCTTTTCCTTCTCTTCTCATCAGCATAATTTTTTCTGCGTCTTC
>Ga0180007_10006947_pt1 | contig 10880 bp, 8 predicted proteins | sample MM_PC_MetaG_FD_121122 | JGI IMG/M metagenome (GOLD analysis project Ga0180007, IMG submission 121122) | Groundwater microbial communities from the Aspo Hard Rock Laboratory (HRL) deep subsurface site, Sweden - MM_PC_MetaG | ecosystem: Environmental > Aquatic > Deep subsurface > Groundwater...
AGGCTGTTGCAAACAATCTCCGGTCAAAAGCACCTAAGTCCTCACGTTCTGCGGCATTCGTTTGCCTCACATCTGCTGGATCGGGGGGCCGATCTGAACGCTGTGAAAGACCTGCTGGGCCATAACAGTTTATCAACAACGCAATTATATACGCATATCCGAATTGAAAAAATGAAAGAGGTATACAGACAAGCACACCCTCATGGGGATTAACATTATCACAAGGAGTTTTTATGAACATTGAAATCACATCGAGACATTATGATGCCAGTCCAAAAGTCAGAGAGTACGTAAACGATGAAATGCAAAAGCTGGGAATATTTGATCATCTGATTACATCCTGCAAGGTAATCCTTGAAAAATCAAAAGAGGGTGAGAAGGCTGAGATATCCATTCATGTTTCCGGTAAAGACCTTGTTTGTTCGGAGTTCAGTGATGATATTATTAAATCGATCGATCGGGCTGTTGATAATATAGAACGCCAGTTGAAAAAATTTAAAGAAAAGAGGTATTCACACTAATGCAAGAACCACTGACAGTTGGGAAATTGTATAAGGACAACCGTAAGGTTTTCAAACTGAAACGTTTTACTGAAACCGTTGGCTTTGATCGGGTCGTAACGTCCTCAAAATTGAATCGGCCGGGGCTGGAACTGACCGGATTCTGGAAATATTTCGATAAATCGCGGATACAGATCATCGGTCGCAAGGAAAATATGTACTTCCGGACTCTGTCGGATAATGAACGGCAGAAGATTTTGAAAAAATTATTTACTTCGGGCACACCGGCCATCATCTTTGCTCATGGAGCCAAACCACCGGAATTTTCTCTGGAAATTGCCCGTGAAAGTAAGATAGCCCTTTTGTCAACACCGATGCTGACCAGTAATCTGGTGGGTCGTTTAATGGATTACCTGGACTGGAACCTGGCACCGTCAACGATCGTCCATGGTTCGCTGGTTGATGTCTTTGGCGTCGGTTTGCTGCTGACCGGACGCAGCGGTATCGGAAAGAGTGAAGTCGCTCTGGATCTCGTTGAACGGGGACACCGTCTCGTCGCTGATGATATCGTGAAAATTATCCGGCGGGCTGACAACGTCATTATCGGGACCAGCAATGAATTTCTGGAACATCACATGGAAGTCCGGGGCCTTGGGATCGTCGATATCCGGAACCTGTTCGGAATCCAGGCCATCCGTCAGCAGAAGCGGGTCGAAGTCCAGGTTGAGCTGGTGGAATGGGACGACAATGAAAACTACGAGCGGATAGGCGCTGTGGATAAACATGTCAGCATACTTGAGGTGGATACACCGATTGTTAAATTACCAATCTATCCCGGGAAAAATATTACCGTTATTGCGGAAGTGATTGCCATGAACCATCTGTTGAAATTCATGGGAAAAAATTCGGCCCGGGATTTTGAAAAGAAGTTGGCTGCAAAAATTCGTAAAAAATCACAAATATCGACCATCGAGCAATATCTTAAGAAAGACTTTGAATAACAGTAGAGTGATGACATGAAAGCAGTAATTCCGGCCGCTGGAATCGGAAAGCGGCTGCAACCCCTGACATTGACCCGGCCCAAAGTCCTCCTGCCTGTTGCCGGCAAACCGATTATCGGTCATATTCTGGATAAATTAATTCAGTCCGGAATTGACGAAATTGTGTTAATCGTTGGCTATAAAGGAGATATGGTTACTGATTATGTAAAAAAACACTACCCGGTGGATGTGAGATTTGTTGAACAAAAAGAACGCAAAGGGCTCGGCCATGCCGTCGGAATGGGACTGAATGATATCGATGAGCCGGTTCTGATAATTCTGGGTGACACCATTCTCGATCTGGATTTTGACCATTTTATCAAAAGCAAAAAAAATATCATCGGCGTTATGGAGGTTGCAGATCCGCGCCGCTTTGGCATTGTGGAATTAGATGGCGATATCGTTAAACGGCTGGTGGAAAAACCCCGGGAGTATATCGGAAATCTGGCCATTGCCGGGATTTATTTACTTCAGCATGAAGCTATCCTGAAAAATGCTATCCAGTATATCGTGGATCATAATATTACAACGAAGAATGAATACCAGCTGACCGATGCGCTGCAGGTGATGCTTGACTGGCAACAGGAGATGACGGTTGAGGCAATTAACGCCTGTTATGATTGCGGGACCCGGGAGACATTGCTGGAAACAAACCGGATACTGCTGAAAACAATCGGGCAGCAAGCGTATTCTTTCGAGAAAACGGTTATTTTACCACCGGTCTATATCGGGCAGGATGTTCGCATAGAAAACAGCGTGATCGGGCCCAATGTCAGCATCGCCGATAAAACCACAATAGCACGGTCCATCATTGAAGATACAATTATTGATGAATCTTCGGTGATTCAAACGGCGATCCTGAAAAATTCGCTGATCGGTCAGGATGCCTTTGTAACTGGCCAGGGTTTGAGCATCGATGTCGGTGACAAAATACAGCATGATTTAGGTTGATTTTATAGACGCAGAAGCGTATGTTTGTATAGTAAAATTTGGAGAAATGAATAATGAAAAAATATCACTTTACCTCAGAATCTGTGACCGAAGGACATCCGGATAAAATTTGTGATGCCGTTTCCGATTCGGTATTAGATGCGTTATTGACTGTTGATCCGGAAAGCCGGGTTGCCTGTGAAACCTTGACTACAACCGGCCTGGTTATGGTCGTGGGTGAGATATCTACCCGTGGTTATGTGGATATTCCCCGGATTGTCCGGAACACCCTTGTGAAAATTGGCTATACCAATCCGGATTTTGGGCTGGATGCAACCAGCTGTGCGGTTGTCACGTCAATCCATGAACAGAGTGAAAATATTGCTCTGGGTGTGGATGAAACCGACAAACACGAGCAGGGTGCCGGTGACCAGGGAATGATGTTTGGCTATGCCTGCGATGAAACCCCTGAATTGATGCCGTTACCCATTACACTGGCAAATAAGCTTACCATGCGTTTGGCGGAAGTTCGGAAAAAAGGTATCCTGAACTGGGTCCGTCCGGATGGTAAATCTCAGGTTACTGTGGAGTATATCGATGGTGAACCAAAGTCTGTAACCAATGTGGTCGTAGCCGTCCATCATAATCCGGAAGTGCCCCATGATGAAATCGTCAGCAGTATTAAAAAACATGTAGTAATCCCGGTGTGTGAAAAATACCTGACTCCGGAAACGAAGTTTTACATCAACGCTACCGGCATTTTTACGGTGGGTGGTCCGGAAGCCGATGCCGGCGTTACCGGCCGGAAAATTATCGTAGACACATACGGTGGCATGGGACGTCACGGTGGTGGCGCGTTTTCCGGAAAGGACGCCTCCAAGGTTGATCGCTCAGCGTCCTACATGGCCCGCTATATTGCAAAAAATATTGTCGCGGCAAAACTGGCCCGCCGGTGTGAAGTTCAACTGGCCTATTCCATCGGTGTCGCCGATCCGGTTTCCGTATATGCCAATACCTTTGATACCGGAACGGTAGACGAGAATAAACTTGCCGATGCGATTCGCGCAGTGTTTCCTTTAAAACCAGCTGACCTGATAAAGCATTTGCAATTGAAGCGGCCTATTTTTGCAAAGACCTCCGCCTATGGTCATTTTGGACGCAGTGAAGAGGAGTTTACCTGGGAAAAGACCGATAAAGTCGATGAATTGAAAACCTATTTTGGAGTTAAATAATGGAAGGTAAAATTAAAGATATAAAGATGGCCGATGCAGGTCGTTTGAAAATTGAATGGGCGGAAGCCCATATGCCGGTAATGATGACCCTGCGTGAAAAATTTGCAAAAACAAAACCCCTGGCCGGAATGCGCATCAGTGGTTGCCTGCACGTTACCAAAGAGACAGCCGTGCTAATCCGCACATTGATTGCAGCCGGCGCCCGGGTTGCCTGGAGTGGTTGTAATCCGCTCAGCACCCAGGACGATGTTGCGGCAGCGTTGTATGCGGAAGGCGTCCCGATCTGGGCCTGGCATGGATTGTCAACAAAAGAATTCTATTGGTGTATCGATCAAACCTTGATTCAGGAGCCAACGTTGACCCTGGATGACAGTGCCGATCTTATTTTTACGGTACATAATAAATATCAGAGTATGGCCGCGAAAATTATCGGCGGTTCTGAAGAAACTACAACCGGTATTCATCGTCTGCGTGCCATGGCTGCCGATGGCAAACTGCTCTATCCTGTAGTCGCTGTAAACGACGCCGAAACGAAATGGGATTTTGACAATATTTACGGAACGGGACAGTCCTCTATGGATGGCATTTTACGGGCAACCTCGGTATTGATTGCCGGGAAAACTATGGTTGTCGCCGGTTACGGTCACTGCGGCAAGGGCTGCGCCATGCGGGCGGACGGACAGGGTGCGAATGTGATCTGTACCGAGATCAAACCCACTGCGGCATTAAAAGCAACATTGGATGGGTACAGGGTCATGCCTATGGATGAATGCGCCGCCATTGGCGATATTTTTATTACCGCCACGGGAATGAAAGATGTGATCGTCAAGCGTCATTTTGAAATGATGAAAGATGGTGCGATTGTCTGCAATACAGGTCATTATGACTGCGAAATCAATTTAAAGGATTTGGAATCGATCACCGTATCTAAAAAAGAGATTCGTCCCAACTGCGTGCAGTATACTATGAAAAACGGTAAACGAATTTATATTCTTGGTGAAGGCCGTTTGGTAAATCTGGTAGCGGCTGAAGGGCATCCGTCGGAAGTGATGGATATGTCCTTTGCAAATCAGTTTATGGCCATGAAGTTTCTGGCTGAAAATAAATCAGACCTTGTAAACAAGGTATATGATATTTCTAAAGAACAGGACCAGGAAATTGCGGCCCTGAAACTGAAAACGATGAACATCGGTATTGATAAACTGACCGAGGAACAGATTCGGTATCAGACAGATTACAGCGAAGGTACTTAATATTATTTTCATTGATACCATTTTTGATGGATTAATGTGAAACGAAAAACCGGCATATACTTACTTCTGCTGCTGTTGTGGTGGATGATGGGTTGTGAATTTAAAGTCCCGACCTTGCCGCGTTTACCCGAACGCTGGAATTCCCAACTGATTATCCCATTGCTGAAGAAGGATTATTTCTTTCAGGATTTGGTATATGATTCCACATCCGGCCGGAATAATCCAATATTTGCAGACACCAGCTATCATAGGATGTCCTATTTTGCAGTAAATATACCGGGACAGGTGCTCTCGGATTCTGGAAACAACTGGAAAATACCGGGTATAATTATCGAAAAACAGATTAACCTGGCGGCATCCATCGAAGCCGGGGTAAACGATATTGCTCCGATTTATCGGACCAAAGCACTGGGAAAAATCAGTACTCGTAATTGTTATATCATAAATGGGGCTTTGAATTCCGATAATGCGTCAGGAATTAATGCCGCCCGGATTTCAGCCGTACTCTCCGGTATCCTTGGTAATGATCTGGATATTGAGGTTATCGCCCGCAACTTTAAAAATGCCGATACCGATACGATCTGGATTGACACCCTGCACCTGGCGACCGACAGCTTAAACGCAGAATTGACGATGAGCTTTGCCGATGATTCACTATTCAGCAAAAACCGGACATCCTTTATTGATTCCCTGGAATTCGGGCTGACGCTGATGATCCGGGATACACTTCGGGAAGCATTATCTCAGAACCTGACAGTCCAGTTCGAGATAGGAACCCTGAACCTGGATTCCTTTTATGGTCGATCGATTGCATCAAGATACCTGACCGGGCAGGAATTCCTTAGCAGTCCGGACGGCGCCGACAGTATCCTTTTTGACAATGCCAATGCTGATTTCACACTTCGGGATATTGGCGACTACGATTCAATTCATATTACCATTTCCGGTAAAAACCAGTTCAGGACCGATGTAACCATGGACTCTGCGTTTGCAATAAACGGAACAGACTATCGACTTGATCTCGCGTCTGTCATGGCAGTTTTACCGGACAGTATCACGTTTTATGTTGAAGCGGCCCGGCCGTTGGCGGAATATGACGGCAGCAGTATCAGCGATAAAATTACAGTTGGTTATCAGCTATCCGCGCCGTTATTAATCACATTGCCGGCAGAGATGCAGCTGGCCGCCGCGAATCCAACCCGGTTTTTCATTAGCGACAGTCTGACCCGCTCAAATATCAGCCGGTCCCAGAATGGCGCTCAGCTGGATATCAGCATAACGAACCGGACACCTTTTCGCGGTTCGTTATTGCTCTTAATTGGAAACAATCGGTTTTTTCCGGCGGACTCCACCGAGGCTGGTAATTATACCGGTTTTGAATATATTAATGACACGCTTTATTATATCAGTACGGATACAAACCGGGTCATTATCGATACGCTGGCGGTTGTTGAGCTGCCCTTGGCGACCATGCAGGATGATTCCCTGGTTTCCGCCGGCTGGAACAACCAGGTATATTTTGCCGATTCCAGCGCATTAGCCCTGATTGCCGATACCTGTTATTTTCTGCCCAAATTTCATTTGCTGAATCCCGATACCAGCCAGGTATTTTTACAGAGTGATTACCGGATTGAAATTAAAAGTTACTTAAATTTGCTGTTTGATCCTTCGGTGTTGAATCAAACAGTAACGGACACGACGGATACAACCGGATAGTATATGCAGATGACTTATTCAAAAATGTGGAGAGAGCATCGGTACCTCACAAGGCTTGCGATAGTGATAGCACTAATCGCAAGCTCGCTATCCGGCCAGAGTCTGTCACACCCGAGGGCGGTGGCACTGGGTGGCGCGTTTACGGCGATTCCCGAAGGCGTTTTCAGTGTCAGCAGTAATCCCGCTAACCTGGCGTTTCCGGCCGCGTATAACAGCTATTTTTACCTGGGCGGGATTGACTGGCAGTTGACAAATAATTTTTATTCCCTGCTGACTTCATCAAAGTACGGGGGCAAGGATTTAACCGCCAACGGTGGTGAACTGCAGCAAGAATTTATCAAGGATCTGCCTGATGAAGGGTGGAGGACAAACAGCAGCATCAATGTCCCGATGCCGATTATCAATTTTTCCAAAGGGAATAAAGCGTTTACCACGAACATCATTTATACAACGGATTACTATGTTTCCAAGCCGGCCCTGGATGTGATATTCGGGAACTGGGAAAAGGGCGTCGAATACAAAACCGATCTGCGGATTGATGCGATGACTGCCGTTGAATATGCCTATTCCATGGGAATTCCCTACGATAATCTTGCGTTTGGTTTTTCATTGAAATATTACCAGGGACTGGGATATTACGGACTGGCGCCCGGACAGAGTAGCGGAACAATTATGGTGGACACTGCTGCCTTTGTCCTGACTGGCGCGGGAGATTATCTCTTTCGGCAGTCCGGTGCCGGCCGGGGAGTAGGGGTTGATATCGGTTTGACGTACCGGGATAAAAGCGGCCTGGATATCGGATTTTGTGTACAGAATATTGCCGGTCTGATCAAATGGAACAGCCCGACGTTGTTTTCCGAAGGTATGGGCAATTCAATTCTGAAGTTAATGGGAAATCAGGTCAAAACCGGTGTATTCAAAAACTCAGACCTGGATCTTCCCTTCGATGGGGAAAGCTATCATTACCAGTTTGAATTACGGGATATCGCCGCCGATCAACTGTTCGACGGAGACAGCGCTTACAGTGATTTTTTCTACAGCAGCCGCGAAATTATCGAAGATGATTCCAGTACATTTACCACCAAACTGCCCCTTGTTTTGCGTTTTGGAATGGCCAAACAGATGAAAGATGATTTGCTGGTTGCGATGGATTTTTCCACCAGTTTCAGGGACCGGTTTAATTATAACCAGGGATGGCGCCTGTCAATGGGTATGGAATATACCTATCTTCCCAAAATCCCCTTCCGTTTCGGTCTTGCCGTCGGCGATATCAGTGGCTGGGAAGTCAATCTCGGTAGCGGCTTGCATCTTGGTTTTGCTCACCTGGACTGGGCGATTGGATTCCATCGCGGAATCTGGCTGCATACTGCCCAGGGGTTCCATTTTTCTCTGGGTTCGTACTTTACCGGAAAACATAAAACAAAATAACAACCGATATCTGCAGGGACAGCGGATTTCCCGGGATCAATGCTTCGTGACAAAATTTCGAATTCCATTTAGATACAGAACTAGCCTTACACTGGTGATTTTTTCACTGATATGGTTGTCTCTGAGCTGTACGTACGATCCGTTTCAAGCTCCGGAAATGCCAATCTTCTATCAGACACTGAATCTGCCGCTGACAGATGTATCGTTACCACTAGGTGACTTACAGGATTCTACTAACGGCATTTTTGGCGATAGCCTGTCGGATTCCCTGTATTTTAAATTCGAAGGGTTGCTGGATACAGTGACGCTGACTGAGGATATTTTCGTGATTCCCACCGCAACGAACGTCGCTTTTCAACAGGATTTTGGCGGTATGGATCAGGCCAGTAATCCGGTAGAAATTACATTCTCTCAAAAACTTCGCCTGGCGACCCTTGCCGGCATCTCTCTACCGCAGGCTAATGAATTCACTACTCCGGCAATCCCGCGTACACCACTGATTGATCAGGAAATGCCGTACCAGATATTTGACAAAAATGAAATTCCCTATTTTGAACGGGTGGACTACCTGACGATCGGGGATGGTGAGTTTGCCACCATTGTGGAGAATGAAATGCTGATGGACCTGGATTCTGTCGTGATCCAGATGAAAAACAAGGATGGATCGATCATCGCCGAATCCTTTTATGAAACGATTCCTGCCGGCGAAACCCGATCCAGCAGCAGTGATTTGCAGGGGAAACATTTTCAGGATTCCATCGCTGTCTCAATAACGGCAATTCTGGCCGGTACTAATGGGGCGCCCCTGGTAATTCCGGCCAATACCGATCCCTATATGACTCTGACCGTGAATGTCAGCCTCAATGAAATCGAGAGTTTTACGGGAAAGCCGGAACCCATTGAAACCCAAACCGCCCAGAAACTGCCGGAATCAAATAACACAATTTTCAAGGGAATACTCGGAGAAACTTACACGTTAAGCCCGGATACCAATTTGATCAGTTGGCGAATTGAAAATACCCTGCCTATCAATATGAATATGGAACTGGTTTTTTATAATTTCTACGGAGAATCGGGGCCATTGACAATCGATGCGATACTCAATACCGGAGAGGTTTCCCAGGGTTCGGAACGCCTGGACTTAGATACTTTGCGAAACGTTGATCCAACAACTATTGTCGATTCAATTCTGGTTGTTACCACGATCACGATTTTACCCGATGACGGTGATACAGTGTCGACAATTCCCCTTGATTTCGGAGGCGGTATACTGGATTTTTCGCTGAATATTGCAATTATGAAATTCAAGGAAATTGTTGGATTTTTTAACGAATCTTTCGCTATTCCGCCGATTGCCATCAGTGATATTCCGGCCGGTTTTGGCGATGTGAATTTTGGCGAAGTCCTGTTGAAGCTACACCTGTATAATGAAATTCAGGCCCAAACAAACCTGGAGCTCAATATTATCGGGTATAAAGAAAACCAGGCCCCGGAATTAATTTCAGCCCATGAGACCATTTATAAAGCCAGTGATGCAGAACCGGTGGTGCGGTCTGATATGGAGATTGATATTGCCCCGATTTTTAACCTGGTGCCGGATTCGATGATGGTTTTCGGTGAAGCCGCAATTCCGTCTAATGATACCTCCCGGTTGCAGGTCAATAAATCCTTCTGGGGCAGTTATGAGGTGATCGTTCCCTTTGTCATGCAGATCAACGATATGACCTTTATCCCGGTGTCATCGTCGAAACTTTCCCCTATGGACGCCGAGACCCGGCAGCGGCTCCAAAGCGGCTTGATCGAAGCAGCAATTATCTCCGAAATAACGAATGATTTTCCGCTGTCCGGCCGGGTGGATATTCTGATTTCAACGTATGATTATTTTCCGCTGTATGCTGACAGTCTGGATTCCGGTTATCAGTTTATCAATGATACGATTTTTGCAATCACCGACACCGGGAACATCAGTGTTGTCATTGATACATTGGTAACAATCGAATTACCGGAGCCTGTTCTGGATCAGCATCAGCGGGTTCGAACGCCAGGTTATGTCTATCAGAGTTCGGTGATCGATTCGGCCAAGATTGACATCATTGTCAGTGACGAAACCCATTATATCCGTCCCCGGATTCACTTCAACGGAACCGATGATTTTGTTTACATCGGCTACAATGATATTATCAGAATTGTAACACTTTTCAGTATGACACTGGAAGTCGGAACCATGTTTGGGCCGGTGGAATCCGAGGAAGACAGCGTTGAGGTCGACAGTTTAAAAAAAACGGGATCCATTAATTGGAAATAGGATGCAAAACCGTCGTATCCATATAATTGTCTTTGTATTCATCCTGCTGGGAATGACCATATCTCTGATCGGACAGACCCGGCGGGACCCCCGCGGGATGGCTTTGGCCGGGGCGTATGGCGTCATGGCCCGCGGTCTGTTTACCGTGGATTATAATCCCGCCAACCTGGCTATTCAGGAACAGTACAAATCCTACCGGGTCTGGGGTGGAATCGGTACAAGCTTTACGAATAATATACTGTCTCTGCGCAGCTACAACGAGTATAACGGTAAAGACCTGGAGGCTAATGATGGTTTGCTGAAAGAGCAGTTTCTGGAGGAAATTCCGGCCGATGGCTGGCGCCTATTTTCTGATTTACATGTTCCCATTCCTTATCTGAATTTTTCCCGCTACAATAAAGCCTTGACCTCGGATTTTATCATGATCGGCCATATTGGATTACCCAAAGGCCTGGTGACATTTCTCTTACATGGTA
>Ga0180007_10006948_pt1 | contig 10880 bp, 6 predicted proteins | sample MM_PC_MetaG_FD_121122 | JGI IMG/M metagenome (GOLD analysis project Ga0180007, IMG submission 121122) | Groundwater microbial communities from the Aspo Hard Rock Laboratory (HRL) deep subsurface site, Sweden - MM_PC_MetaG | ecosystem: Environmental > Aquatic > Deep subsurface > Groundwater...
AATCAAGCTCAAAATCCAAAATCCAAATTGAAGAAATGTATTCTTTTGACATTTGTCATTTGGACTTGCCTGTCCTGAACCTGTTGAAGGGATTTGACATTTGGATTTTGACATTGGGATTTTCTAAATTTATGATTCCGAGGTTCACCCACCTTCACGTCCACAGCCAGTACTCTCTCCTTGATGGATTGCCAAAAATCGAGGAACTTTTAAATTATGTTAAGGAAAATGATATGGAGAGCGTGGCCATCACCGACCACGGCGTTCTTTACGGCGCAGTGGAATTTTACAAAAAAGCGAAGCAAGCGGGAATCAAGCCGATAATTGGCAGTGAAATTTATACGGCCCTTGAGGGTATGACTCAAAAAAGGCCGAATATTGACAATAAGCGCTATCATCTGGTCTTGCTTGTCAAAAACGAAACCGGTTACCGCAACCTGGTAAAACTGGTAACCAAAGCCCATTTAGAGGGCTTTTATTACAAACCAAGGATAGACGAAGAATTATTGTTCCAGCATACCGAAGGACTAATCGCTCTTTCCGCCTGTTTGCAGGGGAAAATCCCCCGCCTCATAATATCCGGCCGCATTGAGGAAGCGGAAAAAACCGCCCTGAAATACCAGGAGGCCTTTGGCAAGGGTAATTTTTATTTGGAAATCCAGCATCACCCGAATATTTCGGAACAAATCAAAGCGAATAAAATTCTTATAGAATTATCCAAAAAACACGGCATTCCCTTAGTGGCCACCAATGACTGCCATTATCTCCGGCCCGAGGACGCAGAGGCGCAGGATATATTAATGCTCATTAACACCGGAGCCAAACCGGATGACCCGGACCGCCTCACTATGAGGCAGGACGATTTTTCTATGACTCCGCCGAAAGAAATGATAGAAAATTTTAAAGATGTTCCCGAAGCGCTTGCCAATACCCAGAAAATAGTTCAGGCCTGCAATTTTGAATTCAAATTAGGGGAAATAAAACTCCCCCATTTCCCAATGCCTAATCAAGGCGACCCTGATGAATATCTGAGAGATGTCTGCGAAAAAAGATTTGAGAAGAGAAAAAAAGAATTCAAAAACGAAAAGGAAGCAAAAGAGAGAATGGCATACGAGCTGGGAGTGGTTAAAAAAACGGGTTTTGCTTCTTACTTCCTGATCGTGGCTGATTTTGTTGAGTGGGCCAAGGAAAATAAAATAGTGGTAGGTCCCGGCCGGGGCAGCGTTGGCAGTTCTCTCGTCGCCTATCTGACCAACATCACCAACATCAATCCTCTCCAGCATAACCTTCTCTTTGAGAGGTTCCTCACTTCAGAAAGAATCTCTCCCCCTGACATTGACCTTGATTTTGCCGACACCAGAAGAGACGAAGTGATAGAATATGTTTCCCAAAAATACGGACAAGACCGAGTGGCGCAGATTATCACTTTCGGGACAATGGCTGCCCGGGCCGCCATAAGAGATGTCGGCAGAGTGCTGAAATATCCTTACAGTGTCTGCGATAAAATCGCCAAGATGATTCCTTTTGGATTTAATCTTGACCAAACGCTTAAACAGATTCCGGAATTCCGCGAAGCCTACGAAAGCGACGAACAAATTAAGCGGTTGGTCGACTTGTCTAAAAAATTGGAAGGGGTGGCCCGCCATGCCTCAACTCATGCCTGCGGCGTTGTTATATCCGCGGAGCCGCTTGATACTCTGGTGCCGGTTCAGCGCCCGACCCAAAACGACGACAACATTATCACCCAGTACGAAATGCATTCTATTGAGGACCTGGGTCTGTTAAAAATGGATTTTCTGGGACTCAAGAACCTTACCATGATTGAAGATACTATCAAACTTGTAGGGATAACCCGGGGCAAGAAAATAGAAATTAACGAAATCCCCCAGGATGACAAAAAAACCTATAAACTTCTGCAAAAAGCGGAAACAACCTCTATTTTTCAACTGGAAAGTTCGGGGATGAAAAAGTGGCTGCGCCAACTCCAGCCCTCAAATTTTGAGGACATTTCCACTATGCTTGCTCTTTACCGGCCCGGCCCGATGCAATTTATTCCCGAATATGTCGCCCGAAAGCAAAAAAGAAAAAAAATTGCATATCTGCATCCAAAACTAAAGCCAATCTTAGAGTCAACCTACGGGCTCCCGGTCTTCCAGGAGCAGATGATGCAGATTGCCCGGGAGATTGCCGGTTTCTCTCTTAGCGAAGCGGATACCCTGCGGAAAGCCATCGGCAAAAAAATCCCCTCCCTTCTGCATGAACAGAAAGAAAAATTTATTTCCGGCGCCATTAAACAAGGCATTGAAAAAGGAATCGCCCAAAAGATTTGGGGCTGGTTCCTGCCCTTCGCCCAATACGGCTTTAATAAATGCTTAACTGGCGATACAGAAATAATTTCCGCAACAGGCAATATTAGAACTATCGAAAATATTTACCAAGAAAGTAAACTGAAACGTGCCTATCGCAATATTGGTAAATCAACAATATCTCTTGGTAAAAATTTTAAATTTGACAGTGGTAAAATCTTACGAATAATCCAAAATGGTAAAAAGGCGGTTTATGAAATTGAAACCTTATCTGGTCGAAAAATCAGAGCAACGAAAGAGCATCGATTTTTGCTCTTCTCGGGTTGGAAAAAGCTAAAAGAGCTTAACAAAGGAGATCGTCTTGCTATCGCCCGCTTCTGGCCAATAAATAAAATGCATAAAATCGAATGGCCATGGCATAAAATTACTCTTCTGGGATATGTTTTAAGTGAGGGCAACACTTGTCAGCCTAACGGCTTTTATCTTTATACAAATTCCGAAGAAGAGATGAAAGAATATGTAAAAATCTTAGAAAAATTTAATAATACTAAGGCGACTGTGTCCAGAAGGATGGACAGGAACGGAGGATATGCCGTATATGCTGGGAGAATTGATTTAAAACAAAAATCTGAAGCAGTAGAGTGGATAATGAATAATCTCAATTTAAAATATAAAAAGACTACTCAAAAAGTTATTCCCCTTGAAGCGTTCAGGCTTAATAATAATGGGCTAAGCGTCTTGCTCGGCAGTATGTGGAATGGAGACGGCTGTATTAGTCCTAATCAAGGATTTATATACTATGCTACATCTTCTGAAAATCTCGCTAAACAGATTCAAGCTCTTCTTTTGAGATTTGGCATATTGTCTAAATTACATAAAAAGAAATTTAATTATCGCAATACGGTTAAGACGGGATGGACGATTTCTTTGAGCCGATATGATAATCTCCTGAAATTTGCTGAGAATATAGGGCCTCACCTTATTGCTAAAAGAAAAAGGGACCTTAAACGACTTTTAGATACTCATTCAATTTTAAAAAATGGTAAAAGTTCCATGTTATTCGCCCGAGGCACCTTAGACACAGTGCCCGCAGAAGTGATTATAGAAATAAGAAATGAATGCCAGCGCGCAAATATTCCTATGAAAACAGTAGCTGACTGGGCGGGAGTTTCTTATAGGCTTTTTCAGATAGATTGCCGCAAAAAAGGTTTGCAAAGAGAGACACTATATAAAATTGCTAATATCTTAAATTCTGAAAGATTAAAAAATATAGCTGAATCAGATATTTATTGGGATAAAATAAAATCTATTAAATACATAGGCAAAGAGCAAACGTATGATCTGACTATTAGAGAGAGTCATAATTTTGTAGCTAATGGATTCATCGTTCACAATTCTCATTCAACGGGCTATGGAATTATCGCCTACCAGACCGCATACCTGAAGGCAAATTTTCCTGTGGAGTTTATGGCCGCAGTGCTGGCCTCTGAAAAACAAGATGTGGAAAGAATCGCCTTTCTTCTGGAGGAATGCAAAAGAATGAATATTGATGTTCTCCCTCCGGACATAAATGAAAGCTTCAAATACTTCACTGTGGTGGACAAAAACAAAATCAGGTTCGGGCTTTTGGCCATCAAAAATGTCGGTCACAATATTGTCCAGACAATCGTGGATGAAAGGGCGGCCAACGGAAAATACCAGTCAATCGGTGATTTTGTGAACAAAATCCATTCAAAGGACTTAAACAAAAAATCAATGGAGGCGCTGATTAAAGCCGGGGCTTTCGACAAATTAGAGGAAAGGAATATGCTGCTTGGAAATCTGGAACGATTGTTGAGTTGTTCAAGGGAAATCCAAAATAACAAAAAAAACGGCCAAAAAGGGCTTTTTGACGGGTCGCGGATTAAAACAACCATTAATTTAGAGCCAATGGAGCCGGCCAGCGCAGCGGAAAAACTGCAATGGGAAAAAGAATTATTAGGACTTTTCGTATCAGGACATCCTTTGGAAACATATCAAAAATCGATTGCCAAGAAAGCGGTTCCGATATTAAAAATTCTTCAAGAGCTTACCAAAACGGAAGACCAGCCGGGCTTTCCCCTCAATGTGCCTGACAAAATATTTAAAAAAATAACGCCCGGAACCCGGCTCAAAATATGCGGATTGATTTCGCGGATTAAAAAAATTATTACCAAAAGCGGACGCCCGATGTTTTTCGTGAAAATACAGGACTTGACAGGCGAAATTGAAGCGATTATTTTCCCTAACAGCGCGGAGCAATATGCTAATGTTCTGCGGGAAAACAAAATCGTGCTCGTTTCGGGCAGAGTTGACTTTAAAGACGACTCCCCCAAAATGATTGTCGAGGGCATTGAAGAAATCATCGAAGAATAATCTTCATCATATTGAACTTCCCGTAAATTTGAGTACAATGAAAGATTAGGCATAAAATTATGAAATTAGAAACCTTAAGACATTCTTTGTCGCACATAATGGCAACCGCGGTCCAGGAATTATATCCCGGAACCAAGTTTGGCATTGGCCCGGCGATAGCCGACGGATTCTATTATGATTTTGACTTCGATGAAGTCAAAATCATAAACGCAAAACGCAAAACGCAAAACGCAAAACAACAACGCAAAAACCAAAATCTGAATCTGAATATAAATGATTTGCCGGAGATTGAGAAAAAGATGCGGGAGATTATTAAACAAGAGCTTGCTTTCAAAAAGAAACAAATAAGCAAGGCAAAAGCGAATAAGATATTTAAGAATCAGCCGTACAAATTGGAACTAATAGAAGAATTGGCTAAAGGCAAGTCCAAAATCAGCATTTATCAGGTTGGCAATTTCATTGATTTATGCAAGGGTCCCCATCTGAAGTCAACCAAAGAGGTTTCTCCGGACAGCTTCAAGTTAATCAAAATTGCCGGCGCATACTGGCGCGGGCAAGAAAGGAATAAAATGCTCACCAGGATTTATGGAACCGGTTGGGCAACAAAAAATGAGTTAAATAAATATCTGAAAAACATTGAAAAAGCGGAACAAAGGGACCACAGGGTTTTAGGCAGTAAGCTGGAACTTTTTATGTTTGACGATGAGGTCGGAGCCGGACTCCCAATCTGGATGCCTAAGGGAGCAATGTTAAGGCATATTATTGAGGGCTATTTATACGAACAATTATATAAAGCCGGATACCAATGGCTGACCTCTTTCCATATCGCTAATCTTAATCTTTGGAAAACCTCGGGTCACTGGGGATTTTACCGCGAAAATATGTATGCCCCCATTAAGGTTGATGAAGAGGAATATATGCTCAAGCCGATGAGTTGCCCCTTCCATATTAAGGTCTATAACTCTAAAATCAGAAGCTACAAAGACCTGCCTATCAGGTTTGCCGAACTCGGAACGGTTTATCGGTATGAAAAATCAGGGGTCTTGCACGGCTTGGCGCGCGTCAGGGGCTTCACCCAGGATGATGCCCACATATTCTGCACCCCGGAACAATTATCAGAAGAGCTTTTGAGAACCATAAAGCTGGCGATGAAAATGTTGGGCGACTTCGGCTTTAAGGATTACCAGATTTATCTTTCCACTCAGCCGGAAAAATATATTGGCACCGACAAAATCTGGAATAAAGCGACCAAAGCGCTGAAATACGCCCTTGATACCCTGAAAATAAATTATGAAGTGGATAAGGGAGGCGGAGCATTCTACGGCCCCAAAATCGACATCAAAATAAAAGACAGCTTGGGCCGGCCTTGGCAGTGCACCACTATCCAGGTTGATTTTAACCTGCCTCAAAGGTTCAAAATGTCGTATATTGACGAGAAAGGCAAAAAGAGAGAGCCCATTATGATACACCGCGCCCTCTTGGGAGCGATGGAAAGATTTATCGCCGTGCTAATCGAGCATACCGCGGGCGCTTTCCCGCTCTGGCTTTCCCCTATCCAATTGTGGGTTTTACCTATCGGCAAAAAACACGAAAAATACGCCCAGAAAATAACTGACGAATTGCAGGAGGCAGGATTCAGGACAGAGATTAAAAACGAGAACGCAACCATCAGTAAAAAAATCAGAAACGGCGAAATTCAAAAAATCCCGTATATTTTAGTGGTCGGAGACAAAGAAATAAAAAACAAAACCATCAGGGTAAGACAAAGGAGCAAGGGGGATATCGGCGAATCATCGCTCCCCTCTCTTGTCAAAAAACTTAAATCAGAAGTAGAAAAAAAGAAGTAGAGATGATGATTAGCCATAATACAATCTTTCTTCAAACCAAAGGAAAGTTTGATATCACAGATATTACGGATAATATCAAAGATTATATTGCTCAGACGGGAATTAAAGACGGGATTATAAACATCCAAACCCTGCACACTACCGCGACGGTTTTTATTAACGAAAACGAACCAGAACTTTTAAAGGATTTTAAAAACCATTTGGAAAAAATTGCCCCGGAAACGGAAAATTATCACCACGACAACTTTGAAATCAGGACAATAAATGTGTGCGAGGATGAATGCCGGAACGGACATTCTCACTGCAAGGCGCTGCATCTGCCAACCAACATATGCCTCAACATAATTGATAAAAAACTTCGGTTGGGACAATGGCAAAGCATTTTATTTATTGAATTAGACCGCTCCAGAAAAAGACAAATCCAGTTACAAGCAATAGGAGAATAAATAATCGCTGTTTATTAGCGCTTTACCCCGTTAATCTCCCTAAGGCGGGATTAACGGGGTTTACTGGAGCGCTTTTTTGTTTTAAGATTGGAAGAACAATGATTGTTTTTACTCATCGAAAGATTATGAAATATCATATCATCACTTATGGGTGCCAAATGAATAAGTCAGACAGTGAAAGGATAGCCGGCGCGCTGAATAAGCTTGGCTTTCGAATGATTGCCAACCCCGAAAGGGCTGATTTAATTGTCTTTAATTTATGCTCGGTAAGGCAGTCGGCGATAGATAGGGCGACTAGCAAAATTAAAAATTTTGCTAAATCCAAAATCCAAATATCACCTGCCCGCATTGCTACCCGCCCTGGGCGGGTTGTAGGCGGGAATGTCAAATCAAATCCAAAATCCAAAATCCTCCTAACCGGATGTATTTTAAACAAAGATAAAAGAAGGCTCGAAAAAAATTGCGATGGAGTTTTCAGAATAGACGAACTGGCGGAACTGCCATCTATTTTAGAAAAACTTGGATTTAAAGTGGCGGGCAGGAGAGAGGCAAAAGTCGGGCATTATCTTGATATAAAGCCCGATTACGGCTCCAGCCCGATTGCTTATATTCCAATAATGACCGGATGCGATAATTTCTGTTCTTATTGCGTGGTCCCTTATACTCGCGGGAGAGAGATCTCCCGGCCAGCAGAAGACATTTTGCGCGAAATAAAAACTCTGGTTCACCCCGTTAGAGAATCTAAGGGAATGGGCTGTTCCAAAAAAAGTAATTTCTTTAACGGGGTTAAAATGGGGGCGCAAGAGATCTGGCTGCTGGGGCAGAATGTAAATTCCTATAAATCCAAAATCCAAATGACAAATGTCAAATCAAGCTCCCGCTCGCATCGCTATGCGAAGCGTTGCGGGCGAGCAAAATCCAAAATCCAAAAAATAAAAAACGTGGATTTTACGGAATTGTTGAAAATGGTAAATGACATTGAGGGAGATTTTTGGGTGAGGTTCACTTCTTCGCACCCAAAGGATTTGACTGATGAAATGATTGAGGCATTTGCGAAATGTAAAAAAATTACTCCCTATTTAAATTTGCCTATCCAATCAGGCGACAACAAAATCCTGAAAGCAATGAATCGACCCTATTCTACTGAAGATTATAAAAAACTGACTAAAAAAGTGAGGGCTGCCTTTAAAAAATACCGCAAGGGGTTGGAGAGTTATCTCGCTCTTTCAACGGATGTTATAGTCGGTTTTCCCGGAGAAACCAAGAAACAATTCCAGAACACAAAGAAAACATTTCAAGAAATCGGTTTTTCGGCCGGATATGTCTCTCGCTACTCTCCCCGCCCCAATTCGGCTGCCTTTAAGTTGAAGGACGATGTATCGCCGTCTGAAAAACGAAAAAGAGAAAAAAAATTGGTAAAAATAATAGAAAAAAGCGCCTTGGATTTTAACAAGCAATTCGTAGGTAAAAAAGTAAAGGTGTTGGCGCTGGAAAAAAGAAAAGATTTTTTCCTCGGCAAAACCCGCCACCACCAGACAATAAAATTTCCTTCAAATAAAAATCTTATCGGAAAGTTCATAAAAGTAAAAATATTAAAAGCGACTGCTTATGGTCTTGAAGGAGAAAAATATTAATAATAAGGTCTTGGTCATTGTGGGACCGACAAGTTCCGGCAAAAGCGATTTGGCTGTGTATCTTGCTAAAGAATTCAATGGCGAGGTGATTTCTGCCGATTCAAGGCAGGCCTATAAAGGAATGGATGTCGGGACAGGAAAAATAACCAAAAAGGAGATGAGGGGAATCCCTCATCATCTTTTGGATGTGGTTTCGCCGAAAACAAGATTCACCGTCACTCAATATGTTAAAAAAGCGGAAAAGGCAATTGAAAAAATTCGGGCAAAGGGAAAATTGCCTATTATTTGCGGAGGCACTGGTTTTTATATCCAAGCCCTGATTGACGGAATTACTATTCCAGAAGTTAAACCGGATTGGGCCTTGAGGAGAAAGCTGGAAAAACACCCGGCGGAAGAATTGTTCCGGCGATTAGAAAAACTGGATTCCAAAAGGGCAAAAAATATTGACAGGCATAACAAAAGGCGCCTGATTCGGGCTATTGAAATTGTCCTTAAAACCAAAAAACCGATAGCCCCTGTTAAAAAGAAACAAAAATACAATGTTCTGATTATTGGTATTAAAACAGAAAAGAAAGAACTCCAGGACAAAATCCGCGCCCGTCTGCTGAAACGGCTTAAGCAAGGAATGGTTGAAGAAGTAGAAAATCTTAAAAAATCCGGTTTATCCTGGAAGCGACTCGAGGAATTCGGCTTGGAATACCGGTTTATCGCTTTTTATCTCCAAAATAAAATAAATTACGAAGAGATGATTGAAAAACTGCAAAAAGAGATTGAATATTATGCCAAAAGGCAAATGACTTGGTTCAGAAAAGACAAGCGGATTCGTTGGATTGGAAATAAAAAAACAGCGGAAACGCTGGCCAAAAAATTTATCAATGAATAAATAGTAAAAATTTGCAGGAGAGCCAGCAAGCAAGTTTTGCTTGCTGGCTCTCCATTACTTCCCTGTAATGCGAGCGCTATGCGCCCGCGCTTCTTTGAGCGCCTCCTCCGCCAAAGAAAACGAAAAGGTCATGAACGTCCGCTTTCGACGGACGATCCATCCTTGAATTAATCCGTCTCTGCGGACTAATCTCGGACGATTGATATTCATCCATCAGTGCTTGCCGCTGTTCGGCGGTAAGATGTACTTGCTCCCTATTCGGAAGCCGTCCTCCTCCGCCCATTTGCCATGCTTCACCGCTTGCTGCTACTTTTTGTTTCGTCATACGAAATACTCCTAACTTACGATGTGTTAATGTAGCCCCCATCACCTAACCACGCGATTGAAACTCAATCAAGCGACATCACCTCCTCTCTGAAAAGAAACCATAGAATAGCGCTGTTGTATTATTATGCTGATGTCCCGAAAACCGGAATCCAGCATTTCCCCGATGAATTGATTGATTACCGAGGTTTTATTCTCCAACAACACAGAACAGTTCTCTTCCAAGAGAATTTTCGCCTTAAAGTTATCGGTAAGTGCTCCGTGAGGACGGAGCGCTAACCGGTCGCACGGCACCCGCCACAACTTAAGCCAGGACCAGATGACTAATCTGGCTACCCAAAGATTTTCGGTTGAAGAAAAGACCACTACGCGGCCTCCTCTTCTTATTTTGTGTTGAAGGATGGTTTCTTTCGCGCTTCTCTTTGGGGGGCGCAAAAGATAAACGACAAAAACTAATGGTAGAAACGGAATCAAGGGAATGAGTCCGTTCCTATGCTCCGACATCCAGTGATAAATACAGTATGGCAAAGATAGCCACGCCAATGTGCCATCAAAATCGGTGACAAGGACTTCGGGCCTTTTAGGGTCCATTAGGACTCACCTCCTTTGTTTAGCGCTCATTTAATATGAAATTGACAAAGAGCAGTTTTTTTGTGCTTATATTATACCTTAACTTAGTGATTTTGTAAAGAGTTTCTCCAAAATTTCCGGGTTTGCCCGGCCTCTTGTCTTCGCCATTGCCTGGCCAATCAGGAATTGCAAGGCATTGTCTTTGCCCTTTTTGTAATCATCTACTGCCCGCAAATTAGCGGCAATAACCTCGATAACGACCGCTTCAAGCTCTTGTTCGTTTTTGACTTGGCTCAAGCTCTTTTCTTCAATGACATCCGAGGGGTCAGCCCCCTTGTCAAACATTTCTTTTAAAACAATTTTGGCAATTTTGCTGGTTATTTCTTTTTTGTAAAGCAGGGAGATAAATTCCGCAAAGTTTTCCGCACTGACGCGGAACTTCTTGTCCTCCACAGACATTCCGTTTAAAAGACCTG
>Ga0180007_10006949_pt1 | contig 10879 bp, 9 predicted proteins | sample MM_PC_MetaG_FD_121122 | JGI IMG/M metagenome (GOLD analysis project Ga0180007, IMG submission 121122) | Groundwater microbial communities from the Aspo Hard Rock Laboratory (HRL) deep subsurface site, Sweden - MM_PC_MetaG | ecosystem: Environmental > Aquatic > Deep subsurface > Groundwater...
ATATGAAACGCAAAGTTCTCTGGTCCATTTATATTATATGAACTCTGTAAGTGTTTATTGGGATGCTTATTTTTTCGCAAATTAAGGAAATGTGCAGTCTTTCTATGATTAACATCTACAGTTGAACCTATATAAACCTTACCGTTTACTAAACATTCAATACAATATATTACAGATATTTTATTCCTAGACTTCATATATGTTTATTTAAATTATTGTAAAGAATACGAATTGCTTCAATAAAATGACCTTTAAAGTTATTCTTTGTCGCCCAACTGTAGACATCGTAGTCTTTTCTATCTACCATTTGTTCTGCTTGGGCTATAGATATAACATTGTAACCCTTAAATAAGTCTGGGTAACATACTGCATATGTGGCTTCTTTGTCCATTGGAATTGCCTGTTTAAACATATAGTGGTCGCCCAAACCACCAGATAGCACATAAAGTTTTTTACCAGTTTTTTTAAATTTTAACCACTCTTGGAATAGGAAGTTGTCATGATTGTACATCTCTTGGTTACTTACTTCCTGTTCAGGTGTTCTACAACCTCCAGTACCTTCAAAGTGGTAGATAACGGATTTAGGTGTACAAATAAGTTTGTAACCCTTTAAGTAAAACGAGTGTGTAAACATAGTTTCACCACGAAATACTTTCTTAGATAACCTTAGGTCATGATGAACTATATTACATCTGTATAAAAATGAAGAATAAAGGTGTTCTACTTCTTTAGGTTTTCCTTCCCACTTATACCATGCTATGTTTTCTCCAATCCACACATCATCAAGTTTACCGTTTACATAAGGTGGCTTTTGTTTAGTTGGTGTATTTAAAATAAGCCCGCCCACAGCACCCACGTCAGGTGTCATTTCTTTTACAAGTTCTTCTAGGCAGGTTGGTTCAGCTACTTGGTCATCATCTAAAAACCAAGCATACTCAAAGCCCAAGGTATTCATGTTGGCATTTTCATGATTAAAGTGTGCTCCCTTTCTCTCTCCAGCATTCCAATACCACTGTATGCCTTTTTCCATCAATAAGTCTAATAGATATTTTAAGGTTTCATTTTTAAGTGGGTCTAATAGTTCTTTGTTTTCGTCATAAATAACTAAAGCGTCTGGCTTATGTGTTTGATTAAGTATTGATAATATAGTCAACGGTAGTGTTGTCGCTGTTCGTCCATAAGTATTAACATAAGCTAGTATCTTCATATACGTTTTGACCAAACTGAACCAGTTGCTACACCACTTGGAATACCAAACTGAATATCATTAACCCTAACCCCTGCTACCCATTTTTCATTAACCGCTCTACCTACACCTTCCCAGTTACCGTAGTCATGGCCACATATAGTTCCACCTTTTTTAAGTTTAGGTAGCCAATTTTCTATGTCTTGTTTAACCGCTTCATATGAATGGTCAGCGTCTATAAAAATTAAATCAAAATCTGTTAGTTTAGGAATCTCTTTTACAATATCGTTAGTTAATCCTTCATGAATAGTAGTCTGTCCATCTATACCAAATCTTTTTATATTATCTTCAAATATTTTTCTGAAATTAGCGTCACCATAAGACGGTTCACCTTTTGTTCCAGTAAAACAATCAACTATGTGAACTTTAAGATTCTTTCTTTTTATAATGTCGGCAACTGAACATATACTTCTACCCCAAGCACAGCCAAGTTCTACCATGGTTGAACCTTCTGGTAAATCTTCTACTAAGCGTCTGTATTCCGCTATGTCGCCACCGTAAAACCACCCTTGTGGTAACTGATGTCTTTCTTTAAGCCTCGCCCTAACCCAAGCTATGTGTTTAATCCATTTTTCCCTGTGTTCTTCATCGAGTGCTGTTCCCTCACCTTTGTGATATGACATAAAGCGATTGACATTTATTCCGTCTATAACTACGTTCTTTTCGTCTGGCACTTGTATTATTTTGTAGCCGAGATTTTCTACTTGTAAACAGAATTCTATGTCTTCACCGCCACCCCACCATGACTCATCAAAGCCACCTATTTCGTCCCATATACGTCTAGGAAAAGCTACACAAAAACCAACCAAGAACATTCTCTCTACTGATTCATCAAATATCTTTAAGTTGCCTGTCATTCCCACTCTATCTTTAAGAGGTTTTATTAAAAAGTCTAACCATTCATTTTTGTCCTGCGGAAGTAATAAAAAGTCATTGTTCATAAGTATTACAATTTCACCAGTAGAAGCCTCAACGCCTATATTAGTGGCCTTCGTAAATCCGAGACCATCATCATGCCAAATTAGTTTAAAGGGTTCACCAAGTGATTCTACATATTCTCTAGTGTTGTCTTTACAGCCATTTGCTGCAACCAAAATTTCCACGTCAGTTAAATCTGTGTGGTCTATAATAGATTGAAGACATGGCCTCAAGAAATCTTCACAGTGATTATAGGTAGGTATTACTATTGAAACTTTCATTACACATATTATATTACCTTTATATACAGAACGCAATAGACTTGACTTTATTTTATGTTAGTAGTAAAATGTAGGTATATGAAGGAATTTTTTAAAGATACTCTAATAGAGATGGGCTGGATAACATTTGGGTTTTTCATAGTAAGCCTTGTTTTAATAACCCTCGCTTTAGTGTTGTTTTCGTCCTATGGAAAGTTAGTCCTACTCTTTTTGGCATTTGCCTTATTCTGTTCTTTTGTCGGTGGTTTAATCCGTTAATCCTTTATACATACCGTAACCCGCTCCACCTACTCCAGTATATATTCCAGCAGTTGTTGCTTTTTTAATTAAACCTGATGCAAGAGGGTGTTTTGCTGCGTACCTACTAAACCTACTTGTCCCAACTTCATTCAAAGCCTTTGGTGACATATTTTCTATTGCGTTGAATAAGTTAGTCTGAACATTTAAACTGTCTGTATAGCCAGTTCCTTTCGGTAGTTTTTCTTCTATAAATTTATTCATAGTTCTACGCATTTGTGTAATGGCATCTCTCATAGGTGCATTCGCCTTATCATACAAATTAGGAAATTGTTTTGCTACTAAATCGTCAAACGCTTTTCTAGAGTCAAGTAAACTATCAATAGTACCGCCTTTATCTTTAGCTATTTTAAGTGCTGCCTCTCTTGCTAGGTTAAATTGTCTTTGTAAAACAGTATCAGCTTTGATTGAAATACTTGGCTCTAAGGCAACCATTTTAGATTCTAATTCTTTAAATGGATAAATTATATTCTTACCCTCTTTAATTACTTTTTGTTTCAGTTTGTCGGCAATGTCATAAGCAGTTTTTCTTGTAAGGTTTACTTTCTCTGCAAATGTTCCTAATTTAGAAAATCCTGGAACATTATCGGCAATTATCTGTGCGACGTTTTGTTCTGCCTTACTTGCAACAGTTTTAATTGTACCCGTAATCGGGGTCTTTATTAAACCTTGTTTTGCTATTGTTTTGGCACCAGCTTTAGCACTTACTTCAGGTGCAATATCAGAAACAATCTCTTTAAGTACATTCTTACCCATAGCTTTTTTAACACCACCTTGGACAAATTTCTTAGCTACACCTCCCCCACCTACCATTGTTGCTGCACCTGCAATATTACCCACAGCTTTTATATCTGCTGCAAGTTCAGGGTGTTTTTCTGCAAAACTACTTATGCCACTTATGGTGGCTTTACCAGCCCCAGTTTCGGCTAATTTACCTATACCTTTACCTATTAAACCTGTTACTTGTTTTACTCCTGGAATCTTCTCCAAACCAGCACCAACTACGTCAGTTAAACCACCAGCAACACCTCCTATACCCTGTAAGACACCCGAGAGTGGGTTGATTTTGCCCGTCAGTGTATTACTTATAGCACCCCCTACGTCTGTAGCCCTTTTGCTTAATTGCCCTGGAAGTCCTTGTTCTTGTGGTTGTTCACCTATTGGTTTAGTCATACTTGCTGGTAATTGGCCAAATTTGGCCTGATATTCAGCCCTAGTAATAGGAATAGGTTTACTACTCTGTGTTGGTTGTTGTGGTGCCTGTGATTCTGTTGGGGTAACGCCAAATTTTGCATTATATTCTGCTCTTGTTATTGGTATTGGTTGCATATTAGTCAGTGATTAAATATGTGTTTCCATCTGGTCCGACTTCTGTACTTCCTACCATAGAAGCTAGTGGATTTACATTACTACCAGATATTAAGTTTTCAACATTTGTTTGAATACCTTGTATCTTTTCTTGTGCTTGTTTATCAAGGTCGGCTACAACACTTTGTACAGTACCACCTCCAGCTAATTGATTTAATAATCCTTGTGCCATCAATCTCGTTGTATCTGTATTACCTCCTGGGGTTAGAATTTGTCCGTAAGTTGATGAAATATCTGTCATTCTATTTAATAATTTTTGGTATTGAGGGTCACTGGTATTATTGGCGATAAGTTGAATAACACCGTTTATTGCGTTTATCTCTGATGGGTTCATCTTATTGTCATTAGCTATTTGTGAAATTAAACCATTACTTATATTGGCAACACTATTTCTAGCTGCTGACAAATTGTTAAACTGTTTAGTTTGTTCTGCTATTGAGGCTGCTCTTGCTCCTGTTGCTGCGGTAGATAAGGCTTGTATATTAGCTTGATTAGAATCATAAGCAGCCTGTGCCTTAGCTTCATTATAATTTGGATTCTTTGCCAAAATAGCAGCGTTTAAAGCTCCTTTAAAATTAGCAATAGAACCACCCATTGAATAAGCTGTAGCGGGACTAATTTGTCCACTTGCTACCTGTTCTGCTATTGAGTCAATGTTATTTAACGGATTTAAAGCACCTGAATCAGAACCATATCTTAACGCTTCTGGTGTTAGTCCTGCTCCTCCAAGTATACCTGTTTTAGCTTGTTCTTGTGCTGTTAGTTGTTGTTCAGTTCCTTTAAGTGCGGCAGTTTGTCCTGTGGCTAGTGCCGTTTGCTTAGCAGCAGTTATAGCAGCGTTTATAGCAGCATTACCCTCGCCTACTGGTTTAGTACCTGTAGATAAAGCCCCTGCTTGATAGCCTGCACCTTGTTGTCCTACCTCTGCAATTTTCTTTCCATAGTCAGCAGAAATTTGGGCGGCACTTTGTCCTATTGGAATATTTCCTTCTGAAAGTTTTGTAAGCCCGCCTAACATTCCTGGATAGGTTGGTTGTATAGATGGTGGAACATAAGGTTTTGGTGGTTGATTCTCAGTTATTTGTCCTGCTGTTTGATTACCACCTATAATTCCTTGTGATTTAATATTTGCTCCAGATGAATATGAACCGTCTGGGTTTTGTACGTTTAAAGTAGATGGTGGTGGTAATATTCCCTTATCAGCCCCAACTTTATTATCAAAATGTACCTGCGTACCATCTTGGCCTACTATTTTCTTTACTGAACCTGTCTTTGGTCTACTAGCCATAACGTCAGATAGTGTATTCTGCCAGTTATTTTGGTTATTCTGTGGTGGTGTTGCAGCTGGTGGTTTGGGTTGCGGAATTATTCCAGGAGTTGCTCCTAAATTTGTGAAGCCTCCAGGTTTGTAGCTTAGTGTTGTTGGTGATTTATAAGGTGCCATAGTATTATTTTACAATTATTTTAATAAAAACTCAATTATTAACCCTGCCAATAGAGATTAGGGTTCCTATTATTAGTCTTCCGACAAAGATTAACATTGATAGTTTTTGTGCCTGCGTATTCGTCAAGTAATTTTAACTTCTCATCATACAGCCCTTGGAATTCAGCCTTCTTTACCTTGTTGTCTACTATTGATGAGTAGTAGAATATTAAAGGTTTCCAAACTAACATGTCTTGGAAGTCCTCCATAAGAACAGGCATTTGACCTATTGTCCATGTTATTGAAGCTGTTACAGTATCACCTTGGTATGGTTGGTATAAGGTGGCCGTTGTAGTTGAATCTACGCTTGCTAATTGGTACCAAAGATTATCTCCTGAAGTCGCAGTAGCGGTAGTTGGTGCAAATTGAATCCATCTACTCTCACCAACGGAGTTATTTGTGGGCATTAAGGTAGTTCCTGCGAATGTAATTGCTGTTCCACCATTTGCTATAGTTGCTGTAACACCAGCCGAACCACTAACATCTGCTATGCTTAAATCAGGAATTCTTCTCTTGTAATTAAACGAAATTATATTCCCTGTAGTTGCTGGAATTGGCCACAGTGCAAACTCATTCTTCCAAATAAAGAAGTGTGAGGGTATATCTGCGTAGTAAGGAAAAACATTTAGTCTATCCCACTCCTCTCTTGAAGTTACCTCTGTTGGTGTCCATTTTAGGTTTCCTATTGTAAGGGTACCTGTTTTTAACTTAGAATAATCTGCTGGTAGTTTATATGTTTGTGCTCCTCCTACGGCAATTTTTGTAGAACAAACGCTTGTGTGAATGCTATCAGCTACAGCACTTGATAATCCTCCTGCCCAAGATAGAGCAGTTGAACCATTTGTTATTGTTATAGTCTTTTGTTCTCCGTCTGAAAATTGACATACATAAGCACCTGTATCTGAAGCCCATGCTGTTGATAGAGTAGCTGTAGTTGCGGCTGCTGCTACTACCGCAGTTAGGTCAAACTTTGTGCCGACTAGACCATTTTTCCATGTTACGGCCGTACTGGACTTTGTGAAGTTTACAGTTCTTATTTCTCCGTCAGAAAATGCAACTGATACTTGTGATGTTGCGTTTGGCCATGCGTATGATAAAACCCCCGACACAGCATCAATAGCGGGTGCAGCAGTTAGATATAAGTCTACAGAACCTACTGTCGTAATTGTGTAGGTTTCTTCATTATTGAAGAACTTCTGTAGAAGGTATCTTTGTTCTATATTAGCAAGATAAGAACATCTTGTTAGGTTGTCCGCACTTGTGTTTCCTGATAAATCTCCGTAGAGAGTTCTTAAAGTTGTGAATGATAACATTTGATTAAAAGTTTATTGTTAATAAATTACGACATTGTTAAAAAAAAGTCTATAGACCAATTTGCTGCTAAATATGTTTCAAATCTAATTGACGTACCAGTCCAATCTATAATCTGCATTGAAGCTACAAGTGCAGCAGTATCATCTAACACATAAACTATATATGAACCTTTGGCCATAACCCTATTATTAGTTACTGGGTTAAGAGGGTCAGATATATCAACTAATGTATCAATATAAGCAGCATTACATACCTGCAGAAAGGGTTCATAAGTTCCTATTGTTCTTACATTTGAACCTACAAGGGCACCAACACCATACATAAAACAATTTCCTAATTGTGCATTTCCATTTAATAAAGCCTTTTGTCCTAATCCATTAGTAGCGACACCCTTTAAAGCTATAAGTGTAATATTTTGTGTTGTATCTAAAGTAAATACCTCAGTCGCATTAGAACCAAGATGTACAGCAGAGGTTGTTCCTGGAATAATATCGCCTTGTTTTACCTTAGGACTATCTGTTCCGTTATGTCTATGGAAAGCAGTTTGGGAAACAGAAAACTTATCACTAATCTGATTTTGGTTGTATACGTTCTGAGCTATTCTTTTGATTTCTTCTTCGTCATTCATAATGTTTATCTTACTCTCACTTGAACTAACCTACAAAATGTACTTGCTGATGTTGATAAGGGTGTAAGTGTAATTTTTAACTGTAACCACTGACCCTTTTCAAAATTAACCGTGAAGTAGCCAGAAAGACTTGTTGTACTTTCCACTACAGCAGTTCCACATGAAACATAGGCGTCTGTGCTGTTTTGTCTGTAACTTATTGCTACACTCTCACCTACTGCTAGTGGAGTTGATAGTTTATATTCAATCTGCTTAAAAGTCTTTTTATCTAACATTGTACCCGTTGGAATCAAGTCAGTTTCTATTACTGCTGGCATTGTCGCTAGTGTTGTAGTGCCTGTAAAGTCTAATCCGTAAGGGGAACCAGCATAAGATGACTGCCAACCACTCCAATATTGTGGTGAGATTGCCGCTTGGTCTTGTTCTGCAAATAGAATATTAGAAAGTCCATTGTATGTTACATAAGATGATTCATTCTCTAATCTTAAAACAATACCATCTGCATCACCAAAGAACACGTTTTGAGTAGGTATAAACGACCAAATTCCACCACAGTTACCTGTTTTGGCAGCTGTTTGGTCTACTACTGAAAAGTAAACTCTACCTCTTAAATACATAGTTCCTCCCCAAGTAAAATACGGTTCTATATAAGAAGCTGGAGTTCCTGCTATACCTGCACAGTAGTCTGGTACTGAAATAACCGCTGATGCTGCCGAGCCGTTTGTAATATAGATATTCCCCTTACTTCCAGTAAAGATATATCCCATGTTGTTTACTGTAACTATAGATGATACGTTGCCCTCTGGTAAAAAGATTAAATCTCCTGGAATTGGGTCAACTTGGTTCCATGGATAAACTATATTATCTGCACAACCTATAAGTAAGTTGTTTCCTATTTCTGCAATAGTTTGTGATGTTTCAAATGTCGGTAAATTAAGTCTTTGTGGTGTAAAGGTAATGGTATTCATTCCTGAAGCTGTAGATGGATAGAAAGTATTAAAATATTGTGTACCTACTGTTCCAGTTTCAATATTTATAGCTGCACCACCAGTGGCCGCTGCATAAATCTCAAAAGTAGTAGTAGTTATCATAAGGGCATAGTAAGTAACACCTGTAGTTAGAGCTGTTGGTACTGCTGCACCTGTACCTGTAGCAAAAGGTTGTACTGGTATTCTTGTTGTAGAACCAACCTCGCCTGTAGTTGGTCTTGAACCGCTGATTACTTGAGCAATAGTTCCTGTTGTCGTTACAGCAGAATATCTAAAGAAAGACTGTATGTTTGCCACACCCGATACAAGAGAGGAGTTTGGAAAGATACTTCCAATATAATTGCCGTCTGTATAATAAAGTTTTCCTTGATGTCCTACAAAAGCAAAATGTTTAAGATTCGTCATAGAACTTCCACCATAAAAAGTTGCAAATGCGGCAGCTAAGTTTACTGTCTGTTTACAAGAAATAACAAAGCCTGTTGAATTGAAGTTAAACAACCAACCATTTAAAACCGCTATGCCCGTAGCAACAGTCCTCGTTTTTGTGGGCAAATACCAGTCTGGTTTGTCAGTAGGGAGTACCACACTTGAAGCTGCTGTATCACTTACCCAAATCTGTCCTGCACTATCTAATATATAATATCTGTATTGAACCCCGACAGAATCACTATAAGTTTCTAAAGCATAATCTATTGGTTTACTCATGAGGTAATTACCAGTAGTAAACGAAGGAGGACCTCCCGAGTATGTGAGTCCACCTATTGCGTCATCCGCCCAACTATTAGAATAAGCAGTAGATAGTCTAATTGTATTACCAGACGCATATACAATATAATAACTTACTCCATTAGTAAGTTGAGTTATACCTGCACTCGTCATTGTAAGCCAGTTACCAATCTTTAGTTCTTCTGTGGCACCACTTGCGGAAAGAGTATCATCACCAGAAATTGTAAGAGTACCTGTTGTTGCTAATTGTTGTTGAGCTACTCTAGAAAAATTACACATAACTTCACCAGACTCTGTTGAAATATTAACAGCCTGCATATTTGCTATGCCTTTGTGGGGTGATGTGGCTATACCTTTTTCCCAACCACCTATCACTAAATCTCCTGTTTGTTTTTCATATGTGTAGCTCATATTATTGTACTTATCAAACTTGTTAAAAACGTAGTAAGTAAAGTAACGACTAATGCGATTATACCAGCAACTATACTTAACTTACCTATAAGATTATCCTGAAACTTCTCGCTTTGCCTGTGTCTTTGTTCAAAATCTTCTGTTACTTTATCCATATAATCTTTATCGGTTTTCTTTTCTTCTAGGTTGTTTATCCTGCCTGAATATTTATCACCTAGTTTCGATACGTCATCAATAAGTCTTTCAACTTGTGTGTTGAGTCTTATCAGTAAATCTCTATCACCATTTTTTAACCGTTTTTCTGCCATATATTTATTGAAAAAAAGTTGGTAAAGGAGATAAGTTACTAAAAGTGACATCTCCATCTTCTAGAAAAGTTAAGACTGTTTCAGTTTCTCCAACTTCTTTAGTGTTAGATGCTCCAGTTATAGTTGCCCCCAACAAATTATTAAGAAAAGAAATAACAACTTTACCCGAACCTCCAGCGGCCGCACTCCCGAATCCTGAAGCTCCTCCACCACCAGAACCAGTGTTGGTTGCTCCTGCCGTAGCGTTTCCAGTTTGATATGAACCATCTCCTCCGACCCCTGAACCACCAGTCCCTTTAAATTGTCCTCCGCCACCTCCACCTCCACAAAGATAACCTGAACCTGTAATCGGGTTTAATGTTCCAGTTCCACCACCACCTCCATTAAGAGAAAATCCGTTACCACCGATAGCTGCCGAGCCACCTCCGCCACCTCCGCCTCCAATTTGGTTATCGCCAGAACCTCCTCCTGAACCACCGTCATAATTTTGTGAACCAGTTCCACCAGCATATCTAGCATTTGGGGCAGCTCCATCAGAACCTCCACCTCCTCCTCCAGCACCTCCGTTTGAACCAACAGCAGTTGGTGAACCTCCTGTTCCCCCACCAGTTCCTGTTATTGTCGAGAAAGTTGAGTCAACTCCATTGTTATCTACTGCACCTCCACCCCCAACTACCACAGAATAGACACCCATAGCAACAGCAAAAGCTGCGTCATATTGGTAACCACCAGAGCCACCACCACCTCCGTTACTACCAGAAGCCCCTCCTGCTCCACCTCCTATAACTAATGCCTTTACTGTTTTTGCCATAATATTTTTATTCTAAGCCGTTCCAGCTCTTTATTGATGCTATTACTAATCCATTTACTGATTTGATACTTGCTTTTGCTAGACCGTTAAGTGATTTAA
>Ga0180007_10006950_pt1 | contig 10876 bp, 12 predicted proteins | sample MM_PC_MetaG_FD_121122 | JGI IMG/M metagenome (GOLD analysis project Ga0180007, IMG submission 121122) | Groundwater microbial communities from the Aspo Hard Rock Laboratory (HRL) deep subsurface site, Sweden - MM_PC_MetaG | ecosystem: Environmental > Aquatic > Deep subsurface > Groundwater...
CGCGTAATAAATAATTAATAGTGAATTATACAAGTAGGTTTTTATTTTTTTTGCCAGCTGTAAGCTCTTTGTTTTGAGCTTTTGCCATAACCACAACTACTGCAAGCTTTCTTTCGAATATGATATGTGTGTTGTCCGCACCGTCTACAAGTTATGTGTGATTTTTTGCCTGACTTCTTTCCCATAGAAGGAGTTCCTTTTGTCATTTATGTTCACCTTTATTGAGGACAAATTATTGTTATTGTATCTCCTCTGATAAATACTGTTCCTAGTTTTCTTTTAAGCGTTCCGTCAACTCTTTCTTCAGTATCGTCGAGTACTGTGTTGATGTGAATGTCAAAAGCAATAAGTTTTCCTATGTATTGCTTGTTATTTTTCAACTCAACCAACACTGTTTTATTTCTTGAATGATTAAGTGCGTCCAATGGTCTCGATTGTTCCATAAAAATTCCTCCGTTTTATTTTTTTATATTAGTTATTTTTATGGGACACCAAAAACAAAAAGTTTTTGCATTGTTCCATAAAAATTCCTCCGTTTTATTTTTTTATATTAGTTATTTTTATGAGACACCAAAAACAAAAAGTTTTTGCATTGTTCCATAAAAATTCCTCCGTTTTATTTTTTTATATTGGTTATTTTAATTTATTATTTTATTGTTTTAATAGTCTTGAAGTATTTGGCATTTGTTTATAAAAGTTTTGCTTAGTTCCACTTCGATGAAAAGTCCAGTCGGTCTCTTGTTTTATCTCTTATTATTAGTTCATTGTCGTTTGGATATTGCAAGTGTAAAAGTTCATGTGTTAAGACTTCTTGGAAGTCATGTCCACTCAAGGTTTCAAGCAGTTCTATCTCGTTTGTGTATAAGAATGCTCTTCCTAATACTCGTTCTCCTAGTTCATATTGGGGTACTTTTTTGATGGTGAATTTTACTGGTGAAAAAAAGTATTGTTTATCTTCTTTTAATAAGCCATATTTTGGTTGTTGTAAATCATAGTTTTTTGGTGTGGAATAATTTTTTATGTCAGCTTTTGATTTTTCTTTTTCAGATTGTTTTGTTTGCTGTTTTAATAGGTTTGAAATCACATCATCGATTATTGTTTCGGTGTGTTTAGAAATTATTGTGTTTTGGGAATCTAAGTTTATTGTATAAATGAGTATTGGATCAAGATAATTGTTCATTGAGTTTTGAATAACTGTGTTTATTCCTTTTCTTTCATTCATAATTATTCAAATCCTGTTTTTTTTATAAAGTTTTATAAATAATTTTTTCTTTGCAAACTTTCATGATTGTGACGCTTACTGATTTTGGAATTTCAGAATATTTAGGGGTTATGAGAGGAGTAATCTTTTCTATTTTTAGTGAAGCTCGGGTTGTTGATTTGTTTAATGCAGTCTCACCTCAGTGCATTAAAGAGGGTGCTTGGGTTCTTCTTCAAAACTACAAATGTTTTCCTAAGAACAGTATTTTTTTATGTGTGGTTGATCCTGGTGTTGGTTCAAATCGCCAAGCAGTTGTTGTAAAAACCAATAATTATTTTTTTGTTGGACCTGATAATGGTCTTATGTTTCCTGCAGCAGAAGATGATGGTGTTGTTGAGGTTATTGAAATTGATATTGATAAAATGGGTTTGGATGCTGTTTCTAAAACGTTTCATGGAAGAGATATTTTTGCAAGAGTCGCTGGTTTTTTAGAGGCTGGAGAAAACTACGAAAGCTTTGGTAAAAAAACAATTCTTGAATCTGAGTTAAAGTTTTTTTTGAATGAACAAAAAGGTGAGGTTGTAAGAATTGATGTGTTTGGAAATATAATCACTAATATTCCTTCTTTGAAAAAAGATGAATATACTGTTTCTTTCAGCTTTATTGGCTCTAAAAAAATGTTTGTTCCTTTCTACAAGAATTACAGTTTAGCCCCTAAAAATGTTTTATTCTTGATTGAGGGCAGTTCTAATACTTTGGAGTTTTCTTTAAAGAATGATTGTGCTCGCAAAAAATTGCCTTTAAAAATCGGCGACAGAGTAATGATTTCTTAGCTAAATTTTTTCAGTAGAATTGTCTGATTATTGTACTTTTCTATATCATAAACATCCATTTTTGAAGTCATATATATTGGTTTTTGTTTTTTGTTGTCTTCTATGAACTTGTTGATTATCCTGTCAAGTAGTATTTGTTTATGTAATTCTTGTTGGTATTTTAGTTTATATTTATCTATAAATGTTAAAAATTCTCCTGAAATTGGAAGTTCCGAGTATTGTTCTGATTTAAAAGCTGAAAAGTTTATTTCCGGCATTTTTTCTCGTGCTTTATTTTGCCAGTGATTATAGGTTATTAATAATCGCGGTATCACTACTACATCATATCTTTTTCCTTCGACTTGTTGATAATACCATGATAGGAATACTTCTGAGTCTGAGTTCGCTAAAAAGATTGAGTTTTCTTCCATGTTTGAAAACAGGTAATCTATATACTCTTTTGGTTTATAATTCCTGCTTTGGTCTACTGTTTTATTGAATAATGAATAATTTAATATGAGAATAAAGAACAATACTGCAATGACTGTTATCACTCTTTTTTTTCGATTTTTTATGTATTGTCTTATTGTCCTGTCAATCCCTAAACCTATAAATATTGAAAAAACCATGTATGTTGGTAAGAAATAAATTTGTATATCTGCAATTTCTCTTTTTACAACTAATACAATTGCTAATGTGAAACTAATTAAGAACATCAATGTTAAGAATAGTAATGTTGATTTCTTTTTTTTGAAAAAATTTATAACTCCTACAATTGAGAAAAAAATTGTTATTGTGAATTGTAAAATCAAGTAAACTATCGCTAGTGTTATTTTTTTGATAATTCTGTCAAAATCAGGTTCAAATTGTCTGAATCGATGTGTCTTTGCAGTTACATGAGTGATGAAGTTTTCTAGCGTTTCTGGGTTTCCCCAATCAATTTCAGGGTTTTGTGCTGATCTTATTGGTAAATATAAGTATGGTGTTAAACCAATCATCAGAAGTATGATTACTATTATGAGTTTTTTATTTAGAATATTTTTATCAAATTCAAAAAACTCATTATTGTTTTTTGTTATGAATAAATATAGAAACGCGGGTATTAAAAACAGAATCATCAAGTGATGTGTTAGGCTTAGACCTGCAACAAATCCTAACAAATACAAATGTTTTTGTTTATTTGTCTTCTTCCAGATAGTTATCAAGTAGGTTATTGTTACGATAAAAAACATGAACAGGGTATATACTTCTGCTATTACTGCTTGTGACCAGAATACAAATGAAAAAGCGAATATTCCTGCCGATAGTAGTCCTGGACTCGCATTTTTTGTCCATTCATGCAACAACAAATAAAGCATTGCTGCTGTTAGTGCTGCAAATAGTGCAGACATCAAATTTACACGAAATCCTATTGTTCCGAGTGGTATTTTTGTGAATAAATGTCCGAGCAATGTATATGTCGGGTATCCGTTTGGGTGTGCTATTCCTAAAGTGTATGCGATTGTTGTAAGTTCTGCTGAGTCATCCCAGTACACTGTTGGTGCTAGTGTTAGTAGATATACTGCAAAGCATCCGAGAAAAACTGATAAGAAAAGTATTCTTTTTGAAAAGCGCATAAACTATTTTATTTTTTAGAGTTATAAATATTTTTTGAAAATGAACAAAAAAAAATTTAAGAAAATTATTTTTCGTTTAAAGTATCAATTTTTGTAGTGTCTATTATAACTGTTTCTCCTTCAGGTATTTGATTTGCAATTTTGTTTATGGTTGTGTCTATTGAAACTGTTTTTGTATAGATTGTTTTTGTGCTGTCGATGGGAATTGTTTGTTCTGTTTTCCCGTATTTTGATGCGAGATGATTTCCAAAGCCTGCGAGCATTCCTTTGATTCCGCCTGCTTGTTGATACTTAGATCCACCATAGATTCCTATTGCTAGTGTTAAAACGAATGGTGCTACTTTCCAGAGTGGTCTACTCTTTTGTTTTGGTGTTGGTATTAAGTTTTGGTATTTAGATAATGCCATTTTATAGTAGAAAACAGCTTCTAATATTTAAATCTTTCTATTTTTTAATCACTTACTAGTAGTTATGTGTTTTGGGAAGTTTATTAAAGAAAAAAAGAACAACTAAAAAAAAAAGATAAAAAAACATGAAAGAAGCAAAATTCTATGAACAACTTGAACAAAAAAAAATAAGATGCTTATTATGCCCAAAAAAATGCGTCATAAAAACAGATAAAACAGGTTTTTGCAGAGTGAGAAAAAATAAAGACGGAAAACTATACACACTTGTTTACAACAAACCTGCAACAATCGCGATTGATCCAATAGAAAAAAAACCATTATTTCATTTCTTTCCACAATCAAAAACAATGAGCATCGGAACAATCGGATGCAACCTATACTGCAAACACTGCCAAAACTGGCAACTATCACAAGGAGACATTCCTAAAAACATAAGAGAAATAACACCCGAAGAAATCATAAAACTTACAAAAGAAAACAATTGTCAAATCATAGCGTACACATACAACGAACCAACAATATTTTATGAATACATGATCGAAATTGCAAAACTAGCAAAAAAAGAAGGAATAAAAAACATCATCGTAACAAACGGCTACATAAACGAAAAACCACTAAAAGAATTATGCAAATACATAGATGCAGCAAATGTCGATTTAAAAGGCTTCAGCGAAGAGTTCTACAAAAAACAAACAACCGCAAGCCTAAAGCCAGTCCTAAACACACTCACAATTCTAAAACAACAAAAAGTTTGGACAGAGATAACAAATTTAATCATACCAACACTAAACGACAAAACAGAAGTAATCAAAGCGATGTGCGAATGGATAAGGAAAAACCTTGGAAACGAAACACCTTTGCACTTTACAGCGTTCCATCCTGATTTCAAGACAGCAAACCTTCTACCAACAACACCTGAAACACTCATAAAAGCAATGAACATAGCAAAAGAAGAAGAGCTGAAATATGTATACATAGGAAATGTTTATTCAGAGAAACATGAAAACACTTATTGTCCAAATTGTGAGGCTGTAATCATTAAAAGAAGAGGATTTTTAGTACTAGAAAACAATATGTTTAAAAATAAGTGTGAATTCTGTTCTTATAAAATCCAAGGGGTTTTTTAAAAAATTTTTAAGGTGAGCTAAAATGGAACAATCTATAGCCTGGAATAATGCTGTTTCTCAATTCAACAAAGCAGCAAAAATATTGAAACTAAACGAAAGTGTTATTGAATTATTAACACAACCAAAAAGAATAATACACGTATCAATACCTATAAAGATGGATGATAAAAGCTTAAAAACATTCCAAGGATTCAGAGTGCAATTCAATGATATGAGAGGACCAACAAAAGGCGGTATCAGATATCATCACGAAGTTGACATGGAAGAAGTAAAAGCACTAGCATTCCTAATGACTTGGAAAAACACAATCGTTGACATACCGTTTGGAGGGGCAAAAGGAGGAATTATCTGCAATCCAAAAGAATTATCAGAAGCTGAACTCGAAAGATTAAGCAGAGGATATATTCAAGCAATGTACCAATTTATAGGACCAGAAAAAGACATTCCCGCACCAGATGTTTACACAACACCACAAATCATGGCCTGGATGATGGATGAATATCATAAATTTCAAGGGCATAATGTTTTTGGAATGATAACAGGAAAACCAATCGAACTTGGAGGTTCAAAAGGAAGAGATATCGCAACAGCACTTGGAGGAACATTTGTACTAGAAGAAGCACTTCAAAAAATGAAATTACAAAAACCAACAATTGCAATTCAAGGTTTCGGAAACGCAGGAAGAACTGCCGCAAAACTTCTATCAGATAAAGGATATAAGATAGTTGCAGTTTCAGACTCTCACGGCGGCGTCTACAACGAAAAGGGTCTCGACCTTAAAGCATTGATGAGCCACAAAGACAAAACAAGCTCTGTAAAAGATTTTAAAGATGCAAAGAATATTTCAAACGAAAAACTTTTGGAAATCGAATGCGATGTTTTAATACCAGCAGCACTCGGAAACCAAATAAGAAAAGATAACGCTCAAAAAATCAAAGCAAAAATAATCCTTGAACTAGCCAACGGACCAGTAACATCTGAAGCAAGAGAACTACTCTTCAAAAAAGGAATTATGAGCATACCAGATATTCTAGCAAATGCCGGCGGAGTTACTGTCAGCTATTTCGAATGGGTACAAAATAATACTGGTGACTCTTGGACACATGAAGAAGTTTATGCACGCTTAAAAGATAAAATGGTTGAAGCATTTGACAGCGTATATGAGGTTTACGAAGAAGAAAATATTGACATGGGGCTTGCAGCTCAAATTCTCGCAATAAAAAGGATGGTGAGAGTGATGGAGTTAAGAGGAATATATAAAAAATAGGTGAAAAAATGTATGATGTTCTAATAATCGGTGCGGGAGCTGCAGGGCTTACAGCAGCACTTTATGCCAGCAGAAAAAAACTCAAAACCATAGTTATAAGCAGCGATATCGGAGGACAAACAGCACTTCCTGCAAGCATAGAAAACTATCCTGGTTTTGAAAAAATAGCTGGTGCAGAATTAATGGGAAAAATATATTCTCAAGCATTCAAGTGGGGCGCTGAAATAATACAAGGACACGTCATAAAGGTTTCAGAAGAGAAAAAAATATTTAATGTGACGCTTGAAAACAAAAAAGAATACAAAACAAGAGCTTTAATACTTGCAGCTGGAAAAATTCCAAAACTAATGAACGTGCCTGGTGAAAAAGAATTTATGGGTAGGGGTGTTTCAAGCTGTGTTACTTGTGATGGACCTTTCTACAAAGATAAAATTGCAGCAATTGTTGGCGGTGGAAACTCTGCAGTTGGTGGAGCAGTAGAACTTTCAAAGATTGCAAAAAAAGTTTATCTAATTCACAGACGAGATGAATTTAGAGCAGACCCTGTTGAAGTTGAAAAAGTCAAAACCTTAAAGAATGTGGAGCTGGTTTTAAACAGCATACCTGTTGAAGTCAAAGGTGAACAAACAGTGCAAGCACTCGTCGTAGAAAATGCTAATAGTAAAGAACAAAGAGAACTTTTAGTTAACGGAGTGTTTGTTGAGATAGGATACTTTGTTGATAGTGAATTCTTAAAAGGATTTCTAGAACTTAACGAACGAGGAGAAATAAAAACTGATAATGCAGGACAAACTTCGAGAAAAGGCGTATTTGCAGCAGGCGATGTTACAACCGTTCCATTCAAACAAACAGTGATTTCTGCAGGTGAAGGTGCAAAAGCAGCATTAAGCGCATTCAACTATTTAGAATCACAATAAGAGTTCTATTTTTCGCTTATTATAAGAACAAGACCAACAAATGAAACAAAATTTATAAACTAAAAGTTATTTCTGTTGAATAGTGACAAATAAAAGCTAATTGTTTTATAAAAAACAATAGTTTATAAAATGCACAAAATATTATCTATTGAAGGAATAAACGGCACAGGTAAAACATATTTTACAAAACAATTCTCTCAAAAATATGATTTTTTTATAATAAAAGAACTAGCAGACGAAGAAGAAAAAGATGAAAAATATCCAACATTTAAAACCGACAGATATTCTATTAAAAAAGATATAAATTGGTTTGTTGAAAAAGAGTTAACAAGAATAAAAAAATCACAACAAAAATTAGAAAAAAGATCAGTCATAGCAGACCGTTGGATAACATCAATAGCTGCATTTTCTTATGCTAGAAATCAAAAGTATAAAACAGACGAAAATAACCTATTATTGAACGCTTTAAGTAAATTAGATTCTGAATTTACTAAAATCCCGTGGATCGTGATAATCTCATTAAAAGAACCATGGATACAACATAAAAAAATATTATTAAAAAGAAATAATAACCAAACAAATAGAAATACATCACTAACGGAGCCATATGATTGTGAATTCTACCAATATTTGTCCAATTATTATGAGCGTCTAGCGAAGAAAAATCCCTGCGATATACTAACAATAGATAAAAATGCAAACAAGATGTATAACTATAATAAAGTATTCAATTGGTTAGAAACAAAAACTCAACCATGGTCAAATATGAGTATAAAAGATATAATTATTTCAGGTGATTAGAATAAATAATATAATGATATTAAAAAATACATTCAACAATAATTTGAACAAAATATTATCTAATCTAGATGAATTGTTAGATTCAACTGAAATAAATGATAAATCTGTGTTAATTGAACTAAACCAAAACGAACTAATTCAAATAAAACCCTCAAAAAACAAACAATCGTTAAAGATAAATTATGGTTTTCCATTTCCAATATATTCAGAGACAAAAAAACCCAATTTCAAAAAAGAATGTTCTGTTAACATATTTTTCAGAGGTAAAAAAGTAAGATTATTTCAAAGAGAAGAATTAATTAGCATGACTCAGAATTATACTGAATGGAATGATAAATTCGCATTTCAAAAATTATTTCAAGATAAAATAAAACAAACTGATAGAATTATTTATGTTGATCCATATGATTTTATTGGAGACTCATATAGTGGATTAGAAATGCTTGATTCATTAATAGAATCGATCAATGAGCATGATGCAACTATTTTTTCAAAACTGTCTCAACATCATAATCATTCAAACAACATGAAACCTTATACAATTCAAAACATCTTAAAAGAAATAAAACCCTATGATTTAATAATGAAACCAGACTTTCTCGAAAGTCACTGGCAGAATACAATTGAAACCATATCTTGTATGAAAAATAACTCAATAGCATTCATTCCAGGCAGACATCTCATTGTTGAAAAGAAAAAAAATGAAATCATCATAGATCGCTTAAAAACTCCCGACTTATTTTTATGCAACAGCAACATAGAAGACTATATGAGTGAATGTCTTGATAGTTTTGGAATTAAAAAAAGTGCCAAAATAAACAAAAGACCATATAAAAACACATTTAGTTTTTTTATAAACCCCTTTGCAAATGATAAACTAAGATTTATCAATCCAAAATTGGTTTTTGAAACATATAAAAATATTCTTCAAGTCAACGAACATGCAGAAATGCATATTATTGGCGGATATCACCATGATATTCAACATCATAGTTGGATATCTAACTTTTTTGAATTTATGAAACAAGAAAATAATTTGTATAGAATAAATGTTAATTACTATAATAACCTAACACAAATATCAAAACATATGCAAGAAAGAAAATGTTCTGCTTTATTAACAGCAGATACATCAATTGCTCATGCAGCAAATAGATGGGGATATCCTAATGTAACTGTCCACAACACAAAATGGTGGGACCAAAACAGTATTCAATCTCTAGTTGGATCATCACCTATCGGGTTCAACAGATATTTCTTAAATCAAATGCCATTAATTGATTATGGTGATGTAAAAGACCACATTAAACTCGGTAAAATTGCTGCAGATGCATTATTATTTTTACAAAAATCGGATGTTGAAAGAAAAAGCATAATTGAATCGTTAAAAATTAACACGCCAAACTCATTAGAAGAGCATTCCAAACTACAAAAAGAAATAAGCTATTCAATTATAAAATGGGCTTCAGAAATGTATGATCCTCAAAAACTACTCGAGGAAGTAATGACAAAAAAAATAGTCAGTGCACAATTAATAAAAACTGCTACTAAAATATCTCCCCTATATAAACTAGCCAAATTTAACAGCGACTAAAATGAATATCAAATCATTAAACATAATATTAAATAATTATTGTAACAGTAGATGTCAAACTTGTAATATATGGCAAAATAAAGAGAAGAAAGTTTTGAAACTTCAAGACATTAAAAAATTAAAAAAAACAAATATGCTCCTAAATGTTAAAGATATAAGCATTTCAGGAGGCGAACCGTTTTTAGTTGAAGAACTTGAAGAAATAATTGCTTTTTTAATTGAGAATTCACCTAACTTAAAAACGCTCTTTTTGAATCATAATGGAACCAAACCAAAGAAAGCACATGAAATAGCTATGAAATATGCATCTAAAAGTATAAACTTGTGTTTAAGCATTTCTTTAGATGGGAATAAAGAAACTAATGATAAAATAAGGGGCATAAACACTTATGATAAGATAATTTCGCTATTAGAAAAAAGAAAAGCTTCTGGTTTAGACAACTATGAAATTTATTTATCAACAACATTTCAAAAATCAAATTCTGATATGCACAATTTAGAATGTTTATTACAGTTATGTGAACAGTATTCAACAAAATTCACATTCAGGTTCATAACAATTAGTGAAAATTATTATAACAACAAAACAAAAAAAGATATTAGACCTTCAAACAAACAAATTAAATTAGTTTTAGATTATCTAAATAAGAAGAAAATTGAAAAAGAGTATATTAAGGTGTTTGAAGAATTTTATTATGAAAATAAATTTTCTATTGTTCAAAATCAAAACAAAATAATTTGTACAGCTGGAAAAGAATTTATCACAATCAAAGAAGATAAAAAAATATATCCTTGTATCTTTGCATTTAAAGAAATTGGTGACTTAGACAAAGGCATCTACAATCAAGAGATAAACTTAAAGAAACATGCATCTTGTCCTTGTGAACCAACAGAATGTGTTGTTTATCCAATCATTCGACATTAGACAAAAAGTTCTCTATAATTTTTCTTGAGAATGTTGTATCGACATTTGGCTCGATTAAAAAAGAATTTCGTGGTTCATATTGTATTGAAAAGTCTCTGTAAAAATCAAATAAATTAGAAGCGAAATTTTTATTAGACCAGATTGTCTCAATATTTTTCTCAGTAGTTTTTGCTGTTCTTTCTGAAAAAAGCTCATAATTATTATCACAA
>Ga0180007_10006951_pt1 | contig 10875 bp, 9 predicted proteins | sample MM_PC_MetaG_FD_121122 | JGI IMG/M metagenome (GOLD analysis project Ga0180007, IMG submission 121122) | Groundwater microbial communities from the Aspo Hard Rock Laboratory (HRL) deep subsurface site, Sweden - MM_PC_MetaG | ecosystem: Environmental > Aquatic > Deep subsurface > Groundwater...
AACGATGAACTGTTGATCAGTTTTAATATGAATTCTTCTCCCTGTGCCTCCTCTTTTCCTTTTATTTCCTCGGAACTAACTTCAGATAATGGAGTACTTTACGGGATTAATCGCCACAACAACAGTTTGATCCTGTTTGACCGTTTTTCCCTGCAAAATGCCAACTCGGTGGTCTTTGCCACCTCCGGTGCCGGTAAAAGCTACGCCGTTAAATTAGAAGCTCTGCGCAGCTTAATGTTGGGCTCGCACGTTATCATCATCGACCCGGAAATGGAATATAAATATTTGTGTGAAGCAGTTGGTGGTACTTACATCAACATTTCGCTTAATTCAGAAAGTAAAATTAATCCTTTTGATTTACCATTGCCGACCAGAGAAGGAATGAAAACTGCTGATATTATTCGGAGCTCGGTTATTACCTTAAAAGGCATAATGAGGTTGATGCTGGGAGAACTAACCCATCAGGAAGATTCTTTGATTGACCGGGCTTTGCTGGAAACTTATGCCAAAAAAGATATTACCGCTGATTCTGATCTAACTAAAGTTGAACCTCCTCTGATGTCTGATTTTGAAGAAGTGTTAGGGGGGATGGAAGGCAGTGAAAGTCTGGTGGAAAGAGTTAAAAAATACACTGAAGGAACTTTCTCTGGATTATTTAACTACCCGACCAATATCGAGATGGATAACCAGATGATAGTTTTTTCAGTCCGGGACCTGGAGGACGAACTCCGGCCAATCGGAATTTCTACCATCGTCTCTTATATTTGGAACGTTGTCAGGTCAGAAATGCGCCGGCGGATTTTAGTGATTGATGAGGCTTGGTGGCTGATGCAAAATGAAGATTCGGCCAAGTTCATCTATGCCCTGGTAAAACGTTGCCGGAAATATTATTTGGGAGTCACTACGATCACCCAGGATGTCAACGACTTTTTACGTTCTCCCTACGGCCAAGCCATTGTTACCAACTCAGCAATCCAGTTGCTGCTCAAACAATCACCGGCCGGTATCGATATTCTGGTAAAAACATTTATGTTAACCCAAGGTGAAAAATATCTGCTGCTGGAATCGGGAGTCGGTGAAGGTATCTTTTTTGCCGGTAATTCCCATGTAGCGATCAAAGTTATCGCTTCTTATACCGAAGATCAATTAATCACCTCTGATCCTAAACAACTGCTGGAAATTGAACAGGCCAAGAGGGAATTTCAGGAACAACTGGATGAAACAGGGCAGAATCCTGATGATAAAGATGATGATAAAGAGCTGAGCGAAGCTTTATACGAACCGGAACCGATCAGCCGAACTGCCAAAGATGCCCAAGATCAGCCGGCCCAAGAAGCCGGGTCACAACCGGGAGTTATTTCGCCAGAAAATCAATAAATAATAAATTCTATGGCCAAAACTAAAAGAAAAGCCAATAACCTAGGATTAGCCAAAATCCTCATAATAATTATCGTGGTAGTTGTCCTTTTAGCCGGAGCTTTAGTGGCGGCTTATTTTATTTATTCCCGGCCTACTAACGACAATACCAATACGGTAAGCAATGCCAACGCCAACACTAATACCAACCAACCAGTTAACAGGAATTTAAATGTTAATAGTAACGTAAATGGTAACGCCAATGTGAATCTAAATACCAATACTGCAGTAGTTGACTCTACGGCAAAATTGAAAATTGCCCTAAAAAATATTGCTGTAAATTTTACCGAGGTCTGGGGAAGTTTTTCCAATCAAAGCAATTTTGAAAATATCGATGATCTAAAGGTGTTTATGACAACTGATATGCAGGATTGGGCCGATGATTATGTGGAAAATGCCCGGGCTAATCGACCGACGGATGCCATTTATTATGGTATTTCTTCCAAGGCAATTACCACTGAATTGGCCGAATTAAATGAAACGAAAGGAACCGCTGAATTCATTATCACCTGCCAAAGAAAAGAATCCACCGGTTCCGTGACCAATTCTCAGATATTCTACCAGGATAATATAATCAAAATGGAAAAAATGAATGATGTGTGGTTGGTAGCCGGATCTTTTTGGCAGTAAACATTCTTTAAATTTATGGCTGACCAAAGACCAAATCCCAAACTGCAAGCCAAACTAGCTAAACAAAAGCAGCAGGAAAATATTGATGATTTCTATGCCAGGAATCCTCACATTACTCCTCCCCAAGAAAGTCCGGTTGCTAGAGGATTCCGCAGGAGGCGAACCGAAGATCGCAGGAAAAATCAACAAGATGGCCAAGTCAGCCCTTCTCTGGCAAATCAACCGCCGATTCCCTCTTGGGGGCAGAATCAGGGGATGATCAATGAGCCGAGACCGGGCGAAGAAGAGGGACAGGGAAAAAGTTCTGCCAATGAAGCTGATCAGCCGACACAAGTGGAAACTGATCAGGAAGAAAAAGAAACGGGAAGGAAATTGAATGCTTTCAGGCGGATAGCTAAAGCTAAGGAATCTGGGGAAATCGGAAAATTGGCGTTCAAGGATTTGGGAAATGCCAAGAAAACAATGGAGCATCTGCAAAAGGTGTACCGGGTGATTAATGGAGCTTCGGCGGCTACCCTTTGGGGGTTGATTCTGACCTTTCTTATCATGAACGCTCAGCTGATTTTTGGAAATTATTTTGAGATAAAGTTTATTCCCAAGCTGGGCAAAGTTGAAATCGTACTAGTATGTTTGGTGGATTTAATTCTGCTGGTTGCTTTCTTGGTTCAATTGGTGATTTTGGCTATCTACGCTATGGCGATCTACTACATTACCCACCCTATGGAGAACTGGAAACTGATATTTGAGGAAAATGGAGTGCTTAGCCTGCTTTTTAACATCGTTAAATCATATTTTTAAGGACGTAAATAATAACTTTATTTCTATGAACAAAATCAAATTAGTATTTATCGGATTAATAATCATTTTTGGAGTTTTAGCTCCCCAGTTTGTTTTTAACGGATCAGAAGGTACAATTGCCCAGGGGATAACCGACACTATGGGTAAAAAAGAGGTCAAATATCCACCTCTAACCCTACAAGTACCTTTGGGTGACATAGAAACCTTAAAATTCCCATATTTAACCGACTATCTGGAAGCCCTTTTTACCTATTTTGTGGGGGTTACCGCCATTTTAGCTGCCATCTTTATTATGTGGGGCGGATATAAATGGATATTTGCTTCCGGCAACCAGAGTGTGCTGACTTCCGCCAAACAAACTATCCTCAATGCCATGATCGGTTTGATTTTAGCTTTAACTTCTTATTTATTACTGCGCACTTTAAATCCGCGGATAGTTGCTCTGGAATTTCCTGAAATAAGGACTCCCAAAGACTTTGCTTTATCAGCAGTCTGCGGTGATGGAGAAGTTAAAATAATGGACGGGGGAGAATGTAAGGAGGCTGATGATATCCCTCCCCTAATACTGTGTCGAGCCTATGATCCTTATGGTCCGGATCAAATAGTCTATGGTCATTTAAAATTTTGTAGCGCCCCGGAGCAAAAAAATTGTGGCGAATTTTTTATGGATTCATGTAAACCGGTGGCTGAAGGCAATTGTTCTTACGCCTATTGTGATGATCATCAAGCTTGCACTATACATATGGATGGATCCACCAATGGTTATATGATGTGTAAAAATTCGATTAGAGTTTCAGATGCAGCATTGAAGAATTTCCCCTGGGGCAACGAATTTATTGGAATTGAACGGGAAGGTTTTTGGGCCGGCGTAAAATGGAAAGACTGCGGTACTTTGTGGGTAAAAACAGGTGCTATTGGTGAGGAAGATGGTTATGTCGGTACCCATTGTTATAATAAGGGATCCTGCGTAATGATTGATAATATTCCTGCCACTGTATGGGAATATGATGTTTGGGACCGGAATGATTTTCCCCGTGTTGAATATGGATATTTGGGTAAAGTGCCGGCCCAGTGTATGTATGGAAATGAAGATGTTGGCCTTGGTAGTTTTCTTAGAGTTTCCGGAGGGGCGGCCCCGCCAACCTGTAATACGGCCTATTTAGTACAATTAGCGACAGACAATGGGACGGCTTATACATATGGCGATGATCCCCAATTACTGGCGCTAATAAGTCATGTAAAATCCCTTGTGCCTGCTGCCAGTGGGGTAACTACAGCAACTTATGACCAAACCCACGAAAGTTGTAATTATTCACGGGGTGCATCTAATTCTTGTGATACTTCATGTTCACATTCATTAAATTCTTGTCACTACGGCGGAGGCACGGGATCGATCGGTGCCCAGGCTGTTGATTGGGCAGCAATTCAGAGTTTAGGTGATGAGATTATTGATGCAGCCTGTAGTTGGATTGGCCCCGGAGGGGAACCGGTGAAACGTAATACTTGTGAAAAATCAGATGGCACAGCAGTGGCCTGCAGTTCTTCGGATGCAACTCATGTCCATCAAAGCATTTCTACTTGTGACCGTGATGCCTATTTAGGTTGTTAATATTATTAAAGTAGACGAACGAGCCAATTTAGTGGTGATAATCGCATCAATATTTCTAAATGCCAAAGCTAAGGTCATTATTTATTATCTCTTTTATCCTGGTGGGAATACTAGGAACCTTTCAAGTTGCCCAGGCCGAAGTGGATTATCCCAAGATGAAACTACAGGTGCCTTTTGGTGATGTTAAAACATTAATATTTCCTTATTTAACCGAATATCTGGAAGGGATGTTTGGTTATTTTGTGGGGTTAACGCCCCATCTTGCCCAGGATGATTTATCAACAATATTAAATATTTATGAATCCACGAACTAAAAAAATTATCTTCATCATCGCTTTTGTCAGCACTGCCGTCCTGATGGCCTGGTTGCTCTATTGGGTTTTCTTTTCCCCTCGGACCGATCCGGATCAGGTAAATATCAATGGAGTTATTGTTAATGTCGGCCCCGGTGGCCAGTTGCCCAATATTAATGGATCAGACCAAACAAATACCAATTCAGCCAATGTAAACAGGCCGCCGGTAAGTTATAATACCAACGCTGCCTTGCCCATTATTGATAAAATCGCCAACGGAGGATTGACTTTGACCGATTCAATAGCTGATAGCCTGTCCACTTTTACTACTAAATCGATAGATGGAGATGGTTTGAACTATTACGATCGGGAAGATGGTAAGTTTTATCGGTTATCTCCGGATGACATGACCTATTTTTCTTTGTCTGACCAGAAGTTCTATTCAGTCAATAATGTGATTTGGTCACCGACGAAAGATAAGGCCATTTTAGAATACCCGGACGGCTCTAAAACCATGTATGATTTTACCAACGAAAAACAATATACTTTGCCCGATGAATATCAGGACATTAATTTCGATCCATCAGGCCGGGAAATCTCCTTTAAATTCTTATCGCCTGATGCCAATTATTTGGCCATAGCCAACGCCGATGGAACGGGGATGCAGCCGGTAGAGGATCTGGCTGACGTGGCTGATAATTTCGATGCCAACTATTCACCAACCGGACAGATCGTTGGTACTTATACCGAATCAATAGCGGGAGAAGCCCAGGAAGTATTCTTTATCGGGAAATACGGGGAAAATTTTAGGTCGATAGAAATTGATGGCAAGGGATTTGAATCTCAATGGTCAGATGACGGCCAACAACTGCTTTATTCTGCCTTCAATTCGTATAATGACTACAACCCTAATTTATATATTGTCGATGCCAGCGGAGATAATATAGGCGATAATAAAATAGATTTGGGACTTACTACCTGGGCAGACAAATGCTCGTTTGCCGGTAGTTCCTCAGTTATCTGTGCTGTACCGGTGAACCTGGAGCGAGGTTCGGGACCTTTTCCCGAATTGGCGGCCAGCAGCCCCGATATTTTTTATCGAGTTGATCTAAATACGGGCATTAAATCCCAGCTGGCTATTCCGGTCAATGAAACAGGTGGCGGACAGTTTCAAGCTCACAATATCTTCGTTGACGATACCGGGGAATGGATGTATTTTACTGACGGTTTTACCGGACAAATCCACAAGATACAATTGCAATAAAAATAGCATCCAGCTTATTGACTACAGACGACAGTAAAAACAATTGACGTAGTCGAATAAGCTTTATTATAATCCAGATTTAGCGTAGAATTAGGTTATGAGTATAAAAACAGTTTTCGTTTGCAGCAAATGTGACAGCCAGTTTCCTAAATGGCAGGGCAGGTGCCTTGAATGTGGAGGTTGGGGGACATTGTCGGAGCAGATGCAGACTAGAAAAAACAAACCGGTTAGCCAAAATATCCCGGCCGGTAAAATCGTAAAACTTGATACGATGGCCGAAGATAGTATTACCAGAATTCAATCACATATTTTTGAATTTGACCGGGTAGTTGGGGGAGGACTGGTTCCCGGTTCTTTATTGTTATTAGGGGGAGATCCGGGAATCGGTAAGTCAACTTTGATTTTACAAATCGCTGATGCTTTATCCCAAAAAAATCCGGGCCAGGTCTTATATATTTCCGGGGAAGAATCAGCTGAACAGATAAAGATGCGCTTAAAACGAATCGGCAAAACCGGAGGCAAACTAAATTTTCTCAGCGAAACCTCGGCGGAGACCATCGTAGCTACCCTAGAACAAAATAAACCACAAGTGGTAGTTGTCGATTCCATCCAAACTATGTACACGGAAGATGTTAATTCAGAAGCCGGATCAGTAAATCAAATAAAAGCCTGCACCAGTAAATTTTTAGAAGTGGCCAAACCCAATAACATTGCCCTGCTTATTATTGGCCACGTGACTAAAGGCGGCGGTTTAGCCGGGCCTAAAACTTTGGAACATTTAGTTGATACTGTTTTATATCTAGAGGGTGATAAATACCATGCTTTTCGCATTTTGCGGGCCAGCAAAAATCGATTTGGTTCCACTTCCGAAGTCGGAATTTTTGATATGCAGCAACAGGGCATGATGGAAGTCAAAAACCCATCAGAGTTGTTTTTAGCGGAAAGGCAAACCAAAGTACCCGGTTCGGTGGTGGCCTCTATTGTTGAGGGCACCAGAGCTTTTTTGGTAGAAATCCAGGCTTTGGTTTCTCGGACCAATTTTGGTTACGCCAAGCGGACAGCTTTGGGAATTAACCCCAAAAGGCTGGAATTATTGGTAAATGTTTTGAAAAAGAGGGCAAAACTGAATTTATCCAGCCAAGATATTAATGTAAACGTGGCGGGAGGGGTTAAAATAACTGAACCAGCCGCTGACCTAGCTATTTGTTTGGCTATTTATTCGGCCCTGAATAATAAGGTAATTGATCCTAAGTTGGCGGCGATTGGAGAAGTGGGTTTGGCCGGCGAACTGCGAACCGTATCTGATATGGAAAAAAGAGTTAATGAAGCAATAAAGCTCGGATTTACTCAAATTATGATTCCTAAATCAGCCAAAGTGACTAAGCCGGCCAAGGCTAATTTACTAGTAGTCGCCAATTTAGCGGAAGCTTGGCAGTTTATTGGCTAAATGAAAAAACTGCCTAAATTTTTTTATCAGCAAAATACCAGAAAAGTGGCCCAAGCCTTATTGGGTCATTTTTTATGCAGGAAAATTAACGGTCAAATATATCGGGGAATTATTACGGAAACGGAAGCTTATTGTGGTCCGCAGGACAGAGCTTCTCACGCTTCCCGAGGCATAACCAAAAGGACAGAAGTAATGTTCGGGCCGGCTGGCAGGGTTTATGTTTATCTGATTTACGGGATGTATTACTGTTTCAATATTGTGACCGAAAGAGAAGGTTATCCCTCTGCTGTCTTGATCCGCTCCTGCCAGCCAATTAAGACTTATAAAAAAATAATCCCGGTTGGACCGGGAAAATTATGCCAAGCTTTTCGTATTGATAAAAAGTTAAGCGGAGTCAGTTTAGCGTCAAATAAAATCTGGGTAGCTAAAAGCCGGTTGAAAATCAAGCCTAAAGATATTAGTAAAGCCAAAAGGGTAGGGGTGGATTATGCAGGTGTGTACCGAAATAAAGAATGGCGCTATTTCTACAATGAGAGTAATCTTGTTTCAAGAAGTAAATAATACTTAGTCAAAAAAATTGGGACGGATTCAGATTCGAATCCGTCCCTTGTTATTGTCATCTCGCTTACTAGCCTAGCAAGTTAGCGAGTATGGTGCTGGGGATCTGGCCGCGACTAAGCAGGTTACGCACCTGCTGGCAGTCGACGCCATTGGCCCTGAGCACCTGGAGGTCCTCGAGGGTAAACCCTCGTTCGATGACCTTCTGACAGTTGGTACAGGTGACAGCCGGCTCAACCAGGAGGCGTGCCTGGGGGATTTCTCCTCCACAGCACAGGCACTCCAGGTGGCGCCCCTGTCTGAAACGCTGATGAGCCAGTTCCAGGACAGAAGCCCTGGCAGTGACTCTAACAGCCTGAGCCTCCTCCACCGTACCGAAGACGCCGATGTCATCAGCCCGATGAGCACTCCACCCACTACCGGGCAACGGTGACTGAGCTCGAGCCGACATAGTGTCCTGGATCGATCCCAACCGACCATGAGCCTCATGGAGCACACCAAAATACTGATCGTCGAAACTACTTCCTGATCCCGTCTCCTGGGGATCCACTTCAGCTGAGCCAGTACTTCTCATCATTGCTACACTCATACTACACCCCACCTTTCTGGCAGGGCGACGTCACGTTTATTTGCCGCCGCTTACCGCCTGCAAAAACTCGGTTTTACTCTCACCCTCGCTGTCGTGTACCGAGCTAGGCGGTTAGGGGCCATGTAGCATGGCCACTGAATTCTCCTTTCTGTGCGAGGCCACAGGTTCTATTACCGACGGGTCCACCTTGTGGGTGGCTTTTTCAACAAAAAAGATACGGATGGGTCGGTCCTAATCTGACCAGAAACATCCAGTTAGGATTATTCCACTGGGGCGGCGGCCGGAGGACGTGACTCCTCCATGTCGTCCCAGGGATTAAGAGCCTAACTAGAAGGCGGCGCTAAGCGTCCGCATGCCCGGAATGTCGATCGTGGGCCGGCCCAACCCGTAATATTCACTAGATTGTACAGAACGTACCCAATATCATAGCAGATATATATTTTTTGTCAAGTTGAAATAAAAGAGGGCGTCAAGCATAGCTTGACGCCCTAGTAGTTCGGCTCAGTCGGCGCTAACTAGCAGCACCTACGGGTCCGGTCGACAAGTCGACAGCATCATCAGGAGTAAGAACCGCTCCAGCAAGTAGTTTGGCAACAACCGATTCAATGGGCCTCCACGGTAGAGGTACCCGCTCGAATCGAGATTTGCCAGGTTCTTTCCAGATGATATTGTGGTGAACCCCTTTGGGCCGTGCTCTCATCTTAACAGTGAAGCCCTGGGCCAGAAGACTGTTTACCTCGCGGGAGGGATGCTGTCCCTCAACAAGACCACAGAAACATTCTCTGATTTTGATTTCCTCATCTGCCCTGTGGGCAATTCCCAGGACTTTGGTCCGGCATGACCTCTGATCACACACACAACTGTCTAGCAAGTCAGTTTTTTTACACATACTGCACCCCACCTTTCTGGCAGGGCGGTCACGTTTTTTGCCTTAGCCGCCGCTTACCGTTGTTGAGAGTTGTTGATGACATTACCACAACAACGGCTTACGGGCCATGCAACATGGCCACTATAACCTCCTTCCACGATAGGGGTCAGTCACTGTTTTCTCCGACAGGGTTTTTGTATCCCCTGGGTACTTCCAATATTTATAGGAGGTCGTACCCTTATTTGACCAGTACACCTGATACGAAATTTCCACTAAGGAGGGCGGCTAGGGGACGTGACACCCCAGGTCGTCACATAGTGTAAAATGCGTACAGGCGGCGGTTTGACCAACCGCATAGTATGATGGGTCGGTTACGGGCCGACCTCCCCCTACAAACGGAAGAAAATCTTATGAACGTAGTAAACAGTATAACAAAAGAGGTTCATTTGTCAATTTTTCTTATTCTAAATGAATGTGTTGACTAAATTGGCTGATTTTCTTAGCTAATAAAGGAAAATCTTTAAGTTTATCAATAATACCATCGGCGGACTGCCTTGACTGTTTTATTATCTCCAGATCGGATAAAGAGGCAATTTTCAAATCCAAATAGCCAGATTGCCGGATGCCGTAAATTTCTCCTGGCCCCCTAAATTGCAGATCTTTTTTGGCTAATTGGAACCCATCTTGGGATTCAACTAAAGCCTGTAAACGAGTGATGGTCTTAGCCGTCTTATTTTCGGTAAAAAGAAAACAATGAGATTGATAATGGCTGCGGCCAATCCGACCTCGAAATTGATGGAGCTGAGCCAAACCGAAACGTTCTGCACCCTCAATCATCATGACAGTGGCATTAGGAATATCGATTCCCACCTCAACTACCGAAGTAGAGACTAAAATATTGATTTTGTTATCTGCAAAATCCTGCATTACCTTTTCTTTATCCTTGCCCTTTAGTCTGCCATGCAGTAAGCCGATATTAAGATCAGGAAATATTTGCTTATCTAATTTTTCATGTTCAGTAGTTACAGCCTTAACCCCCAATTTGTCTGAAGGGTCAATTAGTGGACAGATGACAAAAACTTGCCGCCCAGCGGCTATTTGTTTTTGGATAAACTGATAAGTTTTATCCCGTTGTTCCGGATTAACAATTTCAGTAATTATTTTTTTTCTGCCCTTAGGCAATTCGTTGATAATAGATAAATCCAGATCTCCATAGATGGTTAGAGCTAGAGAGCGGGGAATGGGAGTGGCGGTCATGGAAAGAAGATGGGGGGTTAAGTCATTTTTTGATTTGTCTTTCAATTTCTTCCTTTGGGCTACTCCAAAACGGTGTTGTTCATCGACGATAACCAACCCTAAATTTTTGAAATTAATTTTTTCCTCAATTAAGGCATGAGTGCCAA
>Ga0180007_10006952_pt1 | contig 10873 bp, 15 predicted proteins | sample MM_PC_MetaG_FD_121122 | JGI IMG/M metagenome (GOLD analysis project Ga0180007, IMG submission 121122) | Groundwater microbial communities from the Aspo Hard Rock Laboratory (HRL) deep subsurface site, Sweden - MM_PC_MetaG | ecosystem: Environmental > Aquatic > Deep subsurface > Groundwater...
CCGGTCATCTCCACGAATGGCAAGAAAGCCGGGTTGATCTGAAAGTGCATAGATACCCTGGGCGCAGAACTACCGGTAGGCCATCGTGATGGCATTAGCTAATCCCCTGAATATCTGTTCTTTTACAATAAAGCTCCAAATGATGTTCCTGCCCAGCAGCAGCGTCTGCAAACGCGACCTTCAACGGCCCGGCTTCGATGACGGTACTGCCGGTCTTGATGTTTGTAATCTGACGGGTCTCATCGAAATCGCCGTCATAAACGAGAAACAACACACCATCGTAATCTATGCGGGCAGCGTAGGGATCGTTCCGCAACCCGCCACTTCTCACTTGCCACAAACAAGCATGCTTTGTCTCTTCATCAGCCCAACTCAAAACAGGCTGCCCGTGAACGTCGGTGCTATCCTCGGATGCAACCCTGATCGTACACGTATGCCTAAGCTGTGCTACAAAAGCCGCGTATGTCATATCAAAACACAATCCTGACTTGTCCGGTGAAAGTTACCTACGGTACCAAGCAATATCCGACCGAGTACGTGATCGAATCCGTATCGCCATGCTCGACCCGCACTCGCCACGTCTGCCCAAGCGGATAGTTAGCAACCGCTGTAATGTCACCGGCAGCAGTACCAACATCGGTGTGCACTATGTACGTGTGCGTACCCGTAGCGGTCACAGCAGTTGCAGCAAGTAATGTCTCATACTTCTCACTGGCCGGGTCTTTGTGTTGAATCTTCAACACGATGCTCGGTGTATCAACAACAGCCGTTACATCGAGCGTTACTATCACTCCACGAGCGCCTGGATTCTGTTGGTCGTCTGTATCTACAGTAACAGTCCTGGCAGCAGAAGCCAAAAGCGCCCCCTGGAGGTTCACACCACCAACAGGCACGACGCTTTGTGCACTAAACCAATTAGACATGTCCTGCTCCTTTAAGAACTATAATACGTATCATCTTCATCCTCACCTTCCTCGATAAAGTCCAAGAAGCGAGGCTGTATCTTTTCGACGTACTCTTCCATACTGTCAGGTATATCACGTCCTGCACTGCTTGGGCCATAGAGCACGACAGGAGATGGAGTAGTGAACGTCCGACACGCCACATTGCCAAAAGCCTCTGACGCTCTGGCAACCATTGAGGCATGTTTCTCAGGCCACTCGATCTTGCGTCCAGACTGAGCAAAATTGCCGATGCGTACGCTGTCGGCTTCCTTCATGTTGACGTAGCTGACAGCGTGCGCAGCCAGAAGCATCATCGTGCCTGCCCGGATAAACTCCCAGTTGGTACCACCGGCCAACTTGAGTGTGTCAAAATCCTCACACCCAGACCAAGTGTTCACCATCGCCTCGACCACGTCCTCGACATAATCGAGAAACAGGGTTGATTCCAAGATGCTATCTGGCAGATTGGTTGAATCGACGCCAAGTGCAGCCCGAACGTCGTCCAGGTCAGACGCTTTTGTCAGTATATCGGCCATTATTGCTCAACTTCAAGTTCAACCGGGTCCTCTGGCTCAACCACAACAGCAGGCTTGGTCTTCCTGGGCTTGCGTACCTGTTTCTCCACAACGGCAGAGACCTCGTGGATGCGCCCCTTTGAGATGGCCAGAGAAGCAGCAGGTGTACGAGCAATCTGCACAGGCTCCGGCTCCTCGTCAGAACTAGCGTCACCGACAACCCAAGCCTCACCACCAGGATGAGCTGGGTTAGCTTCGTGGAAGCCAACTTGCCGATTGTTGCCAGGAACCACCCAAATCAAATCTTGCTTTGCCATAGAACGTCTCCTTGTTATAAATTCTTATATCCTATGCCGAGAGTCTCCGAAAACAACGAACTTTCGGGCGCTCTCGGCATGTTTTTCCTTCACATTATACAGGCTCAGACCTATGTCATTGCCTTTCAACAACGAGCTAACGAAAGCCTTGCCAAACTTCCCTGCCGGACCGACACGGAACTTGCGATTGTTTGTAGCCTCTTCGCTGGCGATAACAGCAGCAGCACCTTGCTGGCGAAACATCTCCGGCAAAGTCGTCTTGGCTCCATAGCATCCTTCCATGAAGACCACCAGGCCGGTAAGATCGAGATTCGCAAGTCGTTGGCCGGAGAACGCTGTCATTCCTATCGCGCCACGCTTGTCACCATAGAGATAGCTTTGTCCAGGTAACCCATGCAAGCGCAGGTAGAACAATCGGACTCCTTGCAACTCGTGATACGGGAAGCTATCACCATTCAACGGCGGAGCAGTTAGCACCCGAAGGTCAGCACACGCCGAAGCAAGTGTCAACCAGGTGCTAACTCTCCAAGCCCTTGGGCAGTAAGCAAGTATGCTCTTAGTCATCTACCACTAACTGTTATCGTATCCGCTCGTGCAATACCAGTTCGTGCCATTCCAAAGCAGGAGCAACTGATCACCCGCACCGAGAACAACGTCTGTTTTACATTCGACGTTGCCGCCCGTGCCATCTATTGTAACGGTGTCAGAGGCATTCTGATTCTCCAGAAGCAGCAGGTCACCGGTCGTCGTGCCATCGGCTATACAGAGTGTAGTAGAGCACGTAACGGCTGCGGCACTGGTGAGAGGCTGATACGTCCCGGTCGGCGTTATGGCTGCCCCGGCTGTGACACTGATAGCTGTCTGCGCAGTCAGGTTGAGGAACGTCGCCGCCGAGTTATTCCCAGTAACAGCCAGGTCGCCGGTAACAGCCAGGTCGCCAGTGACAGTAGCATCGTCCGTGACAGTCAGATCGTCGCCAACCGTCAGGTCTTGCGAGAGCACGATGGTATCAAAGTTCGTCGTGCCCTGCTCGACGATCTGATCAGAGACGAGGAACGCAGTCCCACCGCTAATGACAACAGACAACAGGACGGCAAGCAGAACCTGGACCCACTTGGGCCATTCTTTCTTGTTTTCCATATTTCACTCCTTTATAGCAGTATCCAGGTCGTTACCAGGGACTATGCCAAAAAAACTAACACAGACCCCGGTATTCGACCAGGACACCAGCTAATTAAGTTAAATTTAGGCGTTAAGCGTGAGCGTCTTCGAGCTATTGGGATCGAGCACGGCAAATCCAATACTCTCGGTCATCACGATCTCGTTGAACTGGCGAGAGATGATCTTGTCGGTCTCCGTTAGGGATGCACCAATCTCAGTCACCATCTCGATTGCGAAGCGATTGTCGATGCCAACCCAAGTCTCGGTCGGGCATTGAGCATCCCAGCCCAGGCGCACTGGGCCAAGCTGTCCACTGATCGGCGTCACTCCACCGATACCGAACATCCCCACGACCTGACCGAACAGGACGTTGGCAGTACCGGCGTTGCACATCAACAGTTCCAGCGCATGTGTCTGCTTGGCCAGAACGACGTTGCAGGCATAAGGCGAACCCCACTGCATCATCCAGGCTAGATAGCCTTTCAGGGTGGGAGCACCGGCAACAGCATCGGTGTCCAGCGTCAACAGGTTGTGGTTCGTGGCCGCAGTCACAGCCGGGGTCGTGTTGCCGTCGCCATTCACGATCACGTCGATAGCGGTCTTGACCTTGTCAACTTCAGCCTGCACTGCCAGAAGAGCCAGATGCAGGGCAAAGCGGTCGATGGTCATGCGCCGGAAAGTCTCGTAAGACCCCAGCAGCCGACGACCGTACTTGCGGACGCTGATCGTGTGGTCGCCACCGGTCAACTCAACTGTCGGCACCTCGGTGCCTTCTGCGACGCGGGCCATCCGGCGCTCATCCTCATCATCCTTGAGGTAAAACGCACGGTAGACACCGCTATCGATACCGGTGGTGATAGCAACGATCTCGGAGAGCGGGATCGCCGGAGCAATCTGCTTCTGCCGAGCAACACTCTGGATGTAGTCAGGATGCAGTACGTCACTCACAGGAGACGAGGACATGTAAAACCGCTGCAATCCATCCAGGCCAGGGGTCTTGTTGGCGACGGTACTGACACTGCGCCAGACACGAGCTATAAACTCTGGGAACAGGACAGCAGCACCCTCCTGCTCGTAAAACTTGCTAACCCGGTCAGACCAAACACCGCGCTCTGGATAGCTGAACGGCATAATATCTGCCCAGAACATCTGGCGCTCGAAAGCATCCGTACCATCAAACTCAGTTCCCTTATACTCACGACTGGGATCGAGTTTTTCCAGATACCCGGACAGACTTGTGCCTTCGCTGTATGCACGCTCATACAGTTCGGGCGAAAGCACGATTTCACGTGGATCGCTTTTTGTCATATTCATAGTTTCCTCCTAAAGATTCTTAGATTCTTTTGTGACTCAAGCTATAGAATCACTTCGACAGCGTCAACATCGGTACCATCAATCTCGACCGTGGTGAGCGTGGTATCGATGATATTCCCGCGCTGCACGTACACCTCACCAGCCGCGTCGACCGCGCCAACGTAACCTTCGGCTGCAACGAGCAACAGACCAATGATGCTGCCCATCCAGGTCAACCCAGGGGTCGTACCAGTCGGCAACTTCATGTAGCCCTTGTACTGGACAACGCAACGCCCATCACTCTCGACCTTGACCAACTGACCGAGCACACCTTCGTCAGCCGCCACGGTACTGATCACCTTGCCGGTCGCAGTGAAACTGACCGCCAAGCCAACCTCGGCACTACCACCAGCCGCGGTTGCATCATAGGTGATGGCACTGTTGTCGTACACAGCAGTCAGATACTCAGCACCAAGTCCTTCAAAACCGGGTAAAATTCTAGGATCTGCCATTTTTTAACCTCCGTATCTTATTTTTCCTAGCGATTAGCTAGGTTTGCGGGTCACATACAATTGTGGAGAGCGGTGACCATTACGCTCGCTTGCTTGCGGTTCACTTACTCGTGTTCGTCCAACTTTCTTGGTCGCCCGGCCAGTAGTAAACTGACCAGCTACCACCATCTCGTGGGCATTGATCTCAGCTTCGATTGTCTCTATAGAAGCATTGACTAACAAGGAACGATAGCTCGCCTCATCGAACGTGATACCAGAGCGTGTCCTGGCAACCACTGCTCGGTCAATTAAAGCAGACCGAGCATCGGTATTGCGCCCATCATCACGAGACCGCACTTCTTCAATATTGCGAGCGAGACCGGCGACGATGCTGGTGAGCACATCGAACCGCTCGTTGAGGTCAGAGAGTAGATTAGTAACCAGGTCTGCTTCGGCTTCTGGCTCAGCCATTTCGGCTTCTGGCTCAGCCATTTTGGCTTCTACTTCAGTTTCTGGTTCAGCCATTCCCACCACTTCGGCCTCTTCTACGATCTCATCCTCGGCCTCGATCTCTCCCTCGGCAGCTTCCTCGATCTCTTCTGCCTCTTTTGCCTCTTCTACGATTTCCAGTTCTTGTTCATCCATATTTCTAACCTCCTCTTTAACTCCAAACACTTTCCGGGGATTCAGTTTGACTCCCCAAACGTCTTCCAACATATCTACGTCAGCAGAACGCAAACCACCAGACCTGATAAATCTTTCCGCTTTCTCGACTATAGCCCCAGGCGTAGCCCCGGCCCACACCAGACTATGTTCGGCCATCTCCACGTCACGCGGCCAGGCAAACGCGATCAGTCCGGTCTCTCTGTCGGCAACCAGCGGAAAATGAGGACACTCACCATCATAACCAAACATGTCCTCACCGCATAGTCCACACTCGTACCATATACGCTTGGGTAGCCGAGAACCAAACCCAATGGAAACACTGCGCAATGTCCGCCCCTCGATGGACCGGATCACGTCCTCAGTTCCGAGGTTGTTCGGGCCATTGGGAAAATGATTGTGTAGCATGTAGTCCAACGTCCGTAGGCTAAGACCCTGGTCCATCAAATCGACATCGCCAGGTTCTGGAATCTCGTCGCGCAGGAGCAACGGCATCTCATCTACAGGATTGCCGAATACTTCAGCAGCAAAAGTCATGCCCAATGGCAATTCAATATCGCTGGACCAACCGCCGGTGCGATGGCTATTCATCAGTGGGACACCAGCCAATGCATCCCGATAATAACCTTTGATTGCCTCTGCTGGCATCCGCGTACCATAGCTATCCAGAGCTTGAGTAGAAGGAACCAGGGTCATTGTGTACACATTCTCGGCAATGCCGTCGGGAACGCGCTCACTGAACGCTTGACGTATCTCCGGCTCACATTTCTCCAATCCACCGTGGGCAACGATCTTACCACGTACTGCGAGGAAATCTCTCTCGTTAGTATCAGACTTTGACATGTTGTATCCTCCTACATCCTTCGGGCAATCCTGGGATCTGATCTCATACCAGGTTTCACTAGATTTTGGGCCGCAGGCCCAGCGTTAGTTCCACCACACGACTTGCAAAAGAACATCGAGCTAATGAGATGTACCAGGTTCACAGCACCGCACTTATGACATATCACCTCAATGCTCTCAAATGGATCTTGGTTATTCTTATTCTCGTCCACGTTCTCTATCCTCCAATCCAAAGTTCGCTGCACTCTTCCGGTGTCATTTGTACACTAGGCATTGTAAATACTGTGTGAGGACAGTTATGCACAACAATGCCCTCGGCAACAAAACAAGCATCATCAGCAACACGAAGATTATAGACATCTCCGCTGTATTCCTCAGTATCAATTGCCGTGACTTTCTCAAAACTGAATTGGCTTGACATTCGGTATAACCTCGTTATAATGCGGACATGCTAACTAAAATATGCTCAACCTGTGGCAAGGAATTTAGACCCGATAAGAAAACTAGCAAATACTGTTCCCGTGCTTGCTATGGACTTAGTCAGCGCAAACGAGTTACGAAAACATGCCCAGTATGTGGCAAGAAATTTCAGGTTACTTTTTCTGCTGAACACGGACGAAAGCACTGTTCCCGAAAATGTAGCGGCGGACCGCAGGGAGAAAGGCTTGGTAAACTTAGGAGTAAAAGAGCAGGCAGTAAATATATCACCTGCCCAAACTGTGAGAAAAGCAATTGGCGAAAGCCATCTCATTTCAAGCGTGTCTTTTGTAATAGAGATTGCTACCTTGAATATCGTAGGAAACATCCAGAGAAGTACCCTGCACCTGTTATGAGCAAGAAAGCGCGCAAAGAACTTTCCGAGGAACGTAAAGGCCAAGGCAATCCAATGTACCAAAAATTCGGCCCACTTAATCCATCCTAGAAAGGCGGGAAACAAACTTGTCGTGGCAATGGATGGGACACAATCCGTAATCTCATCATTAGGAGAGACAAGAACAGATGTCTTGTCTGTGGCTCTACAGACAAGCTCAAAATCCATCATATTTTCTATTGGCGAAAAGCACCAATCAATCATCCACATAATCTAATCACTCTTTGTTCTAAATGTCACGGAAAAGCTCATCGCACCAAGAAACAACCAATACCTCGTCCTCAACTGATAGCTCTTGCACTGAAATCCACCCGTTCCTGGTCATCACCGGATGATCTCCAGTTAATCTTAGAACTCGATTTCCAACTTCGAGACGGTAGATCAATTCCTGAACAGGTCGCCGAAATACTTCAACTACCTCAGTCTTACCCTCTGGAATCACCACAGTAGTCCCAGCACGTACATTCTCAATAGTTTCTAATCCACTATCAACCAGAATCTTCTGCCCAGGCAATAAGCAGCCAGGATGCGGCGGGATTTCAAACTGTTCGTATATCTCCGTCACAGTCCTATAAGGATTGCCACCCACCATCTCCTGGCACACCTCGCACACTGCAAAATACGGCCTGACCACCGCCGATGGATTCGTCTTGTCCCGATTCCTGGAATAAAAATCCGACTTGGCCGCGTTGACAATGGTCATCGTCTCAACCTGCGCCACTTCCAGATTCTTCTCTTGCCAATATCTATCATCCCACGAATCGGGTGCCTTGAATAACCGATAGTTATACGTATTCATGTTCGCGGTCGGTGTCGCTTCACCTATAGCAATGATCTCTTTGGCAAGGTTCAGATTGTACGTGCCGGTCACACTACCAGCAGCAAATTGAGCGCGGTCGTGAATCGAATCTAGTTCTGCCCCATCGGGCGGCGCTGCATCCGAATCTACACAGCCCAATGCCCACGCTTCTTCTTGCAAAGTCTGTTTGTAGGTCTCTATCCCCTGCTCAACTAACCTATCTTCGTAAGCATTTCGGTCAGCGTAGGACATCTGTCCAGTAAGAAACACATCCGCCTGTACCGACGTCATCTCGTCTACTAACGGTTGCCAATCACCTGAGTCTGCCCGGCTTTCTATCAGGCCTGTCTTGTCTTTGATATTCTTAATACGTGCTAAAAACGGCACGTACCCGAACGGCACAGCTTTAGCAGGGTTGCCGGTGCATGTTCCAGCTAAAGTACAATCAGTCTTCATCAAGTTCATCGAAAACCCGGTCACGCCGAACGGCACTAAAGACATCCAGCGCAGTCTGCAAGCTGGCAATCCTGGCCCGCATGTACTTTGGCAACAATGCAAAGTACGCAGCTTCGCTGCCATTGCCGTTTAAGCCAAAGTCACGGCTACCCGGAACATCGGCCTGCCACTCGAAATCTTTCAGTAGATTAGCAAGCAATCTAGCTTCTTCGTCCTGCTCCTCATCTGCCGAACCTTCCTCCCCCTCGCCAATGCCCTCTTCCTGGCTCTCGTCGTCTATAGCAGTGGATTCTGAATCTATTGCTGTCTCTATCATCGGTTCACCAATAGCCGCGTGGCCCACGTGCTCCTCGGCCAATTCATCGTTAGATGCCCATCCCATCTTGTACATCATTATGGCGGTCTGTACTTCCAGCGCCTGAGCTTGGGCCTCGCGCAACCGGTCCTGTGTCCTCAACGTCGGGAACTCGACCAAGCCAATGCTCTGCCGTCCCCAAATTCTAAGTGTCTGGGTTGCCCACCAGGAAGCCAACGTTGCAACACGGGTGCGCAACGCCTGTACGCCGAGTGCAAATATCTGCCATTGTACTGAGCCGTGTGCCAGTCCAGAGCCATCTATCCTGCCCATCAGTATTGGCAACTGTTTTAATGATGAGATGACCTGCGTCTCCACAACGCCGATCAAAGACTTCAAATCAAAGCTCGGCCTTCCAGCATCCAATCCGCTTGGTTCTACCCAATCCCAGGTGATGAAAGCGTCATCAGCTTTGATCTGGCTATATTCACTGGCGAGACTGGAAAGCACACCGTCTCGCCACACCCTTGCAGCATCTTCCTGCCCAGGCATCCGGTACCGGGCCGGCATGTACTGATCTACGACCTCTTCCAAGACCTTGATGTGTAGCCTCGGATGTCCAGCAGTGTGAGCTACGACCTTCAGATCACGGAGCACCTCGGCCTGGAAAAACACTGCTTCGAGAGAGGACCAGAATAACCCTCGACCATAGGGACTACTTATCGCCGGGTCGAGGGGGATATACCGGAACTGTTCTCGTGGCAATGGATAAAACTTGTTGTGCTTTTCTATCCCTGGTACAACGTGCCCGGTATCTTCTGTCCCAAAGAAAGTGATTTCCCTGGGGTCTACCGGGCACCAATCGAGGACATCGGTCAAATCCTCTGACATCTCAAGCTCGCCAGCAATAGCACCCTGGGAAATAAGCGTGAGCGTCAATACATCTATCAACTGCCCCAATCCACCGCCGTAGTCCCTGCCATAGACGCCACGCAGGTTATCACTCCGGTACCTCAACATGGCCAACCCATCGGTGTCTACTTCTACCTGGTCTGGCAATAGCTTGGCGACGATGCTATGCTCTGGATGTACAAGCCGGAGAAAGTTCCAGACGGCTAAACTCGCATCTGGATTGTAGTCACGGAACAGTTCGATCATCGCAATGGGGTCGTGCTTCTGTCCCATTCTCCTGGACACCATGTCCATGATGGTCATATCGGGAGAGACGGTAAGTTTGCCAGATGCAGCACCAATGATAGGGCGACCGGGGACCAAATCATCTTTGCTGACGGGGGACTGATCCTCGCCAGCAACACGTTGTTTCTTCTTGAATATGTCAAGAATGCTTGCCAATTTTTCTATCCTTACCGTTGTGAAATAAACAAAACGTGGCCCAACGGGTTTGGGCACTTCCCGTTGGGCCACCAGAAAAAGGAGAAAAGAAGCGAAGGTCCATTCGCTGCTATTCCCTTCTATTATACAGACAAACAGCCTGATTGTCAATAGCTGAAACGTGAAAAGGGCCGCCTACGGGCGGCCCTATCTGTGCTGGGTTTAGGTTATTCTATCTAAATAGTAAGAAACTTGAGTAGCTCTACGAACTCATCTCGGCTAATCGAGATACTACGAACACCTTCCTCCGCTGCAATCTCGATATGTACCAGTTCATCGGTGATCGTAAATTCTAGCTCGTCTTTGGGATAACTATTCCAGCTATCACGTATGATTCTCAGGCTTACTTTCATTTCCCCCTCTGCTCCTTCCGCGCCTGACGCTGAGCCTTGCGCTTGTTTCGCAGTGCTCGCTTGTAGCCTTTCGGCTTCGTGTGTCCCCGCTCATGCTTGCTCTGTGCACGGGCAGTTTGGACAGCAGCCTTGTCGCCGCCAAGGCTATCAGCTAACCTGGTGAACCAATTCTTTTTCATCTCAATCTTCCTCTCTTTCTTTTTACTAATGGTGACCAGTCAAAGTCCAGCTATCACGTATGATTCTCAGGCTTACTTTCATTGAAACCTCTTGCTCTAATTAAGGATCAAAACCCGTGCATCCACGATAATGCTCCACGTTGCCTATCGGCGTCGGGTTTAACAATGAGGTAGGCTCTCCACCTACCAGGGATCGTTGTCGTCTGACCGGCTAGCTGCTAACTTCTACCACCAGGTCGGCGGGCAGGATCTCTTTGGGATGGACACGTTGTGTCAGCAGCCATAGCTATCACCTGATTCC
>Ga0180007_10006953_pt1 | contig 10873 bp, 9 predicted proteins | sample MM_PC_MetaG_FD_121122 | JGI IMG/M metagenome (GOLD analysis project Ga0180007, IMG submission 121122) | Groundwater microbial communities from the Aspo Hard Rock Laboratory (HRL) deep subsurface site, Sweden - MM_PC_MetaG | ecosystem: Environmental > Aquatic > Deep subsurface > Groundwater...
TCATACTAATTGGAATTGCACGCGCACCGCGGCGTATCTTGGGATCAACCGGACAACTTTATACAATAAAATGAAATTATACGGAATCAAGCGAGGACAAGCCAGCGGACTAAAAAACTAATGCCTGAAAAAATCACAAGTTAAAAGCGGTTAACTTATAACTTATAACTTATAACTCGTAACTTGTAACTGTACTAGATACGCTATACTCAATACGTAATACATAAACATAAAAAAGTTTAATGCAGGACAAGACTAGTAGATTATTATGAACCAAAGCGAATTTTTTGAACTTATCGATTCGAATAAATGGAAAACAATTCAGGAGTATTTTGCTCAGGTAATCGGGGCAAGTGTCCGGGTGATTGATATTAGCGGTATGCCCTTAACCGTGCTCAGTCAGCCGAGCAATTATTGCTTTGAAACCATATTTTCCTCTTCAAAAGCTTTTTCCGTGTGCAATGGCTGTTTGATCTTATCCCCCCAGCCTTGTTCTTGTGATGAACTGCTGACGGAAAAAGAGCATTTTATTGATCATCCTGAGAACATTCATTATGACGAATGTCCTTATTATGTGAACCGGTTGATTATTCCGATTAAATCCAGCAGCAATGTGACTAAAGCTTATATTCTGATTGGTCCAATTATCCTCGGTAAAAGAAGAACTTATCCCGAGTATTTTAATTTAAGTCAAAACCTGGGTTTGGAAATCAATGTTTTGATCGAAGCGGTTGAGCATGTGAAAGTATATTCTTTTGCAACTATAAAGCCGATTGTCCAGCTGTTTCAGGAAATCGCTAATTTTATGCTGCAAAGCGGCATGGGTACGGTTAAGCAGACCGCAAATCTCAGCCGTTTGAATTTTGATACCCAGAAAACTTCGGAAACCCCGTTTTATATTACTAAAATGCTTCAGGCCTTATTTGAAACCGCGGGCCAGGGGATTGACGCGGAGCGCGGGTCATTAATGTTATTTGATAATGAATTTGAAAATCTTAAGATCAAGCTTTCCAAAGGCATTCCCGAACAGATTGTCAAAGAAACCATTGTGAAAAAAGGCGAAGGCCTGGCTGGTTGGGCAGCAGAGCGGGGAAAAGTTATTTTTATTGATCAGAATTTTAAACAGCAGAGATTACTCCGCCGTTTGAATCAGCCGCAGTTAAGCGCTGCTTTAACTGTTCCCTTAAAAAGCGGCAATAGGGTGTTTGGCGTATTAAACCTCAGCACGCAAGCCAAGAAACATAAATTTAATCAGGAAAATATTAATTCAATTATCCAGCTGACTAAAATGGTGGACAGCGCTTTGATTAATATTGATTTGGATACCTTGGCCATTTAATATTATCCTTATTACACTCTTACAGCAAAATAAAGTCAGCAGAGTTTTTGATACTTTGTGCCGAGAGAGAGATCCTCGGTTGACTAATTAATATGAGTAGAGTATAATAATTTAATAATCCAGGGTTGTTGGTTTATACAAATTGCCCAATGGAGTGGGAGTTTGCATATAAATAGGATACATCTAATGCGATTTTCTACACAGAAAATTGTTTTTTTATTTAATAAAAAGTTAGGGAATATGTATAGTATGTAAATGTATTGTTCAAAAATATCGACACTTAGATAAGAATAAGTTTATTGAATTTCTTCTTAGGTAAGTGTTTATGTGTTTATTTCAAGGGGTTATGTATATGGATATATTATATTATATTATATTATATTCATATACATGGCATGATAAATGCTATGATTTATCATAAGTCTTAGTTTATAATATAATATTTTGGTTAAATTGTCTATTTTAGCATTAGATCTCTTGTGGGATTTAAAAAGTGTTTTTTTGTCTAGAAAAGTGTTATGAATGAAATCAAGTAAAATACTCTTAATATTAATAATATCATGCATAGGCTATTGGCTGTTTGATCCAGGCTTTGTATTGGCATTGGATAAAGAATCGCTAGATGTAAACGTAATCGGCATACTTGGTGAAACGTATGATGATAATGTTACCTATGCCCAGAGAAATCTAATAGACGATTTCATAACTGATATTGGATTTGGGCTTAATCTTGAGTATCTGGAAAAACGGCGAGCTTTTGGAATATCCGGCGATATTGTCCGGCATAGTTTCGCGGAGCGTAGTGATTTTGATAATACTTCAGCGGATATAAGGGCAACTTTTGTTAATGAACTTTCAAAATTCACTCGCTTAAAGGTAAAGAATGATTTTTATTATGGGGAGGAACCGCGCAGCTTTGAAGAGGGTTTCGGCAGAGATGGAGGCAGATACAGCTTTTATAAAAATAAGTTTGCTCTGAGCTACGAAAAAGATGTTTCAAAACAATTAAGCCTCACTGGCCGTTATTCCAATGAATTGTACGATGTAACAAGGCAGGATTTGCGGGATTCCGCGCTTAATGGCTTAGGTATAGAATCTAAATATGTTGTCAATTCACACATTTTTGTAAATTCATTTTACAGCTTTGCATTGAGAGAGTACTATCCGGGCAATAGTGTCCAGCAGCATACTTTTGGCTGTGGAGGCCGTTATTTTTTTACAACACAACTAAGTGTGGAAGCCAAAGCGGGCTTTGATATTATTGATAATAATGAGACAATGTATAATACTATTGAGCCTTTTATAGATTTGGCTTTAATTAATGAATTTGATGAGATTACAAACATGCGTCTTGGATTTAATCAGCGCAGTTATACAAGTGAGTCCACCCAGGATATATTCGATAAATGGCAAATCACATGCGCCCTCACTCGTCAGCTCCTTGCCCGGCTCAAGGGGGATATTGCCGCGTTTTATGGTGACGGCACATATGTCGAGAGTAAGATTGATGAGGAGCTTACCGGTGTAAAATTGGGCTTTATTTACGATATTAATCCAAAAATAAAGGGCAATGTTTATTATTCATATTCTGATGTGCGCTCTGGCGATATAACCCGAGAGTATAATCGGAACGCGATATCCATAGGAATTATCGCGATATTTTAGTTCAAAGGAAAATATGTTAAAACAAAAAACCAAAATTTTAAGAAGGCTAATGATTGTTTCCGATCTTGGGATTGTAACAATAGCCTTCTTTATAAGTCATTTTATCAGTAATTCCATAACATCTATAGAATATTTAAATTTTTATATATGGATTTTGCCAGTATTGCTTTTTGTCTGGAGTTTTTTGCTTTATTATTTCGGCATGTATCGTTCTTTTCGCGTAAAACGAATACCTGATGTATTGCTGATTATCTTTAAGACTTGTATTGTCAGTTTTATACTGTTTGGCAGTTTTATGTATATTTTTAAAATCACATCAGTCAGCCGGATTTTTATTGGACTTATTTTTATTATAAGCGCGGTTATTATGTCTATTGAAAAATCGATTTTGATTTGCTTTATGCAAAATATCCGGAGAAGCGGATTCAATTATCGCAATATCCTGATCGTAGGTACAGGTAAACGGGCTCAACGATTTATCGATTTTATTAGAAAGCATGAGCAATGGGGAATGCGGGTGCTGGGGCTGATTGATAATGATCTCACAAAGAAAGGCCAAATAGTTCATGGCCACAAAGTGCTTGGCTGCTTCCAGGACGTACCGGCTATTATCCATGATCATACTATTGATGAGGTTTTTTTTGTCGTGCCCCGTTCCTGGCTGTCAAAAATAGAGCCGTTGATGAACATTCTTGAAATAGAAGGCGTTCCGATTAGAATTGCCGCTGATTTCTTTGATTTAAAGCTAGCTAGAATGAAGCAGGAGGAACTTTCAGGAATGCCGCTTTTGATATTTGAGAGCGCGCCGGATAAATTCGGGCAGCTCTTGGTAAAGCGGGCAGTTGATATTGTTCTATCCGGATTGGGATTAATTATATTGTTACCGCTAATTGCCTTGACTGCTTTGGCTATAAAAATTACCTCAGGCAGTCCTGTATTCTATAAACAGAAGCGCTGCGGCTTGAACGGGAGAGGATTTATATTGTATAAGTTTAGAACAATGAATGTTGGGGCGGAAAATCAACTTGAATCGCTCAGGCAATTAAATGAGATGAGCGGCCCGACATTTAAATTATCTAATGACCCGCGCATTACAAAAGTCGGTAAGTTTTTGCGAAAATTCAGTATTGATGAACTTCCGCAGCTTTGGAACGTCTTTAAAGGAGATATGAGTTTAGTTGGTCCACGGCCTCCGATACCTTCAGAGGTCTCGAATTACGATAGCTGGCATAGAAGGCGCTTGAGCATGCGGCCGGGTATTACTTGTTTGTGGCAGGTGAGCGGCAGAAATAAGATCACAGATTTTGATGATTGGATGAAACTGGATTTGAAATATATTGATACTTGGTCGCTCTTGCTTGACACGCAGATATTACTAAAAACATTTCCGGTAGTTATCGCGGGGGATGTCGCGAAATAATAGACACGAATTAACACGAATCGATTGAGACACGAATTTGCACGAATGTGTTAAGATACGAATACACACGAATGATTTGAGACACGAATAAACACGAATCGATTGAGACACGAATTAAAATACGAATAATCGTCTATAGAGAAAAGGAGGAATTTAGTGAAACGTTTTATCGTCGTAATGAGTATTATCTGCCTGGGAGCAAATCTATCATTTGCAGCACCTGAAGTCAATACCGCTGCCTATACAGTCGGGATAGATGATGTGCTTGAAATCAGTGTCTTACAGCCTGATCAGCTTTTACGGGTTGTTAACGTTGCCCCGGACGGAATGATTTCCTTTCCTTATATCGGCAGCGTTAAGGTCAAGGGTTTAACAATCCCGCAAATTCAGAAAGAAATACAAGACGCTCTGGCGGACGGGTATATGCAGTATCCGGTGGTCGTAGTTTCTTTACAGGAATCCCGCAGTAGAAAGTTTTTTGTCTATGGAGAGGTCATCAAGCCAGGGCCATATCCGATTGCTGAAAATACAACTGTTCTGCGAGCGATTTCCATGGCCGGAGGATTTACTAAATTCGGCTCATCTTCCAGAGTTAAAGTTTTAAGGCAGCGGGAAAACGCGCCCAGTTACGAAACAATTACAATTGATATTAATCGGGTGATGAACGGCGAATCAGAAAAAGATTTACTACTTACAGCCGGGGATATGGTAGTTGTTTCTGAAGGAGTCTTTTGAGACACGAATTTACACGAATTGATTAAGACACGAATTTACACGAATAAATTATTGACACGAATCTAAATAAATGAACATGGAAAAATAATTATGGATGATAAGTTAATTTGTCCAAATCAAACAGAAAAGGAACCAATTCTTTATAAAGAATTGGCTTATGAAACAGTAGGATGTTTTTACAATGTCTACAACGCGCTTGGCCCAGGGCACAAGGAATTGATTTATCAAAAGGCATTAGGTATAGAATTTGATAATAAGAAAATAACGTATTGTTCACAAAAGAAATTGGCCATTGAATATGACGGGAAAAAGATAGGAACATATGAACCAGATTTTGTTATTGATGACAAAATAATCGTTGAGATTAAATCTGTTTTAATTATGCCGCAGGTATTTGAGAAACAATTATTTTATTACCTAAGAGGATCAAAATATCGCTTGGGTTATTTAATTAATTTTGGCTCTGACAAAATAGATATTCGTCGGAGAATCCTGTAGTTACACGAATATACACGAATTTACTAAAACACTAATTAACACGAATCAATAAAAAAAACACGAATATACGAAAACATGAATTTAAACTAGTGATTGGGTATGGATTTATACGAATAGGTTTTCGTTTGTAATTCGTGTGGATTCGCTAAAATTGGTGTATATTCGTGTCTACAAAGGGAGGAAGTAACAAATGGACAATAACCAAACACAAGAGACATCATTGCGCGATTATGTTCGGGTGCTTTTCAGGCACAAAAGCGTGATTATTACAACCATGATAACAGTATGCGCGACTGTTTTCATTGGCCTGATATTAAAAACGCCTGTTTACGAGTCCAGTGTCAAGATGTTGATTACCGCTGAAAAGCAAGTAGAAGCGACTTATTACAAGGAGATGTACGGCGCGCGTGATGTACAGCAGACCCTGACGCAAAGTGAAATCGTCAAATCAGAGCCTGTTTTAGGCCGCGTGGTCCGTTCTTTAAATCTGCACAAGCGGACTTTAGCAGATGAGAAAAAATTCAGCTCATTTTTAAAGGGAAAACTTCTTGATTATCAGACCAGAATTCAGGATGAGAAATTAAAAAACCTTACAGCTGGGCAAAAAGAGGCTATTTTATTCCGCCAGGCTATGTTAGCTTTAAAAGAAAATATCCGAGTTGAGCCAATCCGCGATACGAATATGTTTACAATAAGCATCAGGGATTATAACCCTATAGGAGCAGCGGTTATTGCCAATGTTGTCAGCCGTTCTTATGTTATGTTTGATCTGGAACAGCAGCTGGCTGAGTTAAAGCTTAAATACGGCAAAAAACATCCGACTGTTAATCTTCTTGATGCCAGCATTACAAAGCTAAGAGAAACATTATCCGGCAACCCCATGGACGATGTAGAAGCCATAGGTCCTGCCAGCGTAAAGATTATGGAGCAAGCCTCTGTGGCCTTAGAACCAACTGGTACATCTAAAGTGCTCACCCTTATCGTAGCTTTTATTATGAGCATTTTTCTGGGCGTTATGCTGGCTTTTGTATTTGAATATAGCGATCAGACATTAAGATCCCCTGGGGATATTGAAAAAAACTTGGGCTTTTCGGTTATAGGCTCTATCGCAAAAAAGAGTTTATTTGATAAAACGCTGATTGAATTTGATAAAAATCTGACGGGTTACGGCAAGTCATATCAGATAGTTAGCGATCAGCTGTACATGTTAATAAAAAACAAAGGCCTGAAATCACTGCTTATCGCCTCAACCCTAAAAGAAGAGAACAATGCCGTTGTTATTGCTAATTTGGGCAGTTATATGGCTAAAATGCTCAAATGCAAACTATTGATAATCGACGCGAATCTTAAGTCACCGTCAATAAACCGGTTATTTAATTTAGCCGCGGAACCCGGGCTTACCGGTTTTCTCGATGGCATAGTATCTTTACCTGAAATAACGAACAAGATAGCGGAAAATCTCTCAGTGATCACTTCAGGTAAGACAGCGAATAATTCTATGATCATGATGGAATCACCGCGGATGAAACAAATATTAGAAGAGGCAAGAAAGCAATATGACATTATTCTTGTCAATGCTGCGCATATGAATGGCCAGAAAGATACAGCTATTCTTTCAGCACTTGTTGACGGAATTGTGCTAGTAGTTGATGAGGGCAAAGCAAGGCATCAGGTCGTCAAGAATGCCGCAATGAATATGAATGGCAAACTGGAGAACACTATCGGGGTAATTCTAAACGAACGCAAATTGCCAATACCGAGGTTTGTGTATGATAATGTTTAATTAAGCTATAAGCCTAAAGCTTACAGCTTATAGCTTAATGAGGGATAATTAATGTCGACAGTAAATTATGCTAAACAGATAAAAGATATGCTTTGCGGATATAAGAATATAGACTATGTTTTCTTATTTGGATCTATCCTGGGAAAGCCTCTTGTGAATAGCGATGTGGATATTCTCATAGGAGGGCATTTGGATCATTCTGAAAGGACAAATCTGGCTATGGAATTGGAGCTGGTTTTGAAAAGAAAGGTAGATGTGGTTTTGCAAAACGAGGCCTCCTGCGAAATTATCCTAAAGGCTTTTTCCAAAGGCAAAGCTGTATTGATTAATGATAAAGAGAGATTAAAAAAAGATTATTTCAGAAATTTTTATCTTTATGATGACACCTCTTCATTACGGCATTTAAGAATGTTAAGGATAAAAAGGAGGCATAGTAATGGTGGATAAAAATGTTATTACAAGCAGGATTGAACAAATAGACAAGCATTTGGAAAGAATTTTTCCTTACAGTAAGATGCCTCGCGAGGATTTCTTAAAAGATATCAGCGCTCAAGACATAGTTGAATACAACCTTTTTCAAACGATAAACCATATAATAGATGTCATACAGCATATAGTAATAGATGAAGATTACGGCCTTCCGCAAACTGCCTATGAAGCCGCTCAATTTTTTCTGGAGAAAGGTGTTTTTGATCCGGCTGATATGGAATTATTAAAAAAAATGATTGGTTTTAGAAATATAGTTGGACATGATTATATAGACTTGGACAAAAATGTAGTTTATTTTATTCTGACAGATGGCCAAAAAGATATTCAGCGAATTTTAGCAAAGATAACAAAGAACTTCCTATAGCGGCTTACTTTACCGCGCTGTTAAGAAGAGTCTTATAGCTTATAGTTTTTAATATTGACCATTATAGCTTATATCTTACAGCTTAATACTTATAACTGTTTTTAATGTAATAGAAGGATGTAATGAATTCTAAGAAACATGACATGATTAATCCGGAGGGAAATGCTCTGTTCGAGCGAGTTGTTTCCATTCTGGACCAAGCGCGGTCGAATGTTGTACGCACAGTGAACAGTCAAATGGTGATTGCCTATTGGTTAATTGGTAGGGAAATTGTTCAAGAGTTTCAATGTGGTGATGAACGGGCGGAGTACGGAAAAAAAGTATTGCGGGAGCTCTCAGCTAAACTTTTACAACGGTATGGTAAAGGATTTTCCGTTACAAATTTACGCTATTTCAGGTTGTTCTACCAGACTTATTCTGAACGGTCACCTGAAATTCGTTACATGGCTTGTGATAAATCAAACATTTTAGATGGAAATCGGGAAAAACATCACAAGGCTTGTGATGTTTTAGACGATTTGTCTCTTGCTAATGAAAAAAATAAACAAATTCAAGGGTTTTCGCCAATCCTGAGCTGGTCACATTATCGGACTTTGAGCAAGGTCGAAAATATAAATGAGCGCCTCTTTTATGAAATTGAAGCAGAAAAAGAGGGCTGGAGTGTGCCGCATTTAGAACGGCAGATGCATACATTTCTTTTTGCGCGGCTTTTAAAAAGCAGAGATAAAGCAGGTGTAATGGAATTGACCAGTGAGGGGCACCACCTGAAAACACCGATAGATACGATTAAAGATCCTTATATTCTTGACTTTCTTGGATTGCCGGATTCTGATCTTTTGCGCGAATCGGAAATCGAAAAAGCAATTATCAAGAATCTCCAATCTTTTCTTCTCGAGCTAGGTAAAGGCTTTGCCTTTGTCGGACATCAGAAACGCCTGCAATTTGGTGACGATTTTTTCTATATTGATCTTGTTTTTTATAACTGTATTTTAAAATGCTATTTGCTAATTGATCTAAAAATCGGCGAACTAACCCATCAGGATATCGGACAGATGGACGGCTATGTGCGAATGTTTGATGATAAATATCTAACTGAGGGCGATAACCCGACTATAGGTTTGATTCTGTGCGCGAAGAAAAATGAAACCATCGCGAAATATTCAATACTCAACAACAATAAACAACTCTTTGCCTCAAAATATAAAATGTATTTACCAACAGAAGAAGAACTCGTTGCGGAAATTGAACGTGAACGGCATATAGTCAAAAAGGAAAAAGGGATGGGAAATAGTTGAAAAGGATAGGGGCATGGTAAACTTTTATACTTTTATGAACGTTGTCCCCCTTAAATTATTTATAGCTTACAGCTTATAGCTTAATACTTATAACTGTTTTTAATGTAATTGGAGGATATTAAAACTATGCTTAAAAAAATAATATGTATTTTATTAATACAAACATTTCTAACCGTAAACCTAGGCTGGGCACAGGGTGCAGGTGCGTTTGATACCAGTCAGTCTCAAATCGATACCTTAGCGCCGGAGGTGATGTTAAACACTGGCTATTTTCAGGATGCTTTTAGTGGGATGATGGGAAAACAGACAGTAGGTGCTGGGGTAGAAAATCCGGAGCGCCGTGCTTTTCTTAACATCGCGAGGCCAAGGCAGCAACCAGGACAGGAAGAATTCTCGGCAATTGACGGCTTATTATCAGTGTTTGAGTGGGTTATCTCGGTTTTTAAAGGAACAATAAAACGCCGCAGTGTATTGGGTGGAATAGTCGGCGGATTAATTTTAACCACAATGAGTTGGGTTTTTAACACGGGGACAAGATTTGGTAATAGAGTATTTGCCGCGGATAGCCTGGGTGTGGTGGAAAATCTGGTGTCTCATACCGGAAATTTCTATGATCTTGAAATAGCGAGTGTTGGAGCATATGCATATACAGATCGAATTTATACAATTGAGAGTTTACCGGAGAAGTTAGAAGGCACGATTTTAGTTAAAACCCCTAATGATGATAAATTCGAGACCGGAGAAAATGTTGCTGAATTTACGGTAACCGATAATTCGATAGTATACGCAGCGTATCAGCCAGGAGCAGCAGAGCTAACACCTGAATTTTTAGCGAATTATAAGAAGACAGATATGACGATGCAGGTAAAGGGGTTGAATGGGGATATTTTGACGTATGAAGTGTATTATCGAATATACGCGGCAGGAGAGACAGTAATCATCGGAGGGAATTTACATCCTGATGAATCAAATCCGGCTAACGCTTGGTATAATGGCTTAGCGTTTGTAGGTGATCTTACCGGTCTTGTTGACGGAATGACTTCGCATACAGGCAGGGAGTATGCATTCGGAGTAGCGCAAGTAGGAGTAGAGGCATATACAGATCGAATTTATACAATTGAGAGTTTACCGGAGAAGTTAGAAGGCACAGTTTTAGTTAAAACCCCTAATGATGATAAATTCGAGACAGGAGAAAATGTTGCTGAATTTACGGTAAAGGAGGATTCAATAGTATACGCAGCGTATCAGCCAGGAGCAGCAGAGCTAACACCTGAATTTTTAGCGA
>Ga0180007_10006954_pt1 | contig 10872 bp, 9 predicted proteins | sample MM_PC_MetaG_FD_121122 | JGI IMG/M metagenome (GOLD analysis project Ga0180007, IMG submission 121122) | Groundwater microbial communities from the Aspo Hard Rock Laboratory (HRL) deep subsurface site, Sweden - MM_PC_MetaG | ecosystem: Environmental > Aquatic > Deep subsurface > Groundwater...
CGATTCTACACTTTGTATCTCGATCAGGATCGAGTAAAATAAATTATATAGCTAATTATATCATTAGATAGTTTTTAAAGTATTTTCGTTATGATTGATATTTCTGATCTTAAGACTAAAAATACCTTGATTCAATTTGTGCGATATTTTTTTGTTGGAGGTTTTTGCGCGGTAGTGGATATTGCCGTTTTTGCCTTATTTAATGTCGGATTATCAGTATATTATCCCTTGGCGGTTTTTTTGAGTTTTACCGCCGGCACCCTGACTAATTTTGTCTTAAGTAATCGTTTTGTTTTCAATCGCCAAAGTCTTTCTTTGTCTCAAGCTTGCTTTCGTCATTATCTATCAAGTATCGGTGGGTTAATAACCAATGAGTTAGTGATGGTTCTCATGATTGAGGGGTTGGGTTTTGAGCGATTAGTTTTGGTTAAGATTGTAGCCACCGGTTGTGCCTTTTTTGTTAATTTTACCCTGATTAAATTTTACGCTTTTAATCATAAATTTAACCTTCGTCAGGCGTCGGTTGGCGTCGAGGAGGATGATGTAATATGAAACAAGTTTTAGTCACTGGCGGGTCGGGCTTTTTCGGTAGCATTCTCATTAAAGAGCTGCTCGCCCGTGGTTTTAATGTGATTAATATCGATTTGGTCCGCAGTCCGGATCAGCATGAGAGGTTAATTTCTTTTTTAGGTGACATTCGCAATCGGTCATTTATGGAAGAAACTATTTTTAAGCCGGCTAAGATTGAAGCGATTTTTCATTGCGCGGCTATTTTAGCTCACGCCGTGAAGGATAAAAAATTTCTTTGGCAGTCGAATGTTGATGGCACCAGAAACATCGTGGAGTTAGCCGCGCGCTATAATATTCCGAAGTTGGTATTCACTTCTTCCAATTGTTTATGGGCAGAGAATATGGGGCGACCGGTCAGAGAAGATGACGAACCACGACCGATAGAGATCTACGGCAAATCAAAGTGGGAAGGTGAAAAAATTCTTCAAGAGTACTCTGGCGATGTTCATTCCGTCATTCTTCGTTGTCCGACCATCATGGATGCCGGTCGACTGGGGCTACTGGGAATTTTATTTGAGTTTATTGATGAGGGGCGCAAGGTTTGGGTTGTGGGCGGCGGTGATAATCGTTATCAATTTATCTACGCACCGGATTTGATTGACGCTTGTTTGCGGGCTCTGGACTATGGACAGACCGAGGTAATGAATATCGGTTCGGACAACGTTAAAACTTTTCGCGAGGTTTATGATTATGTTATAGAGCGAGCTGGCACCGGTGCGCGAGTCGCGTCTCTGCCGCGTTGGTTGATAATTCCAGCTATGCAAGTTGCTTATGCACTGAAAATATCGCCACTGGGACCATATCAATATAAAATGATCGCTGAAGACTTCGTTTTTGATACCAATCGTATCAAGCGTGAACTCAGTTGGCAGCCAACACTGAACAACGAAGAGATGCTCTGGCGAGCTTATGAGTATTATCACAATAATCTTAATCAGATTAAGAATCGCAAAGAAGGTGAAGTCTCGGCGCACAATCAGGCCGCCAAAATGGGGGTGATCAAGCTACTAAAATGGTTATCGTAATAATATGTCCAAAAAAGCAATTATCATTGGTGCCGGTCCGGCCGGCCTTACGGCGGCATTTGAGCTTTTAAAAAGAACCGACATAAAACCGGTAATTTTTGAGGCAACCGGTGATATTGGCGGTATCTCCAAAACCGTTAAACATAAGGGTAATCGAATTGATATCGGTGGGCATCGTTTTTTTTCCAAATCAGATCGGGTGATGAATTGGTGGCGAGAGATTTTACCCATGCAAGGCCAACCATCTCGGGACGATTTAATATTGGGTCGAAAAATCGAACTGTCTGAAGTTGTCGGCGCACCGAACCCAGAGGTGGACGATGCGGTAATGTTAGTTAGAAATCGATTGTCACGAATTTATTTTTTGCGGTCTTTTTTTGATTACCCGATTTCGCTTAAATACAGCACTTTTAAGAATTTGGGATTATGGCGGATTATTAAGATTGGCTTTAGTTATGTGAAAGCGCGTTTGTTGCCGATCAGAACAGAAAAATCCCTGGAAGATTTTTTCGTTAATCGGTTTGGGCGCGAATTGTACCTGACGTTTTTTAAAGATTACACCGAGAAAGTTTGGGGTGTGCCCTGCGATCAAATTAAACCCGATTGGGGCGCCCAGCGGGTTAAAGGTTTAAGTATCACCAAAGCTGTCTGGCACGCCCTAAGTGGTATTTTCAAAAAAAATAAATCTTTGGAACAAAAGCAGGTTGAGACGTCATTGATTGAGCAATTTATGTATCCGAAATTGGGTCCGGGTCAGCTTTGGGAGGAGGTGGCCAAGAAGGTGGTTGCGGCTGATGGCGAGATCAATATGAACTGTCGAGTAACTGGCCTTGAGTGGTCTGGTAATCGAGTGACTGCCGTGGTGGTGGCGGACGCGGCCGGGGAAAGAGTGGTTGAAGCTGATTATGTTTTTTCGACTATGCCGGTCAGTGAATTGATTGCCGGTTTTAAGCCAGCTGCGCCTGAGGCCGTGCAACAGATCGCGGCCGGACTAGTATATCGTGATTTTATTACCGTCGGTTTATTGCTCAAAAAGATGAGCATCAAAAATTCGACCGGTATCCCATCGATCAATGATATTGTTCCGGACAATTGGATTTACATTCAGGAGCGAGATGTGAAATTGGGTCGACTGCAGATTTTTAATAATTGGAGTCCGTATTTGGTTCACGATCCGGATACGGTTTGGATAGGCTTAGAGTATTTTTGCCAGGAGGGTGACGAGTTGTGGAATAAGTCCGCTGAGGAGTTTGCCAGTTTTGCCGCGGCCGAGCTGGCTCATATCGGCGTAATCGATCAGGCTGATGTGTTGGACTCGACCGTAATCAAGATGCCCAAGACCTACCCGGCTTATTTTGGCACTTATGACCAGTTTGATGAGGTGCGTGATTTCACTGATCAAATCGAGAATTTATTTTTGATCGGTCGCAATGGCATGCATCGTTACAATAACGCCGATCACTCCATGCTAACGGCCATGGTGGCGGTTGATAACATTGCGGCTGGGCAAGCAGACAAAACCAATATTTGGAACATTAACGTCGAAGAAGAGTATCATGAGAAAAAATAATTTGGCTAATTTTATATTAGCCATTAGAAAAAATAAACATATTTTTTCGTGGTCGCTGATTATTCTTACGATCGCTGCTTTTATATTTTTTAATGGAATAGGATTGGTCAGCAGTCCGGTAAATTTTGATGAGTTAGAACATTTACACGCTGCTTGGCTTTGGTCACAAGGACTCCAGCCCTATGTTGATTTTTTTGAGCATCACCAAAAGCTTCTTTGGTTATTTTTAAAACCGATTGTTAATTATTTTGATAATAATCTTTTTGCAGCGATTGTTGCTGGACGCATATTGATTTTTGCTATCGTCAATTTGCTCTTATTGGTATCTTTTTTCTTTTATGCGCGTCTGTTTAACCGGCGCGTGGCTTGGCTAGCCACAGGATTATGGTTGCTGTTCATTATTATTGAACCGGGCGTGTTGCAGATACGATCAGACATGTTGATGTTATTGCTATTGGTTTCAGGAAGTTTGATTTTATACAGATTAAACGATTTGGGGTCTTCAAAGAAAAAAAGATACAGCCAGGCAATAATTGGGGGGCTGCTTTTAGGAGTAGCGATCTTGGTAACACCCAAAGCAATTTTTTGGCTAGCCGCGTTTTTTGTTGGTTGGGTAGTTACTTCTATTATTGAATCACGACAACAATTTTATTTTATTTTACCGTTGATGCTGATCAGTGGATTGGTGGTTTGCTCAACCATCATCTTTAATCTCTTTTATGAGAGTTGGTTTTATGATTTAGATAAATACTATAATGCGATTTGGCTAGCCAATAAACAATGTCCTGCTGTCTGGAATACCCGGCATAATTTATTGATGGCTCTGTTAGTCATTATTCATTGGGGGGTGGTTACACCAATTATTTTTGTTTTGAGCGGTGTCATTTTATCTCTGTCTAAAGTAATACAAAATGTACGTAAGAGTAGCGGTCATATAATGATTTGGTTATTAGCAATCGCTGGCGTTGTTTTAATGCTGATGGCTAAGACCGGAAATTTATACAACCTTTATCCCTTGCTGTGGGTATTTATAGCGTTTACTAGTTTGGCGCTAGAGAAGATTTTTAATTCGGAATCAATCAGCGCGTTTTTAAACGAAAGAATTTTATTAATCTGTTTAATAATTTTATTTGGATTTGGGACAAATATTTCAAGCTTAACACTTAGTTACTCATTACAGCCGCTTCAAACTGTTTTGGCCCTAGCCAAGCCGGGGGATACGTATATCACTGAACGAGGCGGTGGCGGTGGAGGAGGATACAGTCCGGTATTTATGTTTGATGCCGACCCATTATATTTTATGTCTAGCGTCGACCCCGATCCAAATAGAAAAGATCTTTTTGAAGTAGTAGATACAAAAAAACCCAAGTTTGTTTTTTCATCATCAATGAATAAAAAAACAAATCAGCAACTTTTAACTGATTATTTTGAAATGAGTTCAAATCAAAAAGAATATCTATCTCCTTATTTTCAGTTTTTTATTTTAAAATAGCTCTAATTTCAGTCAGTGAGAAGCTGCGCGATAATACTGACAAAATAAAATAAGTTGCCACCCCTATGCCGAAACGTGGGAAAAAGGGCATGCCTTTTAAACTTATGAGCAAAGCACACATTAGGCCAGAAGCTATAAAAATTTTTGAGAGGCGTTGAAAATTGGGTCGAAAATGAGCCAATGAATTCATAATTATTGTAACCACCACAGTCATGAATAACTGCGAAAGAACGACAACCATTGCGGCTGCATAGATTCCATAGGGGGGAATAAATTTAAAGAAAAGAAAAAAGGAAAATACCGCATTAATTACGTGATATTTAATTAGTTGTTGTTGTTGACCCGCGGCGAGTATTACGCAAAAACACAAAGAGCGCCAATAAGTCGTCGAAGCACTGATCATAAATAGGGTTAAAATTGGCCCCGCAGCGATAAATTTGATTCCACCAACGAACGCCATTATATCGGATGCCGTGGCCAATGTTCCGAAAACTATAGGCAAGATTATAATTGCGAGAAGATCAAATGATAAGGACATTTTGTGCCGGAGACCGGATAGATTATGACGAGACCACTCCAGCGCTAATAGTGGAAAAACTAGACCAAGAAAAATAGGTGGTAATAATCCAATTACGTTCAGTATTTTCTGAGCAGCGCTATATAAACCAACCTCAGCCGGTGATCGCATGATGGATAGTAATAATATGTCACTTCGAGAAGCTGCTAATCCAATTATGGCCATAACTGCCAGCGGCCACGATTCTCTCAGTGTAGAGAGCCATAATTGATAATTGATGCGAGGGCGAATCGTCACGTATTTTTTAGCCATGAACAAGGTCAGCATAAATTGACCGATGCTCGAAATAGAAAGAACCATGATAAAGGCTAATAATCCACCGCCAATTACAGCAACTATTAATGTTCCTATCAGTGTTAATACTCGTCCGACGAGTTCAACCACCCCCACCTTCCAGGTGGCCACATTCCGTTCAAAAATTCCATTAAGAACCCCGCGCAACAGGCCAGTCCAACCAGATATAGCTGCTATGGCGATAGCGATCGGTATAACTCGATCATAAGGAAAAAATAGTGCGACCAACGGCGCAAGAGTAAAAATAGCTCCAGCCACAGCTTGTAAAGTAACTATATTTGAGACTTCAACTTCTTGATCGGCATCAGCCTGCGAGATGCGTCGGGTTAAGATTTGTGGCAATCTCAGATTGGTTAAAGTAGAAAATATTTGTATGAAAGTCATGGCCACGGTGTAGTAGCCAAAATTACTCGGTCCAAGATGTCGAGTTAATATACCGATAACGAACAGGCTAATAGCCAGAGATCCAAATTTTCCTAGCAGTCTTAATACAACGTTTGCTGCAATTTTTTTCTTTAGAGACATACTTGAGGCATTATCTATCTACCACACCAATTCGTTGTTTAAACCTTTAGTAAGATTAATCGAATTAACTTAATAATTTTGAATCTTTTAAAGACTAAAATTATCAGCGTTGTTTAAATTTTTTTCTCAAATTATTAATTTTTTTTATCACAGAAAATTTTAGTAAGCCTGGTGCCACTTTTCCCATTAGATTAGAATTAAAAATTGGTTTTCTGTTAACTCGAGGAAAAGGAATATTTGGTACTTCTCTCTTGAGAAAGGGACACAGCTTCTCCCAACCATCCCCTTTACAGATATTCATGATTAATAAATCATGAGGACGATTTTTGAAATAAGCTAGGACGTTTTTATGATGTTGATAATATTCTTCCTGACAAGCTCGTTCATTTATGCTGTACCAAGGATCATTTGGGTCTTTTTCTAACCGTTCTTTACGAATTTTTACTCGTTTTACATGGTCAAATCGGCTTTTGAGCCAGCTTTTAAGGTCTCTTGTGTGTAGAATAAACTTACTCCCCGGGCATTGTTTATCTAATAAGGTGAATAAGTGATTTGTTGCATAAAAACTCCAATCTGAATATGCATCGAAATTTTCAATTCCGGTTAAAAGATTTTTTCCCGCCAAATAATTATTTGAGATAATTATTTGAGTATCTTTTTCCTGGGGTGGTGGAATAGGTCCATCCTCATCTGTTTGCCAATGCACACTTTTTAGCCCCAGAACTTTAAAAGCTTCATGGAGAGAGGTGGTGCCAGTCTTATTTAGTCCAATGCAGAAAATTTTTGATTGTAATTGGTTGTTGGTCATTATTATTCTTAAATAATGAGTATATTTTTTTATAAATTTGCTGCGATTTATTAATTTTAGGTCAAAAAATTCTTTTACGCATATAACCAAACCAGACTAAACGTATCCAATTTCTTAACCAAACAATGAAGCGATTTCCTGGGTATTTCCCAATGAATTTAGAAGTTATTTTTGCAGAAAGCTGTAACATGCGACGAGCTGATTTATTGCCAGCTGATTGTAAATGAGTGCGATATTTTAAACTATAACTTGGTAAATTATGTATTTTCCCAATTAAGCCCATGGTTAGCCAGAGAGCATAATCTTCTGCGTAAGTATAATTTTCAGGATAGCCACCTGCTAGAATGGCGGCATTTTTTTTGTAAACAACACTTGAATGAGCGAATCTATTACGGTGCAGAATCAATGACCTTATTTCTTTATCAGTTTCTGCGTTTAGGTATCGAAACAACTCATTGTTATCCTGGTCAATACAAATAATTCCTGTTCCGACCAAAACATGATTTGGGTGTGTATCGAGAAAGGTAATTTGTTTTTTTAATTTATCAGGATCACACCAAACGTCATCATGGTCAATATTTGCTATGTATTCACCGCAAGCAATTTTAAGACAAATATTGTGCGTTTTTGCGATACCAAGGTTTGTTTTGTTTTTTAATAGGCGGATTCTAGGGTCATCATATGATTCAATTATCGATAATGAATCATCTGACGAGTAATCATCCACGATAATAAATTCGAAATCGGTAAATGATTGACTGAGCACGCTGGCGATGGTTTCGCGCAAATAAAGACTACCATTATAGACCCCCATAATGACGCTAATTTTTGGCAATAAATTTTTTTTATTATGCATAGAGATTGTTTTTGGTATCTCTAGATTTAAAATTTCTTCCACATGGTAACAACTAACAATTTAATAGATTTAGAGTTAGGGGCGTTCTTATTCTTTGTACTATTAAAAATAATTACGTTTTTTTCTCCAGTTATTCATTTTACGTACGATAGAAAATTTAAATAGAATGGGTAAAACTTTTCTCAAGTGGTATTTCATTAAAATGAAAAAAGTTTTTTTATTGACATGTGGGAATAGTTTATTCGGTACGGGTAGTTTTAAGAATGAGCACAATTTCTCCCAGCCATCTCCGGCACAGACATTGATAACCAGTAAGTCCTGAGGACGATTTTTAAAATAGCTAAGCACATCCTCATGATGTTGATAATATTCTTCTTGCCAGGCTTGGGTATTCATACCAAACCAAGGATTATTTGGGTTTTTTTTAAGTTGTTCTTTACGATCAGAAGACCGTTTAATATGAGCAACACGACTTTTTATCCAACTTTTAAAATCTCTAACATTTAGGATGAATTTACTACCTGGATATTGTACGTCTAATAATTTAAATAAATGATTTGTTTCGTGAGTATTCCAGTCTGAATAAGCATTAAATTCTTCGATGTCAGCTAACAATTTTTTTCCGACCAAATAATTATTTTTAATAATTATTTGTATATTAGATTCTTGCGTAGAAGAGGTTGGGATTTTTTTTTCGAGACACCAATGAATGCTTTTTAGCCCCAGAACTTTAAAAGCTTCGTGGAGAGAGGTGGTGCCAGTCTTGTTTAGCCCAATGCAGAAAATTTTTGGCTGAATTTGATTATTATTCATTGTTAAATTGGTTGACGATGAATAAAGATTTTAAATTTTGAATTGAAACTCCGCCAAGTGCCAAAATTGAGATAGCGTAGATAGCACCGCCAACAATTATTTTATAAATAACGTTAATATCTGGCAGTGTTAATAATATTACTAACATGATTAGACTGGCTAACACGATTTTTAGAAGGAGCAATAAATTGGGTCGGAAACCGATATTTTTTGAAATGACTATAGTACAAACCATTGCGGAAAAAAATTCAGAAAAAATCGTTACTAGAGCGGCTCCTATGCCACCATAAAGCGGTATAAGAATTAAATAAAATAAGAGTGAAAGCAATGCATTGATAATAAAGGCTTTAATTAATTTTTTTTGTAGTCCTAATGCTACAATGGCCAACATGTATAAAGCGCGCCAATAAATACCAATAACACTGAACATTAATATTTTTAAGAGTAGTCCAGCACTAGCAAAGTTTTGTCCAGCCACGAACATCATTAATTCATTAGAAAGAGCTAAGGCACCGAAAACAAGTGGGATAGCTAGTAATCCGAGGAATCTAAAAGAATGTGCCATTTTTCTAGATAATCCATTAATATCGCCACGCGACCAATCGAAGGTTACCAAGGGTGCGGCCAGCCCAATGAATAATGGTGGAATAGAGCTGACTGCATCAAGCACCCTATAGGCCGCACCATATAAACCGACTTGAGACGAGGTGCTTAATAAAGAAAGAATTATAATATCTCCTCTTAAGTAAACTAATTGAAGTATTTGGATTACAGCAAATGGCCAAGCATCTTTAATGGTTGTTTTCCAGATCGTTAAATCATATGAAATTTTTAGTGGTATATAGTGATTGGCTAAGATAACCAGAGCAATCATTTGAAGTAGATTGACCGTCGAAATTATGGTGATAATCGTAATTAATCCTTGCTGGAAGTTGGCGGCGATAACGATTCCAATTACAGTAATGATTCTCCCCGAAGTCTCAATGCTCACCGCCTGCCAAATGGATAATTTTTTTTGAAAAATTGAGGATAGTGATTGTTGTATGACACTGCAAAAAGTAGATAGAGCGGCAATGGCAATGGCTATAATAACTATTTTTTCGTAAGGAAATAATAAAGCCAAAAAAGGTGTGAAAACAAAAAAAGCCACACCACTCAGCAGGCGCAGACTCAAGATGTTTGTGGCAGCGGTGGATTCTTTGGAGTCTTTTTGTGAGATTGATCTTAGTAGGGTTGTGGCCAAGCCTAGCTCACTGAAAACTCCAATCATTTGGGCGAAGTTTAAGGCAATCGTGTACTGACCATAACCTTTTTGACCTAGCAAGCGCGTTAAAACAGCAGTAGAAATAATACTGATAATTATAATGGCAAGTTTTCCGCCGCCTTTAATACCTACATTCAAGGCAATTTTTTGCTTAGTATTTAACACATTACTCGAGTCCAACTTTAAACTAAGATGAATATGTTTAGAGTATAGCTTTTCACCAGTTATTTAAACTGATAAATTTATCATGGTGGTTAATAACTCGAACTGTTTGATTAATCAATTTATGATTACGATGACTAATTCTATAGTTGATGAGCGGCGCAAGGAGATAATGATCAGGTTAGAATCGGCTCACAATCGGATGAAACGTTACGAAAGTTTCAGGGGTCCAGGAGTAAAAAGAAAGATTTTGCGCGCCTTATTGCTGCGCGACAAGTACTTGATATATGTGCTGTGCCAGCTGCACTTGTTAGGTCAAAGGGAGGTTTTTGCTCCAACTTTTTTGGATAAGAAAATTAGAGTTAGAGTGCCTGATCTTGATGCTTCTTATTTATTTTTTTACGGCATATTATTGGGTTTGGAACACAAGCTATGTCGATACCTAGTTAATGAGTTAAACGAAACCGATAAATTTTTTGATGTTGGTGCCAATTATGGTTTCTATACTCTTTTAGCCCAAAGTTTTAGCGCAGAAGCACATGCCTTTGAGCCCAACCCGGAAATATGTAAGTTGCTTGAGAAGACCTTTAACGGAGAAAACGCTGTCGGGGTAAAAATTAATCAAATAGCTTTGGCCGATACAATCGGTGAGGTTAATTTTTATGATACTTCTGCCGCTGGACTTAGCGGTCGGGGCACGATTATTTCTGAAACCGCGGAAAACATGTCCAATTTTTTAAAAGTTCAGCGTGTTCCTACCACCACTTTAGATCAGTATGTTGAAAAGTTTGGTCGACCAACCTTCATTAAAATTGATGTTGAAGGTGCGGAACTAGCGGTAATTAATGGAGGTATTAAAACTTTGACCACTACCGAGGGATTAACTTTAGCAGTTGAGATTTGGGGAGGTGAAAGA
>Ga0180007_10006955_pt1 | contig 10872 bp, 7 predicted proteins | sample MM_PC_MetaG_FD_121122 | JGI IMG/M metagenome (GOLD analysis project Ga0180007, IMG submission 121122) | Groundwater microbial communities from the Aspo Hard Rock Laboratory (HRL) deep subsurface site, Sweden - MM_PC_MetaG | ecosystem: Environmental > Aquatic > Deep subsurface > Groundwater...
TTATTTTAATCCTAGAAAGCGAGGATGATCATCCTCGCTTTCTTATGATCATCAACAGAATGATATAAATCTTGAATTACAAAATATTTTATAATTCATCAAAAATAAAAAATTGCCCGCATCTTAAAAAATAGAATGCGGGCAAGGCGGATATGGCACTAGAGCAGTTCAAAAAAATTATTAAAAATTAACCAGCTCTTTGAACTGTTTTATTTTTTCACGATTACCGGCATACCAACTTCTGCCCAATTATAAACTTTTTGCGCTGGACCAATGCCTAAACGGACACAACCATGCGAAACAGGAATGCCTAAATGATTAGCCCCTTCTTTATAGCCATTCGGCCATTCCGGCAATTCATGAATACCATGACCTTGGCTAGTAAAAGCCATCCAATAGGGCATATAAAGTCCATATTTCTTAGAATAAGCGCGCGAATTTTTATTCAAAATCTTAAATGTCCCTTGCGGAGTAGGCATGCTCCTTTTTCCTGTGGAAACCTGATATTCCCCTAAAATTGTCTCACCTTCCAGTATTTTTAATTTCTGCGAGGAAAGAACAATTTCGATTCTTTTTGCGCCACCAATATGCACTGCTGGCGCGCTGACTAATTCCATCTCGCCATCTCCATCCAAATCACCCGCGCTAATATTTACTCCGTAAACATAGCTTTTAGCATAAGGATAAAAATTCAAAAATCTTAAATTATATTGCCAATTTTTAAAAACTTTTATATTAGGCTCTGCTCCCGGGCCTGCGCCAGTTAAAACTTCCGCTTTATTATCTTGGTCTAAATCTTTTGCGCTTAAATTCACGCCACCTAAAAATTTTTCATCAAAACTATAAAAAGAATTAATTGGCTCATTTTTTCCTATTTCAAAATATTTAATATGGCTTGTTCCCTGTCTGTTCGCACCAGTGATAATTTCATTCTGCTTATCTCCGTCTATGTCTGCGCAAGCAACATCAGCTCCGCCTTTAAAATTATCAACATAAGGAAAATATTCTATGTTGGTGTATGTTCCATTGGCTTTAAAAATACGGACATGACTTCTACTGCCTATGCCCGCGCTAATAATAATTTCAGCTTGATTATCTTTGTCTATATCGCAAGCAGCAATATGTATACCTCGGCTTAAGCCTTCAAAGCTTGTAAATTGATTTAATTCTTTTTGATAAAAAATATTAAAAACTTTGACCTGACCATTGCCAACTGTATTTTTAGCAGTAACAAGCTCTAAAAATCCATCGCCTCCAACATCAGCTAAGGCTATATCAACAATGCCTTGATATTCCTTTTCAAAAGGAATTAAATCTGGATAAATTTTTTGTCCATTCTGATTTAAAAAAATAACACGGTTTGCAATTCCTAAAACAATTTCATCTTTACCATCTAAATTAATATCTCCTAAAGCCAAGTTCGCGCCTTGAATCAAATCTAAATTGTTAATTTCTTGCCAAGCATTCTGTAGATTAGATTGTTTAAAAATTTTTAAAGGCAGACTCTCTTCTTCTGCGCGGACTTCTTTTAAGCCAAAAAAAGCAAAACCGCTAAAATAAAAAAACAAGCTCAAAATCAAACTTGCCCTTAAAGTATAAAGAAAAAAAATTCTGTAATTCTTGTTTTTGTTTTGATTTTTGTTTTGCATAACCTCTTGCTTTCTTTTTATGAAAATTCTATTTACATTTTAACATATTTGCAAAAAAAAATCAAGTTTCACCAGCATACTTACTCGCTGAACTTCTGTAAAAAATTTTCATCAGGGTCAAAATTCTACTCTTCACTGCTATTTTTGTTCCTCCAGCTCTTGATTTTCTCATGATGCCCAGATAACAAAACTTGAGGTACTTTCCATTCTAATTTTTTGCTAGGACTAAAAACAGCAGGACGCGTATAATGCGGATATTCTTTTTTAAATTCTCCGTAACTTTCTTCTTTTAATGATTCTTGATTGCCTAAAAATTTATGCAAAAGACGGCTCACTGCTTCAATGATTACCATGCTACCAACCTCGCCGCCAGATAAAACATACGGCCCAATTGATATTTCTTCATCTGCTAAGTATTTTCTCACACGCTCGTCTATGCCTTCATACCTGCCGCAAATCAAAATCAAGTTGTCCAGTTTTGACCATTGTTCTGCTAATTTTTGCGTAAATTGCTTACCGCGTGGAGATAATAAAATAATTTTTGTTTTACTTTGAATGTATTTTTTACGGCTTAATAATTTTTTTAAATGCAAAGGCGCAATATCCTGTAAAGCTCTAAAAATAGGCTCAATCATCATCACCATTCCAGGACCACCGCCAAAAGGCCTATCATCCGTAGTCTTATGATTATCTTTTGCATATTCTCTCAAATTATGCACATTAATTTTTAATAGCCTGTCTGCTTGAGCCTTGCCCAGTAAGGCTTCTTTAAAATAAGAATTAAAAATTTTAGAAAAAATTGTCAAAATATTAAAAGTAAGCATGTTTTATAAGGTCTTATATGAAAAATTATTTTATAATTTTCTAAAAAACTCATGAAATATAGTGAACTAGACAATTATAAAATTAAAAAATAATGAAGGATTTCACCAATCTTTTTTCAATTAAGAAAAAATGAATCTTACGGATAAATTTGAAAGAAATATTTTTCTCTCTTAGTTGGAAAAAATTAGCTGGCTTCCTGATTGAAATTGACAAACCCTCTTTAAGTTTTTCTATGCAAGACCCTTTTATATTATCCACTCATTTGACAGTGGAGTATAAATTAGATAAATTAATAAGAATTCTTTAAAAAAATAATCATGATGCAAGAAATAAGATATAAAATATTAAAAATATAAATTTTATTTATTAAATTTTTTATCTGCTGTCAAAACAGAACTCTTGTTTCTTTTATCTTGATTATTCAATCAAATGGAACTTTCTCCTTATCAGCAAACCCAACAGTTAATTGAAAAAAGTACCAGTATCCTAATAACTACTGCTCCTATTTATAAAAATCAACCCATCATAACACAAATTGATAAAGTTGCCAGCAGTTTAGCTCTTCACTATATTTTAAAAGAACTTGGAAAAAAAACAAGAGTTGCTATAAAAGGCGCAAAAAAACAATTCTCTTTCCTTCCTTTTTGCGAGCACATCAAATCAAATTTAAATGCGGCTAAAGATTTTATTCTTTCATTAAACACTAAAGAAAAAAAAGTAAAAAAAATAAATTATACAGAAGAAGACGAAAAATTAAATATCTTTATCACTCCAAAAAATGGCAGTTTTATATCACAGGATTTATCTTTAAAATACGGACCGCCCAAACATGATCTAATTATTGTTTTGGACTTAGCTGATTTAGAAAATCTTGGCAAAAATTTAGAAAAAAATGCAGAGCTTTTTTATGAAGCTCCTATTGTTAACATAGATATTAAGGCTGGAAATGAATATTTTGGCGAAGTCAATCTAGTGGAAATCACATCTAGCTCATGTTCAGAAATCATCTACAAATTGATCAAAAATATATGGCCTGAAAAAATTACACAAGATTTAGCCACTCTTCTTTTATCAGGCATTATTGCTAGGACAAATTCTTTTCAATCTTATTCTACTACCCCGGAAACCTTTAAGGCTTCATCTGAACTTTTAGAAAAAGGCGCTGATAAAGATTCAATTATCCAAAACCTTTTCAAAACAAAAAATTTTTCTTTGCTGAAACTGCTAGGTCGCGCTCTTGCTCGCATCAAGGCCAATACTAATAAAAAAATTGTTTGGACTATTTTGACCCAAGATGATTTTAAAAAATCACTCTCTTCTACAAAAATGTTAGATTATGTTTTTGAAGAATTCATCAACTTCAACAGACAAAGCAAAATTCATTGTCTTTTCGCTCAAATAAAAGACAATTTGATTGAATTTCATATTCGCGCGCAAAAAGACTTTCATATAGAAAATTTATTAGAAGAAGAAGAAATAATCCAGAAAAAAAACCAAGGCAATTTTCTTTATTTAAAAGGAGAAAAAATATCTGATAATATCTTAGATTTACAAAAAACAACTATTGATCATTTATCCTCTTTGCCTGTTTTGCAGGAAGATGTATAATATAAAAGAATATTAACGCAAATTACGTTTGGCAAAAAATGGCTTATACAGAATATGATTCTAGCTAAAAAAAAAGAAAAAATAACTAAGAAAAAGAAATCGTGATATTGTGTTTTAATGTTCTTTCCCGCCCATGGCGGGCAAGTATGCAAATCAAGCAAAACCATATAAGAATTCATTTCCTAATTGAAATAATTTTTTTCATTGTTTTGACTGATAAAAGAGAAATCTCGCCTAACGCGATTCAGATTAATACTTACCTTGAATTACGAAATGCAAATTTATCCGCGTTACTACTCGCCTTGGCGAAGTCGTATTCTTAATTTTCCCCTGCAAGTTTAACCCTGCATGCTTGCATGGGCTTGCAGGGTTAATAACCAATTTTCAACCCGCCTGCTATCCGCCCTGGGCGGAAGCGTTGCGGGCAGGCCCGCCTGCCACTGCACCTGCCCGCCATCGCTACGCTCAGGCGTTAGCAGGCGGGAGCAGGGCGTTGCGGGCAGGTGAATTATCAATGTTTTAATTATCAATTGTCTCGCGAAGTAAGATCTGGCTCCGCAAGAAAAATTTATAACATTGATAATTGATTAATAATTGAAAATTCATTTGATCATCCTCAGAATAATGTTGAAATAAAATATTTTTTAATTCAAGATTATTTAATAAAATGAACACCAATCAAAATAATGAATTTGAAGAAAAACGCGTAAGGGCTTTAGCTTCAAATTATCATTTACAATACATCAACCTCGCTAAATCAGTTCTCTCCCAAGAAATTCTGCATCTTTTAAACCGGCAAGAAATAGAAGCAGGCCTAGTTATTTTTAATCAAGAAAAAAAATTCTTAAAAATCGGCATTACGCATCCTTCTTCAGAAGCAACTCAAAAAATTTTAAATAGAATCAAAAAAAATTATAGTGATAAAGAAATAATTTTATATCTTATTTCCTCAGACAGCCTCAAACATGCTTTAGCGCTTTATCAAGAAAAAAAAATCAAAATCCAAAAACATCCTTATAGTCTTGCAGAAATACAAAAAATAATTAAAAATCCTTTAAAAATTTTAAAAGAATTATCCAATAAAGAATTAACTCATATTCCCATTGATCAAACCTTAGGCATTATTTTAGCTTGCGCTGGAGAATTAAAAGCAAGCGATATTCATTTTGAGCCTTCTTCTAGCCAGCTGATTCTTCGCATAAGAATTGATGGAATAATGCAAGAAACAGCTAAATTAAAAAATGATTTATTTCCACTCTTTCTAAGTCGTATTAAAGTTCTTTCTGGTCTAAAAATTAATATAACCAAAGAGCCGCAGGATGGAAATTTTAGATATATTTACAATAACACTAGAATAGATGTGCGTGTTTCAACTTTGCCTGGAGAAGAAAGAGAAAATATTGTAATGAGATTGTTAAGTGAAGAATTGTTTGATCTTTTGAATATCCAAAAAATTGGCTTGCATGAAAAAGATCAGGAAACAATAAAAAAAATCTTAACCCAAACACAAGGCATTATTATTATCAGCGGCCCAACTGGCGTAGGTAAAAACACTTCACTTTACGCTTTTTTGAATCATATTAAAAATTCAGCAATAAAAATTATCACTTTAGAAGATCCTGTTGAATATCATATGGAAGGAATTTCGCAAATTGAAATTCATGAAAAAAGTGGGCTCACTTTTGCCAAAGGATTAAGAGGAGTATTGCGTCAAGACCCTGATGTTATTCTGCTGGGAGAAATCCGCGACGGAGAAACAGCAGAAATCGCTTTTCGCGCCAGTGAAACCGGACATTTGGTGCTTTCTACAGTTCATTCTACGTCCGCCGCATCTTCAATTACGCGTTTGGAAGATCTTCATATCAGACGTGATACCATTGCGGCAAATATCTCCCTTTTAATAAGCCAACGCTTAGTGCGGCGCTTATGCTCAACTTGCAAAGAAGCTTATACTCCTGAAGAAGATGAAATTAATCTGATTAAGGATGCTCTGCAAAATCATTATCTAAAAAATCAAAAACTCACTCTTTTCAAGCCGAAAGGCTGTAAAAAATGTAACCATGGTTATAAAGGCCGTATTGGTATTTTTGAGATTTTGGAATTTAAAGAAAATATTCAAATAGCAGTAGAAGAGAACAAGACTCCGCGCGAAATCCAAAAAATCGCGCAAGAAGAGAATAAAATGCTTTTAATGAAAGAGGATGCTTATTTGAAAATTTTAACAGGAATTACCACAATTGAAGAAGTAGAGAGGGTGTTCTAGTTTTTATGGGTTATAAACTAAAAAAATCAGGATTTATGCATAGGGCACCCTATGATTAGGACACTTTAGTGCCCGTAGTTCTTACCAGACTGTCCGAGAAATCATTTTTTGTCATTGCGAGCGAAGCGAAGCAATCCCGTACTCCTCGTTGAAATAGTTGTGTTCAGTGAGCAAGTATAGCTTTTATTCGCACATATCTTTTGCTCTCACTTCTATCTCGTCCCAATTTTTAGAAACACTCTCCTCTTTTTTCCAAAGCTTCAAATATCCTAAAAATCCGATCATCACTGCGTTATCACTTCTTAACCCTTGAGGCGCAAAAAATAATTTAGTTTTTGAAAATTTTTTTAAAACATTTCTTAATTCTTCTTGCAAAGCTTTATTCTTAGAAACACCTCCTGTTAAAAAAACTGATTCTGCTTTATATTCTATAACAGCACGCGTAGTTTTTTCTATTAAAGTATCTATAACCGCTTTTTGAAATGAAGCAGCTAAATTATTTTTCTCCTTTTCCCAACTTTTCATTTTTTTAATTTGATATAATAAGGCTGTTTTTAATCCAGAAAAACTAAAATCATAATTGACAGTTTTTGTCATAGGTCGCGGAAAATTAAATTTTTTTGGATTGCCTGACTTTGCGGCTTTTTCTAAAGCTGAACCGCCCAGAGAGTCTAATTTAAGCATTCTACTGGCTTTATCCAAAGCTTCACCAGCTGAATCATCCAGGCTTCTGCCTAAAATTTTTTCCTTAAAATAATCTTCAATCAAAATTAAACGAGTATGGCCGCCAGAAACAGTAATGCATATTATTGGAAATTTAATTTGCCTAATTCTAAAGTATGAAGTTGAATTTGGTTCTGCAGAAATAAAAGGGCTGTAAATATGCGCTTGAATATGATTAACAGGAATAATTGATTTTTTGGTAAGAATGCTTAAGAGTTGCACAAATTCTTTACCAGCAATTAAGCAAGGCATCAGCCCAGGACAATTGGCAAAAACAAAATAATCAAAAACTTTATTTAATGATTTAATTTTGAGCTTGTTCATAATCTTTTCCAATCCTTTTCTTAAATTTTTTTTATGCTGCTGGCCGGCTAAATGCGGAACAATTCCCCCGTATTTCTGATGAAGTTTGTCTTGCGACAATAAAAAATTAAAAAGAATTTTGATTCTCTTTGGATTGCATTCTAAAAAGCTAATGCCTGTATCATCGCAAGTGGTTTCAATAGATAAAATACGCAAATTTTTCATTAATTATTCAAAAAGCTTATGCCATTTTAAAAATTTTTCCACCTTGTCTGCGCCATATTTCCCAAGCTCTTGCAGAATTTCCGCTAAATGTTCTTTTTTACGACCATTTTTGTCTAACATAGATTTAGAATGCCAGGAATCTGCATAACTAATAATTTTTTCCTCCCAAGACTGTGCAATAAAATCTTTTTTAGGCAAAGGCAATTTTTTTGCTATAATTTCTTCTTTAGTAATGCCTACGCCAATATGCCTTTCGCAAACACGCGCATATTTTTCAGCTAAATTTTGATTGGCACCATATAAATTTTGTTTTCTTAAAACTTCCGCACCTAAAATGCCATGCTGAATATACGGCTTATCTCCTAAAACTAAAACGCCTAAATCGTGCAAAAGACTGCCATTTTCAATAAGTTCCATATTCAATTTGATTTTCCTTTTTTTCTCAAATCTTTTAGCGATTCTAATAGCTATAGCTTGCACAATTTTACTGTGCCTATAAATTCTTTCAAAATTATGCTCGGTTTTGGAATATTTTTTTAAAAATTGTTTAGCATTCATAAATAATATTCTTTATAATTTACAATTGTTGATATACTTAAAAGTGCAATGCTTAATTTTTAATCCAGCCTTTTGCCTGTCCTGAACCAAATATTTTAAAGCAAGAGAGGATTTAAGGCAAGGGGCTGGGTTAAAAATTGTTTAGCATTCATAAATAATATTTTTTTACTAACCTACAATGTTGATATATAAAAACGCAATGCGAAATTTTTAACCCAGTTCTTCGCGAAAGGCCGGGTTGCATTCATAAAAACAACTTTGTAAATTCCTACTTTAATACTATAATAAGACTATATGAAATTTCAACTTTTGTCCAAATTTGAACCAGCTGGAGATCAGCCACAAGCCATTGCAAAACTTACTAAAAATTTACAAAACAATAAAAAATATCAAACTCTTTTAGGCATTACTGGATCTGGAAAAACCTTTACCATGGCTAATATTATACAAAATCTACAAAAGCCAACTTTGGTGATTTCGCATAATAAAACCTTAGCCGCTCAATTAGCCGGAGAGTTTCGTGAATTTTTTCCTAAAAACGCAGTGCATTATTTTGTTTCTTATTATGATTATTACCAGCCAGAAAGCTATATTCCGCAAACAGACAGCTATATTGAAAAAAAGACCAAAATCAATGCTGAAATTGAACGGTTGCGCCATGCCGCAACCCAAAGTCTGCTTTCTCAATCAGATGTGATTATTACTGCTTCTGTTTCTTGCATTTACGGCTTGGGCTCGCCTGAAGATTATGCCAAAATGACTGAAGAATTTAAAATTGGCGCAAAAAAATTAAGCCTAAAAGAAATTTTAATTCAACTCATAAAAATCCAATATCAAAGAAATGATTACGAATTCTCGCGCAGATCTTTTCGTTTGCGCGGCGATTCTTTGGAAATCCATCCGTCTTCTGCAGATGAAATCATCAAAATTGATTTTTTTGGAGATGAAATTGAAAAAATCACGCGTATTGATTTATTGACGCATAGAAAAATTGAAGAATTAAAAGAAGTTTCTATTTTTCCTGCCAAACACTGGCTGGTTTCAGAAAAGAGAATGCTTGATTTTTTCCCTGCAATTAAAGAAGAATTAAAAACGCGTATAAATTATTTTAAAAAAAAGAAAAAACTATTAGAAGCCCAGCGCATCCAGCAAAAAACTAATTTTGATTTAGAAATGCTGGAACAAACTGGATATTGTAATGGCGTTGAAAATTATTCACGCTATTTAACAGGTCGAGCCCCAGGCCAACCGCCTTATACTTTGATAGACTATTTTCCCAAAAACTTTTTGCTTTTCATTGATGAATCACATATGACCATTCCGCAAATCAATGGTATGTACGCTGGAGACTTTTCCAGAAAATCCACGTTGATTGAATACGGCTTTCGCTTGCCTTCGGCTTTGGATAACCGACCTTTAAAATTTAATGAATTTGAAAAAAAATTGAAGCAAGCGATTTTTGTTTCAGCCACGCCCGGAGCTTATGAAATGAAAAAATCTCAAATTATTGAACAGCTGGTTCGGCCGACTGGATTACTAGATCCTGTTATTGAAATTAGACCAATTAAAAATCAAATTCAGGATCTAATTAAGGAAATTCAAAAAAGAGTTCAGAAAAAACAACGGGTTCTGATTACGACTTTAACCAAAAAAATGGCAGAAAATTTGTCTGCGTTTTTAAAAGAGAAAAATATCAAAGTGCATTATCTGCATTCAGAAATTGAAACCCTGGATCGCTTAGAAACTTTAAAAAAATTAAGACAAGGCAAATATGATGTTATCGTTGGCATTAATCTTTTGCGGGAAGGCTTGGATTTGCCAGAAGTGTCTTTAGTAATTATTTTAGACGCGGACAAAGAAGGATTTTTACGCAGTAAAACTTCACTCATTCAAACCATGGGCAGGGCAGCTCGACATCAAGAAGGAAAAGTAATTATGTACGCGGATATAATCACGCAATCAATGCAGGGAGCCATGCAAGAAACTGAAAGGCGCAGAAAAACTCAAATTGCTTTTAATAAAAAACATAATATTACGCCTCGTTCAATTACTAAAAAAATCAAGGATATTTTTCCTGAATTGACTAAAATAAAGAAAGAAAAATTTAATTTTGATAAACTACCCAAGGAAGAACTGAAATATATGATTGAAAATTTGGAATCTGCAATGGAACTTTGCGCGCAAAATTTGGAATTTGAGCAAGCCGCAAAAATAAGGGATGAAATTAAAATTTTAGAACATTCTTTAAAAAGAAAAAAATAAAGCCGCAAATGATTAAAATCACTTGCGGCTGAAAAACAATTCTATTTCCGCTTTGGCCAATTCCATGGCGCGCGTTTGGCGTGCCAGGAAAAGTCAGAATAAAAATTATAGACTAATTATTCAATATTTTCCCATCTCTTGCCCAGCCATCCCATTTCTTGCTATAATATTACAAATGACATCATCTGCTTCTAACAATATTATTAAATTAGAAAAAAAAGAAAAAAATTTGCGTAATCTTCAAAATCTTTTAATTCTACAAGAAAGCGCACCACAAAGAAATCAATTACCTAAAAATATTCAGCCAGCTTTGCGAATTGATAAAACCACGGCTTTAAAAGCAATTTTAAAAATTAAAAAGAAAAAGAAAGAACAAAGCTTGCCACAAAATCTACTAAAGTTGCAAACCAAAACAGTAAAAAACACTATCAATCCAAAAAATATTTTAAATCTAAA
>Ga0180007_10006956_pt1 | contig 10871 bp, 13 predicted proteins | sample MM_PC_MetaG_FD_121122 | JGI IMG/M metagenome (GOLD analysis project Ga0180007, IMG submission 121122) | Groundwater microbial communities from the Aspo Hard Rock Laboratory (HRL) deep subsurface site, Sweden - MM_PC_MetaG | ecosystem: Environmental > Aquatic > Deep subsurface > Groundwater...
AGCTCAAAATCCAAAATCCAAATTAAAACCAAAAACTTTTAATTTTTGTACTGTAGTTTTGGCTTTTTGTTTTGGGTTTTGGGGTTTGATTGGTCATTGGGATTTGATTTGACATTGGGATTTTGACACTGGGATTTTTTAAATATGCCTATCTATTCATATATCGCAAAATCATTTGATGGGGAAAGTAAAAAGGGGACGGCCGAGGCCAAAAGCAAAAAAGAATTGGCAAGCATACTCAAGCAGGATGGTTTTTTCTTGATTTCAGCAGAAATGGGAAAGACGGCAAATAAGAAGAAAAAATTTTCCTTGGGAATAAAATATGTTTCTCTTACTGAAAAACTGATGGCGACCAGGAATCTGCAGGTGATGATTGCGGCCGGAGTTCCCTTGCCGAGGGCGTTGGAAATCTTAAGCGCTCAGGCGAAGAACAAATATTTTAAGAAAGTTTTAGGGGAGATTAAGGATGAAGTCATCAAAGGGACAGCTTTTTCGAATGCCCTGAAAAAATATCCAAGGGTTTTCCCGGAAATATATTACAGCATGATTCAAGTTGGAGAGGAAACCGGCAAAATGGAGGAGGTTCTCGACATCCTCGCCCTCCAGCTTGAAAGGGTTCATGAATTGCGGTCACGGATTAAAGGGGCGATGGTTTATCCGGCCGTGATTATCGCGGCGATGCTTATTATCGGAGTTATTATGTTAGTCAAAGTCGTGCCCCAGCTTAGCGAGACCTTCCAAGAATTGGAAGTAAAACTCCCCCCGATGACTTTATTTGTGGTCGGGCTTGGCAATTTCTTCGTCCAGCGATGGTACATAGTGATTTTAATATTTTTGATATTAGTTTTCGCGATTATGACTCTAATCAGAAGCAAAGCCGGCAAAAGGCATTTTGACGCGTGGCTTTTGCGAGTTCCGGTAATATCCGGATTAATTAAAAAGATTAATTGCGCCTATACCTCCCTTACGCTAAGCGCTTTGATTCAAGGAGGAGTCCCCATTGTCACTGCCTTAGAGATCTCCGCCGGCGCCGTGAGTAATATTTATTTTAAAGAGGCGCTTAAAGTTACTGCCAAGAAGGTCCAAAAAGGAGAACGGTTGTCCTCGGCAATGTCTAAGTTCTCCCATCTTTACTCCGACCTTTTTCTCCAGATGCTTCAGGTCGGAGAGGAGACCGGCGAAACATCGAGCATGCTTGCTAAATTAGCTGATTTTTTTGAAGACCAGGTCAATAATATCACTAAAAATCTCTCTTCTATTATAGAGCCAGTTCTCCTGCTCTTTGTCGGGGCGGTCGTCGCCTTTTTTGCGGTTGCCATGGTCCAGCCAATTTATTCAATAATGTCAGGAATGTAGAGAGCGTAAAACGTAAAACGCAAAGCGCAAAAGAAAAGAACAAGAAAGAAGGGAGAGAGCAAAACGTAAAACGTAAAGCGCAAAACAAAATAGAAAATGCAAAATTATAGAAAGCGAGGGATTAACCTTATGTTTTTTAATTATTCAACAGATAAGGGGTTCACTTTAATAGAGGTGCTGGTTGCCACTTTTTTAATCTCCGTTATTTTTTTGGGGATTTTTGGCGGTTTTCAATTGGCCATAAAAGTGGTGGCGCAATCTAAGGCCCGAATGCAGGCCGTGTATTTGGTTTCGGAGAAAATAGAAGAGATGCGAGGATTAAATTTTGCCGATATTAAAACAATCCAGGAAAGCATTGTCATAAATGGTGTTGAATACGATACGGAAACATTAGTGGAGGACTTTGACGATTGCGCCGACGGGACTATTGAAGGATTTGACTGTTCAGGAGCGGTTGTTTTGCCGGATACTGCCCCGGATGATTATAAAAAGATAAAAGTAAGGGTCTCCTGGCAGACATTTTTCGGCGGCGAAATGGTTTTAAGCTCTTATGCCGCTTCTGAATCATTGGAAACCGGGGAAGGGAAAGGGGCCTTGAGAGTTTCTTTAAGCGACAGCTTGGGCCAGCCGGTAGAGATTTTGACCGGGGACCAACTGGCTCCCTGTCTTGCGAGTTCCATCAATATAATAAATGAGGGATATGCTACAGATCAATGTTACGGCACGGACACCAATAATCCCGGGGTCCGGGTTTTAATTTTAGACCAGTCCTTGGAGCCGGACGATTATAAAATAATTATCTCAAAGAGCGGTTACGCGGCTGCCGAGACCTTTCGTTCCGGAGAGATATACGGAGGAGCGGTGATTTCCACACCCAACAGGAAAAATCCGACCATCAGCGAAGGAGAGCTTTATCCGATTACCTTTATCATTGACCCGTTGAGCGATTTAAACATCAGCACAGCGCTCACTTGGAACGGCGATAGTTTTTTTGATACTTTTCTGAATGAGGGCAAGGTTTCGGCAATTGAGAATCTTGTTATATCCAATGGGCAGGTGAGTCTCGCCACCAGCTCCCCCATCAGCTATTTTGATTCAGGATATTTAGAATCAACGCCCATAGTTCCCGGTCAAATTACCGAATGGTACGATTTTGAGTGGTCGGATTCGGAAGACACGGACACCGATATCGCCTATCAGATTTTTTATGCCACCAGCAGCGCTTGGCTTTTGGTTCCTGACATTGATTTGCCCGGAAACAGCAGCGGGTTTGACATCTCCCCTGTTGATTTAAGCCAGCTGAACATTAATAAATATTCTGAACTAAAAATAAGAGCAAATTTTTCAACCGGCGATCTCCTCAAGACCCCCACCTTGCATGAATGGCGGGTTTCCTGGAAGAACGGCCAGGAAACGATGATTTCCAATGTCAGTTTTGATGTAAGGGGCGAGAAAACAGTAGGCACAGACAGTGAGGAAAATCCGATTTACAAATATTCCGAAACTCTGACATCGGATTCCGGAGGGCATAAATTAATATCAGGATTAGAAACAGACAATTACTATTTTTCAAATTTTATAAGAAACGGAAGCGCGCTCAATCTTAACACCAGCTTGAGTCCGATGCCCTACAATCTTTCGTCAGGCACCAGCACCAATTATGTTTTGTACCTTGAGTCAGACAATTCCTTACTCGTCAAAGTTAAGGATGCTTCCAGCACCGAGCCGGTTTTCGGCGCCGGAGTCCGGCTTTCCAATCAGGGATTAGGATATGATGTGAGCTTAACCACGAACGAGTCGGGAGAGGCGCTGTTTTTACCGCTGCAGACCAGCGCCAATTATGTTTTAGAGGTTCAGGCGCAAAATTATTATGAAGAAACGATTCCGGTCGCTGTTTCAGGGGATAATTATCAAGAAGTAGGCATCGAGAGATATGAGTAAACGATTCTTGCTATGAACAAAGGATTTACTTTAATAGAAACACTGGTGGCGGTGTTGATTTTCGGCGTCATAATCACTGGATTGTTTTCTATCATCCCCTTCATTTACCGCGTAGACAGTTATGCCTGGCATCAGGCCTACGCCACGAACGAGGCCAGGAGGGGGATGAAGATAATGATAAGAGAAATCAGGGAAGCAATCACCGGCGAAGACGGATCTTATGTTCTTTTGTCAACTCAGGACAATGAGCTTATTTTTTTCAGCGATATTGATAAAGACGATGACATCGAAAGAGTAAGATATTTCTTGGGAGGGACTTCGGATTATCAGCAGACGCAGGAGTGCGTTACCTATATTGACGGCGGTTCCTGCTCGGTAATATTCTCGAATTTTTTTAACGGAATATTAAACGAAGCAAATGTCCAGATAGGGGTCAAGGGCGACTTTGGGTTATCGACCGAGTATGCCAATATCTATGCCGACGGTGTTTCGTTAGGTTCGGTCTGTGCCAGCGGGTCGTCTTGCGAGGATTGTTCAACTGTTTGGAACGGAATAACCGGTTTTGATATTATGAGCCGGGCCGCTGATAATTATTTGCAATTAACCGCTGATGCCAGCAGTAAAGTTAATGATATTTGTTCTCCGGGCTATTTTGCCATGCGTGCCCAGTTTCAATTAAATTGGCAGGCAACGGAAACCGGCGTGGAAAGAGAATTTAAAAGAGGGGTTATTGAGCCAATCGGCGATATCCCGCAATATCCGATTGATACGGAGAAAATAACCATCTTGTCCCACTATATTCAAAATCAAATAGGCAGTCCCCAAAAAAGCGTTTTTAAATATTATAATCAGGATGGGCAGGAAATAATTGATCCCATCGAAAGAATAAACAATGCCAAGGTTATAAAAATTATGCTGATTGTAAATGTTGAGCCCAGTCGCGCGCCTGATGATTATTATTTGGAGAGCAAGGTTCAATTAAGGAATTTAACTCTTAATAATGAATAATGAATAGCCAGAAAGGTTTTATCATTACTTATATATTAGTTTTTGGCTCGGTATTTTTGGTTTTACTGGTAGCTCTTTTGGGCTTTATTTTAAGTCAGATTAAGCAGGCAAAATACGAGTTGGCTTATGAACAATCTCTTCATATCGCCGAAGCGGGGCTAAACAGATATCGCTGGTATTTACTGCATAAAGAGCAGGAGCTTTTTGGGGGAATTGAAATCGGCTGTCCGCCTTCGGACTGCGCTTCTTGCGCTCCCTGCGAATACGAATATAACTTGCCGGGGGTTGGAGTCATTGGCCGGTATCGGTTGGATGTCGTAGAGGAGCGGCCCTGCGACATCACCACCTCAATACAGGTGACCTCAACCGGCTGGACCGATCAATTTCCTAATGCAGACCGGACCATAAGGGTTTATTATATCAAGCCGACGGTGGCAGAATATTCCTATATCCTTAATCACAATGTTTGGGCCGGAGAGGACCGAATCATTATGGGGCCGTATCATTCCAACGGGGGAATCCGGATGGACGGGCAAAATAATTCTTTTGTCAGCTCCGAGCAGGAGCAATGGGTATGCACTGATTCGTACGGTTGTTCTTCCTGTCCCCAAGAATGCACTTACAGCCCGTCGCAAGGATGCGTTTGTCCCGGTGTTTTTACCACCGCAAACGGCAACGAGGATTTATTTAGGATCGGGGTTTCCCATTTTGATTTTGAAGGAATTACCATTGATTTAGGAACGATAAAAGGTCTGGCAAAACCGCCTCCGGAGGGACAAGGCAAGGGCCTGTATCTCCCTCCTTCAAACGCTTATGGTTATCATGTTATAATCAATCAAAGGCAGTTATCGGTAAAAAAGGTGGAGAGAGTGAGCGCCGTGTATACTTATGACACGGATTTGGGTTATTTCTGGGAGTACTCAATCATTGACCGAGAGAGTGCGGCGGTTAATTATAATTTAAGCGATTGCGGGCTGGTATTTATTGAAGACAATGTTTGGCTTCAAGGCACGGTGAGCGGAAAAATCACTCTGGCTGTCGCAGACCTGATTACGCCGAGCGTAACAAGAAATGTTTGGTTGAAAGACGATATTGTCTATCTGAATCCCGATAATTCTGACAGCTTGGTGGTGATGGGGCAGAACAATGTTTTAATAACTCCTGATTCGCCCAATTACTTGGATTTGCACGGGGTATTTATCGCCCAGATCGGCCATTTCGCGAGAAATTATTATTCTCCCTATACTTATCCAAGCTATGCCAAAAAAGAGCAGTTAAATATATTCGGCTCTATTATCAGCAACGGCAGAGTAGGCACTAAATGGACCTCAAGCGGCGTGTGGGTTTCGGGCTATAAGGAGAGACAGAATATTTATGACCCGACTATGAGTTTTAGTCCGCCGCCGTTTTTACCTTCTGTTTCAGAGGAGTTTAGTTATAAAAAGTGGGAAGAAATACAATGAAATTTGATTTGCTTAATTTACATCCCGGGACATTCGGGTTAGATATTTCTGACCGGTCTTTAAAGGCGGTTTTATTAAAAAAGCATAGGAAACGCTTAAGGATAGAGTCGTTCAGAGGAATTCTTCTGCCCGAAGGCGTAATTCAAGGAGGGGAAGTCCAGGACATAGAAAAACTGGCCGAGTTCATTAAAAAAACAGTCACTAAACTTAGAGGTCTTGATACCAGGCAGGTGATCGTTTCCCTGCCCGAGGAGAAATCATTTATTCGGTTGCTGCGAATGCCGGTGATGCCGGCGCAGGAAATCAAGGAAGCCGTGCGTTTTGAAGCCGAGAACTATATTCCCTTTTCAATAGACAAGGTCTACATTGATTCGCAGATTATTCTGTCTCCGGATAAAGATAAAGATTACGCGGAAGTCCTGCTTGCCGCCCTGCCCAGGAAAACCGTTGACCCTTATGTGAATGCGCTTTATGGAGCCGGGCTTATTCCGGTTGCTATGGAAACCGAATCACAGGCCACGGCGCGGGCTCTGATAAAAGGTTCTTATACCCAGAAGCCGGTTTTTATTGTTGATATGGGTGCTACCTCCACCAACTTCAGTGTTTATTCCGGCCATTCCCTGCGCTTTACCTCGTTTATTCCCTTTTCCACCAACAGTTTAACCGCGGTTTTAGCCAAGGCATTAAAGATTGGTCCGTCAGAGGCGCGCAAGGCCCAGTTTTTATATGGCTTCCAGAAGAAAGGGGGCAGAGCCAAGAGAGTATTTGAAGCGCTCCTGCCTGCGGTAACGGGATTTATAGAGGAGATCAACAAGCATATTGATTATTATCAGACCCACTCTTCTCAAGAAACAAAAAACAATGCTGATATGGACGTGCGGGAGTTAATTTTCTGCGGAGGCGGAGCAAGAATTAAGGGATTAGCAGGCTTTATGTCCCAGGAAACAGGGTTGATTGTCCGAAAGGGAAATCCATTAGCGAACCTTCCTTGGGAGGAAAAATTAAATAAAAAGATATCAAAAGACGAGCTGCTCCCTTTTGCCACCGCAGTAGGACTGGCCTTGCGGGGGTACAAAATTGAGTCATATGATTAATTTACTGCCGCCAATTGAAAAAAGTAAGAGGAGGCGAGAAAAGCAATTAAAGTTGATTTGGATTTTAGGTATTTTAATGGTAGCGTCAGTCCTTTCCTTCGCCCTGGTTTTACTTTCCATAAGATTTTATATCGCTGACCAGATAAGGGCGCAGGATATTTTGGTGGGCGAGGCGAAAGGAAAAAATATTCAGGTCAATATTCTCCAAGGGAAAATAAAATTGGTTAATCGTACTTTGTCTGGATTGGACGATTTTTATCAGAGTCAGTTTCCTCTTTCGGATTTTTTGGACAGGATTTCTAAATTACTCCTTCAGGATATGTATTTAGAGAGATTTTCATATCAGGAAGAGAGCGCACAGGTGATATTTACCTGTTATGCCCCGACCATTGACTCAATTTATCAATTTCGCGAAATAATGAGGAATCAGGGCGATTTCCAGGAGGTGAATTTTGTTCTGCCAGATTGGCTTGAGCCAAACAATATAACCTTTAGAGTAAGCTTTAAGCTGGAAAAATGAATTATAAACAGACATTATATATCTCTATATTCGTGATAATTCTTGCAGTATTGCTGTTGTTTGTATTCTGCATTTTCCCGGCCTTAAAAGCAATTGCCTCAAGTTCAAAAGAGTTGGCGCTTCGCCGGCAGGAACTGGCATCCATTGAATTTTTGGCCCAAAGTTTCGAAGATTTTGAAAAGAACTTTCAGTTTTATGAAGAAGGGCTTGCCGAGATGGATAATCTGCTCCAGGCAGAGTCCTTGATTGATCCGGAGATACCGGTAAGCTTCATTAATTTTTTCAAGGAAGAAGCCGCAAACCTTAATCTTGTTTTGAAGATTACCCCTATCGCTTTTAACGAAAGCAAAAATGAGCAATGGAATTATATGAGCTTTAGGATTGATGGCAAGGGCAAGTTTGTCAATATAATGAAATTCCTTGAAAAATTAGAAAACAGCCGGTGGTTAATTAAGGAAACCAGTCTTGATATTTCAAGCACAGAACAAATCCAAGGGGAAGAAGAGCCAATATTTGGCGGGGATTATGCAGAAATTTATCTTTCAATTAAGGCCTATGCCAAGAATTAGTTTTAAAATAGACCTCAAAGGCGTTAAGCGGATATCAAGAAAAGTCCTTTGGTTTTTAGGGGAAAGAGCATTTGTGGTATTTTTAACCCTTTTTCTTATCTCTCTGTTCATTGGAGGCATAATTTTTTATTATTACGGCTTCTTGATTATAGCGAATGAACCGGAAGTAAGACCGCAGGAGATTCGGCTGGATGATAAGTTATACCAGCAGTTTCTGGAAAGCTACCGCCAAAGGAAGGCGAACCTTGAAAGCGCTGACTTCAAAATTTATTTTAATCCGTTTTTCCATACGAATCTTCAACAATGAGAGAGGGGTGATTCCTTTTCGTTGTTTTTCGCTGACCAGCCCGCCCGCCTCGGGCGGGCTTGTCTGCCTCGGGCGGGAGCTTGATTTAGAAACGCTTTTACCGTATAGTATGAGAGCATTAGCCCCTGTAGTTAAACGGATATAACGCCTGCCTTCTAAGCAGGGATTCGAGGTTCGATTCCTCGTGGGGGCACATAAATTTTTGCCTTTGCAAAAATTTGAGTAGTTGGTAATTGGTAATTAGTAATTAGGGGAAGGAAAGAAGATTTCATTCCGAGCAAAAATTTATTCCGAATTACAAATTACTTACACGAAATACAAAAATTATTTATTAAAATTAAAAGTTAAAAGTTAAAAATAAGAAGGATCCGAAATTGAAAATTTGTAAACTGGAATTTGTTTAGAATTTGAGAATTGAAAATTGTAAATTAGATGTGGTGGCTATGGTGTAATGGCAGCACGAGAGTTTGTGGAACTCTTAGAGGCGGTTCAAGTCCGCTTAGCCACCAAAATTCTGAGCTGTAAGTAAATATATTTTTGTGCGCTATTGACCAATATTAGATTATTGACTATTATTAAAAACATGGAGAAAACACGATTACAATTTATTAAGCTCCCTGTTTCTGTTATTAAAGAAGGCAAGAAATATGTAGTTTTCAGCTCGGCCCTTGATTTATCTACTTCGGCCAATAACTACGAGCGCGCCAAGAAGCGGTTTGAGGAGATTGTCGATATCTTTTTTGAGGAGTTGATTAAGAATAAAACTTTAGATGAGGTTTTGTTGGATTTAGGATGGAGAAGGATTGCGAAGAAATGGAGTCCCCCTATGATTGTGTCCAATGATTTACAAAATATTTGTGTCTCTGTTTAATTATGACTCGGCTGACTCCCATTCATTGGAAAAAGTTTGAGAAAGTATTATTATTTCTGGGATGTAGATTTGTAAGAGAAAAAGGAGACCACAGAGTTTATTGGAGAGAGGATTTAAAACGCCCAATAGTTATCCCCAGAGATGCGCAGCTGCCTAGATTTGTTATCAGAAACAATTTGCGACTCTTGAGTATTAAAATTGAAGAATATTTTGAGATTTTAAAGCGCATATAGATATAATTTTAAATTCAAATCTGCTGGACGACTATAAATTCCAAAAACCCTTGTAAATCAGGGGTTTTTTGGTAAAATAGAAATATATGAAAACATACTTTGCTGCCCACTCAACAACAAAAGACAATGAAGTCAGAATTTCTTCTGGTTGGAATAATGCTGAATTATCTGAATTAGGCGTTCAACAATCTAAAGAATTAGGAGAAAGATTTAAGGATATTATAAAAATAGATTTGGTTTGCTGTTCTGATTTGAAAAGAGCAATTGATACCGTAAAAATAGCATTTGGAGATAAATATCCTGTTATTGTAGATAAACGTCTTAGGGAATTAAACTATGGCGATTTTAATGGTAAACCAAGTGAAATTGTGGAAGTTATGAAAAAAGAACATATTAAAAAACCTTTTCTTAATGGCGAAAGTTACAAGCAGGCGATAGAAAGAACTCATGAGTTTTACAAAGAATTAAAAGCAAAATATTCTGATAAGGTAATTTTGATAGTTGGTCATCGCGCTACTCAATATGGCTTAGATACATTGGTCAGTGGGAAAACAATAGAAGAGTGTTTAAGTTTTCCGTTTAAATGGCAACCATATTGGGAATATAGTTTGTAAAATAGGTTCTAATATCCCTCCTTCGCCCGCCTTGGGCGGACTACGACAGGCAATGCGTCCGCCCAACTCGCCTTGGGTGGGCGAGGCGGGCAGGCGCCAGACGAGTCATATTATTAGGTAGCCATTTCCGCTTGACAGCGATTTTTTGTTTTGATAAAGTAAGAATGTAAGAAAGTATTACTTAATTCAAAAATTTATGACTACCATAGTTAAGGCCACAACCAAAGGTCAAATTACTCTGCCCATTCGATGGAGGCAGAATTTTCCTACTGACCGCTACATTATCAAAGAAAAGGGCGGAAAATTAGAGATTGCGCCCTTTAACCTTGAAAGATTAGAAAAACAAGAGGAATATACGGTGTTTGATGCTATTCGCGACAACAAGGGCAAGGGAATTAGGGCCAAAGATTTGGTTAAGGCATTAAAAAAGGCCCTTTAATTTTTTCTATGAAGGGAATAGAAAAATTATTAAAAAAGATTAACAAACAGGATAGGCAGAAATTATTGGGGGTCACAGAGAAGTTAATTCAAGGTGAGGAAAAGGGATTGAACATTAGAAAAGTCACGGATAGTGATTTTTATCGTTTAAGGTCAGGCCGATTTCGTATTATATTCCATTATGATAAAAAGGAAATTATCATTGACAGCATCAAATTAAGAGATAAGAATACATATAGGCGATTATAATTTGCCCTCGTAGCTCAGCGGATTAGAGCAGGACACTCCTAAGGTCAAGATCGCAGGTTCAAATCCTGCCGAGGGCACCAGTATCAAACTTTCAGGAATTTTGCCGATTGATTCGGCCGCGCGAAGCGCGGCAGAGAACGGAAACACTGGCTCGCCGCGCACGGCGCGGCTCGCCAAGCGCAGGTTCGAGCCAAAGATTTCTTTGGCA
>Ga0180007_10006957_pt1 | contig 10870 bp, 8 predicted proteins | sample MM_PC_MetaG_FD_121122 | JGI IMG/M metagenome (GOLD analysis project Ga0180007, IMG submission 121122) | Groundwater microbial communities from the Aspo Hard Rock Laboratory (HRL) deep subsurface site, Sweden - MM_PC_MetaG | ecosystem: Environmental > Aquatic > Deep subsurface > Groundwater...
AAAAAGAAATTTTATTATTTATTATTTATTATTTATTTATAATTATTTATATAGTATAGTATAGTATAATATGTGTATGTAAGATAAAATAAGATAATTAATAATAATTGAAAAATTACAGTATAATTAATAATAATTGAAAAATATTATAAGAATATCAGAAAGGAATTGTTAATTTTTAGAATCAAATAATAATAATAATTATAATAATGATAAAAATTATTATTGAATGGTATTAAATAAAAGAAAACCAACTATTTCCATTGGAAATTGAGGTGTTCTTCTTTTTAAGTGGTTATAAGTCTTTATATAATTAATTAATATTTTATTCTCGGAAAACATCTTTCCTAAGAATTTTCCACACGAAACAAACGTGGGTGAGGGTTATGGAATCAGAACTAAATGAAATTTTTGCGTCTTTTGAAGAAAATAATATTTTTAAGAATAAATCTGCATTGCAGACGAATTTCCAACCAGATAATATTCTTTTTAGAGATAGCCAGATAAAGCAGATTGCGTTGATACTTGCTCCTGCTTTGAGGGGTGAAAGGCCGAGTAATCTTTTTCTATATGGAAAAACAGGTACTGGAAAAACACTTTCTATTCATTGGGTGAAAGAAGAGCTTTTGAAAAGGGTTAAGGCTGATTCTGATTTTAATTTAAGAATTGAATATATTAATTGTAAGATGAAAAAGGTTTCTGATACAGAGTATAGAATTTTAGCTGAGATAATAAGGAAGCTAGGAGGAGATGTCCCTGATACTGGTTTGCCAACACAGGCTGTTTATAGTCGGTTCATAGATATTATTGATGCAGAAAAACAATTAATTGTTTTGGTGTTTGACGAAATTGACCAGACTGTTAAAAAGATTTCAAATGATTTTTTATATAATCTTACACGGCTTAATTCTGAGCTTTCAAAGACGCAGATTTGTCTTGTGGGAATTAGTAATAATTTGACTTTTTTAGATGAACTTGATCCAAGGGTTAGGAGTTCTTTGTCTGAAGAAGAGATTGTGTTTCCACCTTATAATGCACTGCAACTGCAGGATATATTGAAAAACAGAGCAGAGCAGGCATTTAAGGAGCATATTCTTCAAGATGGTGTTATTGCTAAATGTTCTGCTTATGCTGCGAGAGAGCATGGAGATGCACGTCGTGCGTTGGATTTGCTAAGGGTTGCAGGAGAATTAGCTGAAAGGGGTAATTCAAAGAAAATTTGTCTTAAGCATATTGATGAAGCAAATAATAAAATTGAGAAAGATAAGATTTTGGATATTGTGACATCTGAACCAAAGCAATTTCAGCTTGTTTTGTCTTCGATTATTCAGCTGTCTGAAAAGAATAAAAAAGAGTCTTTTTTTACAGGGGATGTTTATAATTTTTATCAGGAATTATGCCAGGCGACAAAAACAGAGGTTTTAACTCAGAGAAGGGTGAGTGATATTGTCCAGGAATTTGATATGCTTGGAATTATTAATGTTAGAGTTATTTCAAAAGGGAGAGGAGGGAGGATGAGGGAAATAAAATTAGCAATAAATAATGATATTTTGGGGAAGGTGAAAAAAGTAATAAAGGATTCGTTGAGCTATGGTTAAAATTAAATATTAAGTGCGTAAAAAATGAACTTTTAAAATTTAAAATGAATAAAGAAATTCTTAAATATTGTTTTGAGAAAGGGGTTTTGTTAGATAATGAGATTTTGGGTTTATTTAGTGGGACAAATGATTTGGAATCTGTGAAATTAATTATTGAAAAAATAAAGTCTCTTTCTCATCAAAAAATAATTACAAAGAATGTTCTTGATAGTAATAAAGAGGGTGTTATGGGGCTTTTTTCAGATTTGCCTTCGGAGAATCAAGAAAGTTTAGAAAAATTAAAAATAAAGCTTGGATTGAGTATTGAGATTTCAAAAGAAGTAAGGAATGTTGCACGGGAACCTGGAAAAATAAAAAGTAGTTTTGATGAGCAGGGATCTGTTAAAATTTTGTCTTCTACATCTGTTTCTAATAAAAAATTAGAAGTTAAGGATTTTGTAAATTATTTTAGAGGCAGGTTTTCTGAAATGAAGGGTTTTTTGCAAGAGCATTCTAATTTGGAGAATCTTGTTTCTATAAATAAAATTTCAGGAAGCAGGCACAATGTTTCTGTGATTGGTATTGTTTCAGAAAGGAGGGTCACAAAGAACAAGAATCTTATTTTAGATATAGAAGATTTGACTGGGAAAATTAGGATTTTATTTAATAAGGATAAAAAAGAGCTTTATGAAAAGGCGGAGGAAGTTGCACTTGATTCTGTTATTGGTGTAAGGGGTTCTGGGAGCAGGGAGATAATTTTTGCAAATGATGTGATGTTGCCTGAGGCGCGGCTTCCTGAAAGGAAAATTTCTCGTCTTGATGAAAATGTTTTGTTTATTGGAGATTTGCATTTTGGAAGCAAGCGTTTTTTAGAGAAAGGTTTTTCAAAATTTGTAGATTATCTTAGTGAAGATAATTTAGATTCTGAAGCTAGAAAGGTAAAATATCTTTTTATTATAGGGGATCTTGTTACTGGTGTAGGAGTTTATCCAAATCAAGAAAATGATTTGGTGATTGAAGATATAGAAGAACAGTTTTTGAAAATTTCTGAATTGATTAAAAGAATAAGAAAAGATATTAAAATAATTATTTCTCCTGGGAATCACGATGGTGTTCGGCTTATGGAGCCTCAGCCGATTTTTGATGAAAAATTTGCATGGCCATTGTATGAAATGGAGAATGTTATTCTAACTGAAAATCCAGCGTTGATTAATATTGGTGAGGGAGAAGGTTTTTCTGGGTTTAATGTTTTGACTTATCATGGGTTTTCATTGCCTTTTTATGCAAATAAAGTTGCGAGGTTACTTGTTAGCAGAGCAATGAATACTCCTGATGAGATTGTAAAATATCTTTTAATGAACCGTCATCTTGCTCCGACTCATTCGTCTGTTCAGTATTTTCCTTTTGAAAAAGACCCTTTAATTATAAGAGAAATTCCAGATGTTATGGTTGTTGGTCACTCACACAAAAGTGCTATATCTTATTATAATAATATTTTGATTGTTTCAATTTCTTGTTGGGAAGGAATGACACCTTATCAGGAAAAATTTGGAAATATTCCTGACCATTGCAAGGTTCCTATGTTTAATCTCAAAACAAGGGCTGTGAAAATTTTGGATTTTGAGAGTGATGATTAATTGTTATTTTTTATTTGCTAAATAGATAAAAAGGAGGAATTTTTAAAACTATGATGAAAAAAGAAAATGATTTTGTCGAGCAGAAAAAGTTGAAAATTGGAGTTGATATTGATGAAGTTTTAGTTGATACTTATTCAAATTTTCTTAATTTTCACAATTCTGAGTATAACACTTCTTTTGAATTAAAAGATACTGTCTCTTTTGGAATGTGGAAAAAATGGATTGGAGATAATGATGAGGCACTTAAAAGATTTTATTTGTTTGTTAATTCAGATTCTTTTAAAAAAATGATTCCTTTTGAAGAGGCTATTCAAGGAGTTGGTTTTTTAAATAATTCTTTTGAACTTTTTGCAATTACGTCAAGAGGAGAATTAATGAGAGAAGAAACTGTTCAATGGATTAGTAATTCTTTTAAAGATTGTTTTAAAGATGTTTTGTTTACTAATCAATTTTCAGAAGAGGGGGTTATTAAAACAAAAGCGCAGATTTGTAAAGAACTTGAAATTGGAATTTTGATTGAGGATAGACGGAAATATGCTCTTGATTGTGCTGAAAATGGAATCAAGGTTTTGTTAATGGACAAGCCGTGGAATCGTGAAAATTGTGAGCATGAAAATATTATTCGTGTAAAAGACTGGGAAGAAGTTTTAGAGAAGATTGAGGTGCTGGAAAATGTTTTGAAGAAAGAAAAAAATATTGTTGAGGAAGTTAGGAAGTTTGTAGGGGAGGAATGCGAAAAACACCCACTTGGAAATGAAATTTTAATAAATCATTTCATCCCGATGGTGGATTATTCAAAAAAATTAGCAGAACAAAAAAATGCCGACGCCGAAGTTATTGAAATTGCTGCATGGCTCCATGATGTTGGTTCTATTATTTATGGGAGAGACAATCATCATTTGACTGGTGCTGATATTGCTGAAAAAAAATTAAGAGAATTAAATTATCCTGAAGATAAAATTGAAAAAGTTAAGAAATGCATTTTAAATCATCGTGGTTCTGTTAATAATTCTGGAGAGTGTATTGAAGAACAAATAATTGTAGAAGCAGATTGCTTAATTTGTTTTGATAAATTAGAAGGACAATTTTTATGGGTAATTGATGGAGATGGGGTAAAAAATCAAAATAAAATCAGAAAAATAATAAGACAGAAATATATTAATAAATACAATCAACTTTCGTCTGAAGGAAAAGAATTAATTAAACAAAAATACGACGCTATTATACTTTTGCTGGAGGAGGAAGATGCTTTCGGAAAAAAGTAAAATTAAAAATTTTTCATGTTTTCCTCAAGAGGGATTATAAGATGCTTTCGGAAAAAACACAAAAATATTTTGAGAATCTTGACGAAGAAGTTAAGAAAGTCTATGAGATGGCTGGGGAGGCGAAGAAGACAGGGTTGGATCCTGTTGATAAAGTTGAGGTGCCGTTGGCAAAAACAATGGCGCAAAAATGTGTTGAATTGATTGCGACAATTTATCCTCAGATGAGTGATTGCGGAATTGACGAGAGAATGCTTGAGTTAGAAAAAGATTATGGTAAGTTGGATTCTACTGTTGTGTTTAAAATTGCAGAAGAGGTTGCAAAACAGAAGTTTTGTAAATTTGAGACGTTGTTGCAGGCGATTGATGCAGGGATAAGATTAGGGTTTGCTTATCAGACAATTGGGGTTGTGGCGTCGCCGATTGAAGGTTATACTGAATTAAAATTAGGAAAGACGCGCTATGGGAAAGAATATTTTAAAGCGTATTTTTCAGGACCTATAAGAAGTGCTGGGACAACTGCGAGTTGTGTTGTTTTAATGTTGATTGATTATCTGAGAGAGTTATTTGGCTATGCTAAATATGATCCGAATGAAGACGAAATTAAAAGATATGCAACAGAAAATATTGATTATCATGAGAGAATTTCAAACTTGCAGTATTTTCCTTTAGAAGAGGAAATGCTTTTTTTAGCAAGGCATTTGCCGATTCAGATTGCAGGAGACCCGACAGATAAGTTGGAGGTTTCTAATTATAAAAATCTTGATAGGGTTGAAACTAATTTTGTGCGAGGGGGAATGTGTTTGATTTTTTCAGAGGGATTGGCGCAAAAGGCAGCAAAGGGTTTTAGATTGTATAATAATGCAAAGGGCAATGGGGTGAAGATGACTGGTTTTGATTGGATTCCTGAATATCTTGAATTACATGAAAAATTAACAAGTGCTAAAGGAAAAAAAATAGGAGATAGTGTTCCTGTTTATATTAAGGATTTGGTTGCTGGGCGTCCTATATTTGGGCATCCGTCGAGATCAGGAGGTTTTAGATTTAGATATGGTAGAGGGAGGACTTCTGGATTTAGTGCTGCGTCAGTGCATCCTGCTACAATGGCAATTACAGATGATTTTATTGCGACAGGCACGCAGTTGAAAATAGAAAAACCAACAAAAGGTTGTATTGTTACAAGTTGTGATTCTATTGACGGGCCAATTGTTAAATTAATAAATGGGAGTGTTAAACAATTATATACAAGGGAAGAAGCAAAAAAGATTTATCCAGATGTTGAAGAAATAATTTATCTTGGAGATATACTTTTTCCTTTTAGTGATGTGCTGAACAGAAATGCAGACTTGGTAAAGCCAGGTTATGTTGAAGAGTGGTGGAATCTTGAACTTGAAAAAGCTTCTGGGAAAGTTAATGATTTTTATAATGTTAGTTTTGACGACGCTGTTAAATTGAGTAGGGAATATAAAATCCCTTTTTACCCAAAATATATTTTTTATTGGACACAGATTTCTAAGGAGCAATTTTTAGGTTTGATTGATTGGTTGAAGCATTCTTTTGTTAGGGGTGGGAAAATTATTTTTCCCTTTAATAAAACAGAACAGGAAAAATTTGAAGTTGGAAAACGGGCTCTTGAGTTATTAGGTGTTGAACATCTGGTTACTATTGAAAATGTTGTGCTTGAAGAAAAAGAAAGTAAGGCTTTGTTGGTGAATTTTGGTTTTGATTTTAGTGTTGTTGAGAAAGATGAATTTTTGTTAAAGGAAATTGTCGACGCTGAAAAATTCGATTTAGATAAAACAGTTCTTGAAATTGTGAATGAATTTTCCGAATTTAAAATTAAGGACAAGGCAGGAGAATTTATTGGAACGAGAATGGGGCGGCCTGAAAAAGCAAAGCTTAGGAAATTAACAGGTAGCCCTAACGTTCTTTTTCCAATTGGTAATGAAGGGGGCAGGTTGAGGAGTTTGCAGGCTGCTTGTGAAGTTGGAAAAGTTAGGAGTTCTTTTCCATTGTTTTATTGTAAAAAATGTGAAAAAGAAACAATTTATCCTCGCTGTGAAAATTGTAGAGAGAAATGTGAAAAAATGTATTATTCTCGTGAGACAAATGAAAAAACATTAAAAAACGAGGATGGCTATTTGAATTATTGTAATTTTGATTTGGATATTAATCATTATTTTAACAAGGCTATTGAGAATTTGGGTTTGTTGAAAAGTGAAGTTCCTTTGCTAATTAAAGGAGTGAGGGGGACATCTTCTGAAGGACATATTATGGAAAATTTAGCAAAAGGGGTTTTGAGAGCAAGGCATGGTTTGCAAGTTAATAAAGACGGGACGATTCGGGTTGATGGAATTGAGGCACCAATTGTTTCATTCAAGCCAAAAGAAATTTCTGTTAGTGTTGAGAAATTAAAGGAGTTAGGTTATACTGAAGATATCTTTGGAAAAGAGTTTATGAATGAAGAACAAATTTTAGAACTTATGCCGCATGATATTTTGTTGCCTTGCTGTCCTGATTCATTAGAAGAAAAATCAGATGATGTTTTTTTAAAGATTTGCAATTTTGTCGACGAGGAATTAGAAAGATTTTATGGGCTTAAATCTTTTCATAATGTTAAGAAAAAAGAAGATTTAGTTGGGCAGTTAGGGGTTTTTATGGCGCCGCATAATGTTGCAGGGGTTATTTGTAGGTTTATTGGGTTTACAAAAACTCAGGGATTGTTTGCAAGCCCATATATGCATGGTGCTGTTCGTAGAGATTGTTTTGATTATAATACTTTTATTACGATAAATCAAAATGGAGTTTGGAATAACCGAAAAATAGGGGAAATTGTTGAAGAATTAAACCCTCAAAAAATTGTTGATAGATATAATACTAGAGAGATTGAAGTTAAAAATTGTAAAACAATTGGGTTTGGGAAAAAAGTTGAAGAAGTGGGGGTTGATAATTTTACAAAACATGAAAAACAGGATATATTTAGAATTAAAACTGTTTTGGGGAAAGAAATTGATGTAACTAAAAATCATAAATTTTTAATTGATAACAAAATTAAGCGAATGAGTGAGTTAAAAATTGGTGATAAATTGCCCTTGCCATATAAAGTAAATATAAAATCTAGAGATAAAAAACAGATTAATTTATTAGAATATTTATTTGATGAAAATTTAATGATTAGAGGGATTGGTGAATTAGTTTGTAATGTGAAAAAAAGTGAAATTCTTAAAATTCTTGATAAGTTAAAAATAACTAAAAAACAATTTATGAATTTTAAGCTAAGAGATAGTTATCCTTGTTCTTTTGTTTTGAAGTTAGATAAAAAAATTCAAAGTAAGATTTTTAAGATTGGGAAAATTGCTACAAAGAGTGATTGTGTTGAGTTGCCTATTATTGTTTCTTTAGGAGATGATTTTTTAGAAATTATAGGATTATATATTGCCGAGGGGTATTCGAGAAGTGTTATTGGAAAGAAAGGTTTGAACCAAGTTTATATTGCTTCTAATGATATGGGCTTAAGAAAATTTATTAAGCAAGTTATAAAAAAATATTTTGGATTAATACCGACGGAAAATAAAAAAGATAGAGTTACTTTTTCTTCTCGTGTTTTGTATTTATTTTTTACTAAAATTTTGCAATGTGGGAGTGATGCTAAAAATAAGAGAATTCCTAATCTATTTTTGGATTTGCCTATTGGTAGGTTGGCTTGTGTTTTAAGAGGGTATTTTGAAGGGGATGGAAGTGTTTCTTTGAGTGATAGAAGAATTAGTTGTGATAGTGTGAGTGAGGGGTTGCTTTATGATTTAGAATTTTGTTTGGCAAGATTTGGAATTTTTGTTAAAAGATACAAATATAAAAAACAACCAGGACATAAGGTTAAACAGTTTTATATTCGGAAAAAAAGGGAAATCCCTTTGTTTGAAATAACTAAATTAATAATTGGTTCGGATTTTGTTGCTAACTTTATGAAGATTAGATTTTTATCTGAAAGAAAGAAAAATATTTTGGAATTTCATAAGGGGAAAATTGGAATGGGTATGAGAATTAATTATGATGAGAATTTTGTTTATGATTCTATTGTGTCAATTGAACGTCTGGGGGGAAAAGTTAGTTATTGTTTGAATGTGAATTCTAAAAATCATTTTGTTGTTGCAAATTCAATTCTTACTAAAAATTGTGACGGTGATGAGGCAGCAATAATGTTGTTGTCTGATGTTCTTTTAAATTTTTCAAGAAAGTTTTTGCCGTCGCATCGAGGAGGAATGCAAGATGCTCCGCTTGTTTTAAATTCTCATATTGATGCTGGAGAAGTTGATGACCAGATTTTAGATTTTGAGATGGTTATGAATTATCCTCTTGAACTTTATGAAAAAGCAGAAAAGGGGTTGCATTCAAGAGAAGTAAAAGGTGTTAGAATTGTGAAAGATGTTTTGAGGGAAGATGAAGATCCTTTTGTGAATATTGGGTTTACTCATGACACTTCTAATCTTAACGACGGTGTTTTGTGTTCTTCTTACAAACTTTTGGGGACTATGCAGGAGAAGGTTGAGCATCAGATGGCACTTGTTGAAAAGTTGCGTGCTGTTGACGAGGCAGATACTGCGCGGTTGATGATTGAGAGGCATTTTATGAGGGATATGAGGGGTAATCTCAGGAAGTTTTCAATGCAGGGTTTTAGGTGTGTTGGGTGCAATGAAATTATGAGAAGGCCTCCTTTGACAGGTGTTTGTCCTAAATGTCGTGGGAAAATTATTTTTACAATTCATGAAGGGGGAATAAAAAAATATCTTGAGATTGCAACGCAACTTGCGAACAAATATAATTTGTCGATGTATATGAAGCAGAATTTGGAATTGGTTAAGAGGTATATTGATTCTATTTTTGGGAAAGAGTTGGAGAAGCAGGAAGATTTAGGGAAGTGGTTTTAGAAAATCAAACATATTTAGCGAGAGCTATCCCAACCGTAATACTAGCTATTGAAGTGTATGTTATTATTTTTAAAGTATCAAGATTTCTTGCAAGATTATATGTTTGAAGTTCATTAAATGAAAGAGGGTCATCTGGAGATTTATCAATCCCTCTTAGATATTCTTTAAATTGTTTTTTTGCTTTATCAGGAATTAACCAAAATTCAAGATTTTTTCTTAGGGACATGATATAAGGTATTTTTTCCTATTTTTAATTATTTTTATACTAAAACAGATATCAAAAATTCAAAAAATATAAAAACAGAAACAGACATGGTTTAGAATGAAAAAAAGAAATTTATTTTTGATTGGGATTTGTTTAGTTGTAGTTATTGTTTTTTGCGTTGGGTTTTTCATAGGTGATAAAATTGAGAAGATGTGTGTTAAAGAATGTAAAAATATTGATATGAATTTTGGAGGATATAAGGAAAGTGAAAGTTATGGGTTTGTTCAGTGTAGTTGTATTGGTGAAAATGCTTCAAAAACATTATATTTTGATTTAGATACTGGAGAGCAATTAAGTTCTGGGGATATTCTTGGGAGAGTGGTTGGGTAGGGTTTTCACAATTAATAATAAAATTTAAATACATTTATTTTTTACTACTATAGTTTGATGATGGAATCTAAAAAAGGTGCCACAAATTTAGGGTATATACTTGTTATGGTATTTTTTATATTAATTATTATTTTATTTGGTTCTTTGATTTTGTCAGGGAATGTTGCCTTAACTGGTTTAACTACTTCGTCTTTAGAAAGAGGCATAGTGATTCCTTTGCTTTTTGTTTTGTTAATAATTATTGTTTTGATTGGGATAATTGTTATTAAGAAAAGAAATTAGAATAAATACAAAATTATCGTCGGTAAAAGCAGACAGTCTATCATTTGGGTTCTTTAAATTCACAAAACCAAAACTAAAACCTTTATATATAATGGTTATATAATTAATTATATATTGACTATATAAAACTAAAATGAACAATACCACAATACAATTGGATAAATCAATAGTGAAATCTTTAAAAGAGATTCAAGAATACCCTCGACAAACATATAATGAACTGCTCATTAAAATGATAAAAATTTTTAAAGATGCAAAAGAAAAAAACCAGTATGATGAGTTTCTTCATAAAATTCAACAGCCAATGATGAGGCAATTGTGGGATAATAAAGAGGACGAGGTTTGGGATAATGTTTAATTCAGGAGAAGTTGTTTTGGCAAGGGTGCAATATTCTGATACTGGGGAAATAAAAATAAGGCCTGCATTGGTTTTGTTTGAGGAATTAGGAAATATTGTTGTGGCAGGAATAACTAGTAACACAAATATGGAAGGGGTTTCTTTGACTAAAAAAGAAGGTATGATAAAAAATAGTATAATTAAACTCAATTATATTTTTACAATTTCCAATCAACTTGTGTCTAGAAAATTATT
>Ga0180007_10006958_pt1 | contig 10867 bp, 17 predicted proteins | sample MM_PC_MetaG_FD_121122 | JGI IMG/M metagenome (GOLD analysis project Ga0180007, IMG submission 121122) | Groundwater microbial communities from the Aspo Hard Rock Laboratory (HRL) deep subsurface site, Sweden - MM_PC_MetaG | ecosystem: Environmental > Aquatic > Deep subsurface > Groundwater...
AGTAGAAAGGAGTCACCAATGAAACTATTATTCGTCCTATTGATTTGCCTTGCACTTTTCGGCCCAGTAGTTATTTACTGTATGGCGGCACCATATTCCCCCTCTTATTTTTCTGTCAAAGCGCCCCCCGATATGTCTACTCCTATTGATTTACAATAATATTCTACTTGATTCTTCTTATGAAATTAATACAGTATGGGAGATAAAATGAATAAAGAAGAAAGATTAGATATCCTGTATAATGCCATAGATCGTCTTTATGTCAAAGCATCCGAAATAGAGGCAACAATCAAAAGAGAGTCCGCTCCTGTCATAGACTTTTCTTATCCCTTTACTCTTATTGTTTCCAATAGTAGTGTTTTGCTAAAACAAAATATAAACTATAAACCAGATGACGGACATTTTTATTTTGACTTTAAGGAATATGGAATGGGTTTAGACGATGGAGAAATGACTTTATATTTTCATAGTCAATCCGATCTTTTTGCATTTATTAATCAACATCATCCTAATATTCTTCTGTGCGACCTAAAGTGCGAAATAGAAAAGATGAGTGGGCAACTTGCCTTGCGACAACATTTATTGGGCGTTTTATATAAGGAGTAGGGATGGTAGACAAACGATGTGTCCGCTGGTTTTTTCAGCGTTTATTTAGGGGATTTGACGACAGAGTAACTTGGAACTTATGTAACGAAATGGTCTCCTGGTTACTGCCTCGTCTTATTAGATTGCGGGATCTTACTATTGCACATCCGCCTAATCTAAAGGAGGAAGAATGGATCTCTATTCTTGACGAGATGATTGAGGGTTTCACCGATTTGTCCATGCAACATTATTTTGATTTTATGTGGGATGAAGAAAAGACAAAAAAAATGGAGCGGGCCTTAGATTTGTTTCGTGATTATTTTTTCTATCTTTGGTTCTAACTATAAATAGCGCACGCCAAAGTTTGCCACGGCCGCATATCCCTTATAATAATCGTGGCCGCCTTTGCGCCAAAAGCGCAGCACAATCGAGTCGAGTGGCAATCCAGAAATCTCCTGGCGATTTTTATATAGTGTCAATCCATTCCACGGACCAGGCAGTTCAACCTGCTTTATATCAAAGTGCAATGCTTCTATTGGCCTGCCAACTTTCAACTCTCTTATATCTAGCGAATAAATAATGGAACCTGGAGCAGATTTTTCCGCAAACCATGTCCACTGGAGTTCCAGACCACTCGCCTCTTGTGGTGCCTTTAGAGACCACGCTATATATTGTGCCTTGCCTTTATCAAACTTTATAATGGGCGCACTGTAGATTTCGTCTGGATTGGCAGTTCTTATGTCACCATAAAGTGGCAATGAGCGCCAAACATTGCGCAACTCATCATCTGATACAAAAGTATTGTCCCACCCAGTATATTGTGTTTGTTCTAGACTTATTTTACTTCTCATCTATTTTGTCTAGCAGCATATCTATCCATGCTAAACCCTTCAGCAATCCATTTATATAACCTATTATTTCGTATCCGGTCCGCTCCTTTTCAGCGATTTCCTTTTCTATTATTTTTTTTAGATTATTTATATCGCTCGATTTTATTGCCATAGACCTTTCCTTTTTATTGTAAAACTCTAAACTCCACTACTTCATGTTTTTTCACATTGAAAGTAAAAATAACGCCACTAACACTCGATTCGGCATAGTCATAAGATGCGCCAGGAATAAGCGCCTGACCATTCAGGAAAACTTCAAGATTTTTTCCATCGGCATTTTGAGTATAAGTTCGGCCATTTGGAATAACAACTTCTGTTCCTGCTGTTACTGCAACTCCAGGACTATATTTTTCCCTATATTTATATCCGCCGACTGTTGGAATACCAGACGCTCCTTGAAGTGCAGTAATATCGCCTGCCATTTGTGACATATTGCGTCCTGGTGCCGTATACCAATGTGGTTCGCCAGTTACTGTCTTTATTTGTGAAATAACAGCGTGTAAATCGCCCTCTAGCGTTCCTTGTCCTGTCCATCCTGATGCTATATTTAATCCATCATTATAAAGTGCTGCATTTCTAATCTGTTCTAGTTCTAATCTTGTCCTCACTTTTCCTCCTTATTTATAAAAATAATCTACTGAAATCGTACTATGTTTAGTAGGAATAAACTTTAATATAATCTTATTATTCTCTATTTCATATTCTTCGTTATGCCTATCAAGCAATAGGCCATTATAGTAAACTTTCACATTATTATTTATTGGCGTATGAGACAGAGCAAACTGGCATTGTGCCCCATCTATTTGTGCCGTCACTGTTTCATGATAAAACTTTGCTATGCTGTTTGGATCTATTTTTATTAGTAGGTTGCCTTTAGTATCTACATAAACTGAGCGCCCAGTTTTTCCGGTTTTATATACAAGCATTTCGCCAGAAGGAGAAAGCGTTGTACATAAATAATCATTGTCAACTGACAGGCTAGACCCGCCTGGCCCAAAGTCAAAAATATCCATACCAATCCTTTTATAGTTCCTATCCTATATATTATACGTTTTTTCCAAACAAAATGAGCGATTTTATCTCTATATATATGGGAAGAAACAAGAAAGGAAATAATATGAAAGTATCTTTATTGTCTATAACGCCAGATGCTGAAAAACTCATTGAGCGTTGTACCCGCATATGTTATGACAGTGCAGACAAAATTACAGAGGAAAGTTATAAGACATTTTTACCCAAAACTATAAAATCAGGACATGTTTCGGCACTTTCTCATGCCATGGCCTCATTTCATATTGAGGAAATCAGCAGGGCGTGCTCGCATCAGATCGTTCGCCATAGTCATTTGCGTTATTTACAAAAAAGTCAGAGATATTGTACGGAAAAATCTTACAATGCTGTTTGTCCTCCCAAAATAATAGAAGCAAATAAGCGATATATAGAGAGCGGGAATGACGGTGCAGGACCACTTGATATATTCTATGATGCGACAAACGTAATCTATGATTATAATATTTTATTATCGCATGGCATCCCCAAAGAAGATGCTAGATATATTCTGACTAATGCTGCATTTACTGAGATTATTATTTCAGGAAGTCTTCAGGCATGGTATGATTTTTTGCGTCTTCGCCTATCTAGAAGGGCCCAGTGGGAAATCCGAGATGTGGCAAAGGAAATCTATAAAATATTAAATGAACAATGTCCGCATATTTTTACTAAAGAAATATTGGAGCATCAAGTTACGATAAATCTAGATTTAGATGAATAATCATAGGTTGGAGAATAAATCATGTATAAATCAGCAACTGTAAGAGTAACAGGAATGTGCGCAGAGGATGTTTTTGAACTTATGGACGCACTAGTTGTTCAACATGGAGGAGATGGATGTGCGGCCTTGTTTTGTGACAATCCGCATGAAGTAGCAGAGTGGTTTGCAGATTGGAAGAATGACAAGTATAAAAGATGGAATGCAAACTTTTGTTTTGAAGGATTGATGGACAAGCATGAGCACAAGGATGGTGCTGGAGTGACTTGGCACGATTCTAACGAAAACTATATTTTTAGGAATACAGATAATATAATACTTTTTAGTGATGATTATTTTATATATGTAGACGAAGACGCTAAAGAAGCAGAGGCGGTATTCGACATAGTTGAAGAGGGATATGGACAAAGAATAATAAAGGCATTTGGAGGAACAAAATGAAGCAATATACTATGCAACAAACTGAAGTATTGTCAGATATTATATGTGATATTTGTGGTCATTCTTGTAATGCAGCGCCAGATGAAACATGGGGGCCAATGTTAGAATATGCCATCCTATCTGCTTCTTGGGGATATTGTTCTAACAATAAAGATATGACCAAGCATGAGTGTCACATGTGTGAAAAATGTTTTGATAAGGTCGCAGCATTTATTATGGCGTCTGGTGGCATGGTCAGGAAAACTTACAATCTATAGGAGAAATATGCAGATTGAGAAAGGTATTAGAAACTATGTTCAGTGTAATGGGTTATCCTATAAGTTTGATTGTTGGTTGCGTATTTTGCGTGATATATTTTGGGGTTCTACTATACATATTGATAAGCAAAAAATAAATAATAGGCGGAATATTATTGCTAGCATAGAATGTCCTGCTGAAACAGATTATGATTTTTGGTCTATTTCTAAAAGGTCTGAATATTATAGCAAACTTGAGAATATGGATGATGATGTTTTAGATATTTTTATGATTATATTGCTTGATAGAATAATAGAAGAAGTGGAGTAATAATATGAAGCATTATAAGACATGTGACAAGTGTAATAACGGATATTGGGAAGATGTTACATGCGACATTTGTGGCAAAACATGTATTTTGACTCTTCATCAACCAGCGATTGGACTGAAAGATTTATCTATGATAAATAAGATGGACATGGGTGCCTTTTGGGTAATGGGTTCTAAAAAAACTCCAAATGGAGCGACGTGGGAGTGTGATGTTTGCGAAGAGTGTGCTTATAAAATAAAAGATTATATAGAAAAAGAACTTGGTGGGCATATTCGGATTACAGAGAGAAGGTTGTTGTAATGAAAAAAACATCTTTAATTTTGGGATGTACCGGGCAGGATGGATCACTATTAGCACAATATTTGCTAAAACGTGGTGATTATAAAGTTATCGGAATGCAGCGCAGAACATCTTCTCCCACCGATTGGAGATTGCACGAACTAAATCTTTATTCTAATCCCAACTTTATAACTGTTTCTGGAGATTTGACAGACCAGGGTTCTTTAGATAGAATAATGTTGGAATATAATCCAGACGAGGTTTATAATCTTGCAGCAATGAGTTTTGTAGGCGCTTCATGGCAAATGCCAATCGCCACGATGGATATAACGGGGCTTGGGGCAGTCAGAGTTTTAGAGGCAGTTCGCAAAATGAAAAATCCTGCCAAGGTTTATCAGGCATCATCTTCGGAAATGTTTGGGTTATCACAAAAAGGAGAAATGCTAAATGAAATGTCTCATTTCCATCCTAGGTCTCCCTATGGAGTTGCTAAAACTACTGCGCACTATGCTACTATTAACTATCGTGAGTCTTTTGGTTTACGGACTTATTGTGGCATTCTCTTCAATCACGAATCAGAATATAGAGGTATTGAGTTTGTTACACGCAAGATTACTGACGGCATTGCACGCATTTATCTCGGGATTGCAGGACACATAGAGTTACTGAACATATTTTCAGCAAGGGACTGGGGTTATGCAGATGATTTTGTTCGAGCAATGTGGATGATGATGCAAGGGGAACCAGATGACTATGTAATAGCAACTGGGAGAACTAGAAGCATAAAAGAGTTTTTAGATGTTGCATTTAGATGCGCTGGAATAACCGATTGGTCTCCATATGTAAAAATAGCAGACAAGGGGCAAAGGCCAGCAGAAGTTCCTTATTTGCTTGGAGATGCAACTAAGGCAAAAGATAAACTTGGATGGGAGCCAGAAGTGTCTTTTGAAGAAATGGTGCTATTAATGGTTGAGAAAGACATTGAAAGAAGGAGAAACCAAAATGGCAAAAGTTATTAAACCTCCAAGTATACTTGAAAATGGAGCATCTATATTTTTAGCAGGAAGTATCGAAATGGGGACTGCTGAAAACTGGCAGTCAAGAGTAGAAAAAGCATTATCAGAAAAGGATATCATTATTTATAATCCACGCAGAGATGATTGGGATTCATCTTGGGAACAAAAAATAGAAAATGATAAGTTCTATGAACAAGTTCGGTGGGAGTTGGCGGCACTTGAGAAAGCAAGTGTTATTGCAATGTATTTTGATCCCAAAACTAAATCACCAATCTCATTATTAGAACTTGGTTTATTTGCTAGGACAAATAGATTAGTAGTTTGTTGTCCAGAAGGATTTTGGAGGAAGGGTAATGTAGATATTGTTTGTCATAGATACGATATTGTCAATACTTCTGATTTTAATGATTTTGTTGCTATGTTAGAAGGCATATCTGATGTTGCATATCAATATCAACAGAGAGATAAAAAATAATAAAAAGATTTATAGAAAGGCGGCAAACATGATAAAGAATATAGCACAAGATACATTAGTAGACTTTCTTATTCGCATTGGATATTTGCGCTGTAATCATTTTATTGAACCTATCAAACCAAGACATGGCAACTGTTGTACTTGTCAAAAATGTGGACGATTTCATGATGAATGTGTTTGTGAGCATAATGATTTATTAGAGGATATTCAGAGATTGTTCAATGAAGGTTGATAAAAAAATACCAGCATATTGTCCAGTTTGTGGTGCCAAATGGAAAGGCGGACCTGCGCCTCCTGGTGAAATCATGAAAGTTGGATTACGTTCTTATTATGATTGTGGGTGTATTGTTTCTCTAAGAGATAATGGCACTTTCAACATAAGAGGAATAAATGATAATGAGGAAAATATATGAGATTTCATAACTTGCCTGCTATTACATTTGATGATGTTTTATTAGTACCACAACATACTGATTTATCTAGGTCTGATCCAGTTTTAGAAACTCGTTTTACTAGAAAAATAAAAATAAAGTCTCCATTGGTTTCCGCCAATATGGATACTATAACAGAAAGTGCTATGGCCATAGAAATGCATAGACTAGGTGGAGTTGGCATTCTACATAGATTTATGTCACCTGAAAAAATGGCAAATGAGATTATTGAATGTCACAATCATAGTGTATGTCCTATATGCGTATCAGTTGGAGTTGCTGGAGATTGGAAAGAAAATATAGATAGAATATTAGGAATGAAAAAAGTCCAAGTTATTGTAATAGATGTTGCACACGGAGATCAGGAAAAAGTTTTGATTGTTCTAGATTATTTGAAAAAATATTATGCTCATATTCAAGTTATATGTGGCAATGTAGCAACTGCTGACGCTGTTCATCGTTTATCTGAGCGTGGTGCTGATGCTATTAAATGCGGAGTCGGAGCGGGATGTTTTGGACCCGGTACAAGAATATTGATGTCTAATGGCGTGTATAAAAATATTGAAGATATAAAAAGTGGAGATAGAGTAATAAATAAATATGGAGATCCTGTCAATGTTGTTTCCGCTCAAAAAACTGGACATAAGCAAATTTCAAAGATAAGAACAAATATTTGGTATGATTATACTTATGTGACAGGAGATCATAGATATTGGATTGGAGATTTGTCCTCTTCTTCTTTGAAAACTTTACAAAGTGTTGGTTATAAAAAACTGTTGTCAAAAAAGTCAAAAACTATTCCAAAAAAATCAAAATACAAATGGTTGCCAATATCTGATTTTGTTAGAGGTTGTTTACTTATGCCACGACATATAAAGTTTGAAATGCAAAATGATTTTGAAATCAAACTAGAAAAAAGATGTGGTGGCAATAAAAAACATAATATAAAATATGAAGTTGACAGTATTATCAAACCGTGTTATGATACTGGATATATTTTTGGCACTTTTTTAGGAGATGGGACATCAAGTGTTGTATGTTATAAAAAATCCTGTAGAGGAAGTGTTCGCTGGACATTTGGACTCAACGAGGATGATATTGCAAATAAACTGAAAAACTGCATTCAGAGAGTATTATGCAAAGAACTGTCAATAAAAAAAGAGAGCAATGATATACTTTGTTCTTTATACTATAAACCTCTATCAGATTTTTTCACTAGATTTGGGAAAAAGTCTAATAAAAGTTTGCCAGAAGAATATTTTGTACACAATATAGAATATTTACGTGGGATTATTGATGGTCTGATAGATAGTGATGGATGGCAAGAAGAAAAAAGAAACTCTCTTTCTAATACTTCAACAAAAATCATTGAGTTGTTTGGCGTATGTTATTATTTAGTTTATGGATACTTTCCTAACAATCAGCGAAGAGATCCTACTGCTGGAGGACTTAAATATTGTAATGTTGAAAACTGTATGCCGTCTTATATATCTAGAACTTTGTCTAAACCAGAAGATAGACTAACTGACGAAAACCAAATAGTAAAGTTGTTGGAACATGAAAAGAAAAGTCTTTATATAGATGTTTATGATATCGAAGTAGATTGTCCATCACATAGTTTTATTGCCAATAATGCCATTGTTCATAACTCGCTATGTTCTACCAGAGTTAGAACGGGATGCGGAGTCGCCCAACTATCTTGTATTATTGATTGTGTTGAAGCAGCAAAACAATATGATGTGCCGATTATTTCTGATGGTGGACATAGAATATCAGCAGATATAGTAAAAAGTTTGGCAGCGGGCGCAGAAACTACTATGTGTGGTTCATTGTTTAGTGGACACAAGGAATGTCCTGGAGATTTACGCATTATTAAGGGACAAAAATATAAAGAATATAGAGGGTCGGCCAGTTTGGCAGCAATGTCAGATTGGAGAGGAGAAGTCCCTAAGCATATAGTGCCAGAAGGCGAAATGAAAATAGTGCCATATAAAGGAGAAGTAGAACAGATTGTTTATGAGTTATTGGGAGGATTGCGAAGTGCCATGACATATAATAATGCTAGAACAATAAAAGAGTTACATGCTAATGCTATTTTTAGATTAGTTTCAAACAATACTAGAGTGGAAAATATGCCACATGGATTATTGGAGGGATAAAGACGATGATACCAGTAAAATGTCCGATTTGTGAAGGAAAAGGAATAGTGTCAAAAGATTTTTATCACTTAAATCCTCGATCTACTACAGAAGATAGTAATGTAAATCAAGAAGTAATATGTCGAGCATGTCACGGAGTTGGTATTTTGTGGGGATGGTGTAAGGAAGAATATGACAACCATCCTAGATGGACCAACTGGATGCAGTATTATTATTATATGTAAATGTAATAAATATATAAAATATTGATCAAAGGAGAATAATGTCTGATAATAGACCATATTTGACTTCTAATGCCAAGGCGCTTTTAGAACAGCGTTATTTGAGGCGAAACAATGATAGAGAAGTAACTGAAACACCCCACGATATGTATGTTAGAATAGCATCTTGGATTGCGGCAGCGGAACTTCCTTATGGAGGAGAAAACGCACGAGATAAATATTTTTGGAAGTTTTTAGATGCATTGCTAAATCAAGAAATAGTACCGTCAAGTCCATATATGTTCAACTGCGGAGTTCCTGGCGCTGGATTATTTGCATGTTTTGTAGTACCAATCGGTGATTCGATTGATGAAATATATAAATGTATTACTGACTGTGCTAAAATCTATCAGGCAACCGGAGGTATAGGTGTAGATATTTCTCCTATTAGAGAAGAAGGGGCATTGGTAAAGCGCTCTAAGGGAAGGGCGACTGGTCCATTGAGTTTTTTACAAGTTATGAATGCTAGTGCATACGCAGTAAACCATGGAGGACATCGTAGGGCAGCTTCATTGGCCGCCATTGATATTGACCATCCAAATGCATCTCAGTTTATTGAGGCAAAATCACGCAACTTACCAGAAATCGCTCGATTGCGCAATATTATTTTATGTAGCAATGATAAAGTATTAGTAAACTTTGCCAAGCAGGAACTAGACAAGTTGCAAGAGTTCACATTATTCAACTTTTCTGTCAAGGTTAGAGATGATTTTATGATTGCGGTTGAAGAAAATGCCGAATATTCTGTTGTATCTAGAATAGATGGAAGTATTATTGAAAAGGTAAATGCTAAAAATCTATTCAAACAGGTAGTAAAACATGCATGGAAAAGCGCTGAACCTGGCGTTATTTTTATTGATAATGTAAATAGGGATAATCCATTGCCTGGTATGGGGAGAATGGAATGCTGCAATCCTTGTAACTCCCGTGGAACATTAGTAAATACGCCAGAAGGATATGTTCCTGTTGAAGAAATACAAGAGGGGCAATATATTTGTACTGTATTGGGTGCTGAACCAGTAGACAAAATAGAGGTGCATAAAAATCTTCCGGTTTATAAAGTTACATTTTCTGATGGTGTGGAGCAAAGAGTAACGGCCTCTCATCAGTATCATGTTATAAAAAAACATGGCAAATGTATGACAAAAAAAGTAAGCAAAATACCTATTTCGGAAGTTGAGATTGGAGATGCCGTTGTTGTTCTGGATACAAAGTTTATAGATTTTGATAATGATGGGATCGATTGCTTTATCTTGTCTGAATATGAAGATGGATTACGAGCGGGTATTTTATTAGGAGATGGTTGTTATACACAGAATACATTGGACAAAAAATATATAAAGATTGCTACATCTCAAGATGATGTAGAATATAACAATAGAGTTATAAAACTATTTGGAGGAAAAAAGAACTTCAACAAACCAAGCATAGATAAAAACTCAAAGTCTATGAACCTGACAATGAAATCTAAAAGTATAAACTTAGATCAACTGGGACTTTCTCCGTCGTATTCTTATGAAAAAACAATACAATATAGCAAAATAAATAATAAATCTTTTGCTATTGGATTATTAGATGGACTTATTGCCACAGATGGAAATATAAATCTTCGTTCTAATCATCCTCAAATAAGGTTTGACACAACATCATATGATTTAGCAAAGACAATCCGCAATGTTTTATTATATTTTGGAGCGCATGGATTTATTTCAAAGTCTAGTTGTAAAGGTGGCAAAATAAATGGAAGACAGATAGAGCGCAGACACACAAAATATACTGTAACTATTTCTGGAAGTTCTATAAAATCTTTTGGGAGAGTTTCTCAGTTATATAACATTCATCCAGAAAAGGGCGATAAGTTGTGCAAGTGTTTTACTGATTTTAAGTTGTCAGGCAATAGATGGTGTGCTATTATAAAGTCTATAGAACCAGATGGTGTCGATGATGTGTATGATTTATATTGTAGCAAAAGCGATACATATATTACAGAGGGAT
>Ga0180007_10006959_pt1 | contig 10864 bp, 8 predicted proteins | sample MM_PC_MetaG_FD_121122 | JGI IMG/M metagenome (GOLD analysis project Ga0180007, IMG submission 121122) | Groundwater microbial communities from the Aspo Hard Rock Laboratory (HRL) deep subsurface site, Sweden - MM_PC_MetaG | ecosystem: Environmental > Aquatic > Deep subsurface > Groundwater...
CTTCTCGTACAACTCTTAATTTAAAACTTTCTTCATACATTATAAATCCTGTCATAAGTTTACTTTTTGTGTAAACCTATTTTAGGACAAGACAGGGTGACACCCTGCAGGGTGTCACCCCTGAGTTTTTAAGAAAATTTAAAGCGGCTCAATTTGAGTCGCTTTTTTATTAATAGTATGAAAGATTATTAGATTAATAGGTAAAAATTGATGTTGCCACTTCGAGCTTAGTCGAGAAGTGGCCTGTTAACATCTCAAAATATCAGTTCTCGACAGGCTCGAACTGACCAAATATTAAGACTTTTGAACAGATTATGTTGAACTATTTAAAAGTTAAACAAAAAACCGTTTCATTTTTATTATTGGATTGATAATTAATACTGCCTCCGTGCAATTGCATAATTTGTCGGGAAAGGCTCAATCCAATTCCGCTGCCTTTTTCTTTTGTAGTAAAAAATGGAATGAATATTTTAGATTTCAAATCGTCAGTAATACCTTTGCCATTATCAATAATTTGAATCATGGGGTTTTCATTTGGTCCGGTCATCAATTTAATCCGGATCATTTTTTTCTCAATTCCTTCCATGGCCTGAATTGCATTCCGAAGCATATTAATTAAAACCTGCTCTATCATCGATCGGTCGATGTCGCACATCATTTTTGAATTTTCCATTTCCATAAGAACCTCAACCTGCTCTTTTTCAAAATCGGCATGCATGAGTTTTAAAACATGCTTCACCAGATCACTTAAATTAACAGGTTCGAAATTTGGAACCGGCATTCGGGTTAATTTTCGATAATTGTTGATGAATTCAAGTAAACCAATAGATCGACGATTGATGGTTTTTAATGCATTTCTAATTTTATCCAAATTTTCATCACTTAAATCGTGCAATAATTTAGGGGTTTGGTCGGGCTTTTCCAAAAGCATGATACTCGTTTCGGTCATGGATGAAATGGGTGTAACGGAATTTAAAATTTCATGACCCAAGGTCCTGATCAACTGATGCCAGGCTTCCATTTCTTTTAATTCTATTTGCGAACGGATATCCTGAAAACTGATCAGCTTCATCTTTTTCCCCTGACTGATAAAATGGCTGATTTGAATGTTAAGTTTTTGAATATTTCCTGCTGTTGAAATTTCAACAATATTCGATTCAATTTTGTCAGGATTAATGATTTCCTGATAAAAATTAGGATGTAGTGTTTTAATTTGATCGAGCCGAACCAGGTTTTCAATTCCCAGGATTTTTAATGCCGATTCATTGGCCAATTCAATTTTTTGATCTTCTGAAATTGAAATGATGCCTGTTTTGATATGCTTTAACAGTTCGCCCAAAAATAATAATTGCACCTCATTCTCAGCTTTTTTTCGTTGAATCAAATCCAGTATTTTATTTAAGGATTGATAAAATCCTTCCATCGATTTTGGAAGGCTTTTGGTAAAACGTACAGGCTGATATTCAAACTCAATCGAATTCAAAACGTTTTCCAGAGTCCGAAAAGATTTTAATTCAAATTTTATCAACTCAATAATCTGAATAATCAAAATGATGACCAGGATAAGAATGCTGAAAAGCTTATCAGGGTTAAGGATAATACGTGATAAAATAGTCAGAACAGCAAGAATTAGTGCAATTCTGATGATTAGATGAATGGTATTTTTTTTATAAGCCATATTTTTCAAGTCTACGGTATAAAGCATTACGATGGATTCCTAGTTCCTGAGCTGATTTTGATAAATTGCCGCCATTATTTTTGAGTACTTTTAAAATCGTTCTTTTTTCCAGTTCATCCAAATTGGTGATGTCCTTGTTTGCATCTGTTGGTGCGATATCCTGAGCAAAAAAATCCTGAAATTCCAGTTCAATGTTTTCCGATAAAATACAAGCTCTTTCTACCGAATTTTCTAACTCCCGTGCATTCCCGGCCCAATTCATTTGTTTAAGCTTTTCTATGGTTGGAGCCGAAATTTGAGGTTTGGTTTTTCGGTACTTTTTGCAATATTTAATCAGAAAATAATTGATTAATTCAGGAATGTCTTCCTTTCGGTCGCGCAAGGGCGGAATCGTAATTTCAAAGGTATTTAAACGATAATAGAGGTCCTGGCGAAATTTCCCCTGATCAACTAATTTATCCAACGACTGATTGGTAGCACAAATTAGCCTGATATCGACCGGGATGGGTTTTGAAGAACCCAACCGGTATATTTCACGGTTTTGCAAAACGGTTAATAGTTTCGATTGTAAGCTAAGACTTAAATTTGCAAGCTCATCCAAAAAAATGGTACCACCCGAGGCGAGTTCGAAACGGCCTGCTTTTTCGGTTTTGGCATCAGTAAATGCGCCCTGGATATGACCAAATATCTCACTCTCGAACAAACTCTCGGGTAAAGAAGCCAGATCAATCCGAATAAAATTTTCGTTTTTTCTTTCAGAACAACGATGAATTTCCCTGGCAATCAAATCTTTGCCACTCCCGTTTTCACCTAAAATTAAAACATTTGCATCGGTAGGGGCTATCTTCGCGATTACTTCCTTTAATCGCTCCATAGGTGCAGATTTACCGATAATCTCAACATGATTTCGGGTAATATCTTCATTCAATACCTGATTGGTAGCTCTTGATTTTGAGAGTTCAGTTCTGGATTTACGATGTTTGTTAGCGGCAGAAACCGTAGCCAATAATTTTGAATTATTCCATGGTTTTTGAATGAAATCAAAAGCTCCCAATTTCATTACTTCCACCGCCAAATTAATATCGCCAAAAGCGGTCATTAAAATAATCGTAGTTTCAGGGCTAATTTCCCGAATATAATTTAACCAATAAATCCCTTCTTTTCCATCATTTGCACCCTTCTGAAAATTCATATCGAGCAAAATCACATCGATTGATTGTTTTTTCAGTATTTCGTGAATTTGTTTGGGCGATTGAATGATCTCGATTTTTGTGAAATATTCATCCAAAAACATTTTAGCCGAATCCAATACATCCGGGTCATCGTCGATGATTAAAATATTTCCTTCGTATTTATTCATCAAAGGGATTTTTTTCAAAGATAAGTTATTTTGTCTTAAACCGAACAAAGCCTTGCCCCAAAACGAACAATTGAATTATTGCCTGTTAAATTATTCTGTGTTAAAGTGCTAATAATTAATAAAATAAAAATCATGGCATATCTTTAGCCTATGATGTGATCGAAAACCTTAAATTTGAAAAGATGATCAGTAACAGTTTAAAAATCGCGCTTAGGAATTTTTATAAAAAACCTGCTTTTTCCATCATCAATGTTTTGGGACTGGCTATTGGATTGGCTTGTTTTGTATTAACCATTGTCTATGTTAATTATGAACTAAGCTATGATTCTGTTCATGAAAAGAGGGATCGTACTTACCTTGCCACTGTTACCATAAATTTTGCTGATTATTTTATTGAAAACCAAGAGTCGACCACGGCAACTTTTGTTGAGGCGGTTAAAAGTTCTTATCCTGAAGTTGAAGATGCTACTCAGACCATTTTTGGCATATCGCAATATGTAAGGATTGGAGATACTTATTTTAATGAGAGAAGTATCGCAGCTGCCGATTCCTCTTTTTTCAAAGTATTTACGCATGAGTTTATTGCAGGTGACCCACGAAAAGCTTTGATAGAGCCATTTTCTGTTGTATTAACAGAAAGTACAGCTAAAAAATATTTTGGAGAAAAAGATGCATTTGGCGAAACGCTCAATCTCATGGATGAGAATTTTAAAGTTACGGGCATAATCAAAGATCTCCCTGAAAATGTGAGCTTTGGATTCAAGATGATTTTTTCAATATATATTTGGGATGGATGGTATAATGATCCTGAATGGCAAAATAACAACTTCTATAACTTTTTGGTTTTAAAAGAAGGTGCAAATCCAATTGAACTGGAGCACAAATTTCCGGATTTGTTAAAAAGCAAAATCCAAACGATAAGGGGTAAGGATTTCGAAAGCTGGCTTGCTGACGGGAACCGCTGGGAATATCATTTGTTCTCCATGAGTGATGTTTACCTGAAATTGTGGGGAAACGGCATTTACCTGATTGGATTTGGGATCGTTGCAATATTCCTATTGATCATTGCCTGTATCAATTACATGAATTTAAGTACTGCAAAAGCGGCTCAAAGAGCTAAAGAAGTAGGCATTAGAAAGGTTGTTGGAGCTTATCGATCGAACCTGATTAGCCAATTTACCCGAGAATCAATGTTTATGAGTTTTTTAGCATTGATTATAGGGATGGGAATCGTTGAGGCGCTTTTACCATTTTTATCACTTTTTATCGATGCCAAGTTAAGTATCCATTACTTCGACAATTTTGTTGTGCTTCCGGCTTTATTGGCTTTGGGTATAATCGTCGGTTTTATATCTGGACTATATCCTGCTTTTGTGCTTTCATCTTACATTCCGGTAAAAGTTTTAAAAGGCAATATTAACAAAAAGGGGAAAGGGCTAAATTTACGTAATGCATTGGTACTGATTCAATTCACTATGTCAATTGCTTTAATCATAAGTTTGATTGTTGTTGTTAAGCAAACAGATCTTTTATATACCAAAAAGCTTGGTTACAATAAAGATAATTTAATGGTAGTGACGATGGCAGCAAGTATAAAAAACCCCGATCTTTTTAAAGCCGAATTAAGTAAAATACCTACTATTGAAAGTGCCAGTTTTACAAGCCGAATGCCAAGTCGTGGGGCAGGAAATTCACAGCAATGGACCCCTGAAGGGAAAGAGACTACTTTGCTTACTGTACATGTGACAGATGAAGATTTTTTGAAAACCATGAAAATCGGTCTTCATGCGGGTCGATACTTTAGTAAAGAGTTTTTAACCGATTCAAGTGCGGTTGTGATCAATCGTAAAGCAGCCGAATTCTTGAACTGGGGCGATACCCTGAATCGCAAATTGAATGCTGGTAATAGGGATTATCACGTGATTGGCATCATCGAAGATTATCATTTTCAAACCCTTCAAGAAGAAATTAATCCTTTAATTATTTGTATGGCCGGTGGACATTTTAGAATGAGGCCGCAGAATTTGGCTATAAGAATTAAAGCAGGAGCAGAGCCGCCGATTACGGAAATTGAAAAGGCCTGGAACAATAATACCTGGGAGCGAAACACCCCCTTTGAATACTACTTCTTTGCGGAGCGTTACAAAACTTATTATAAACAAGAAGGCCAAACCCGTCAACTAATGTCAATACTTACAGTACTTATTTTATTAGTTACTGCTTTGGGATTATATGGTTTGGCTTCTTATGCAACCCAGGAACGCATGAAGGAAATTGCCATCCGAAAAGCCATGGGAGCGTCCATAAATCTTATTGTGGCAAAAATGACCTGGAGCTTTACAAAATTGGTATTGTTTGCGAATGTTGTTGCCTGGCCATTGGCTTGGTATTTTATGAACGATTGGTTATCGGGCTTTGCCACACGGATCAATATTTCGTGGTGGATATTTGTACTGGCTGCCTTATTATCCTATTTTTTGGCCATTGCCACCATTATCTTCCAAGCCTATTCAGCAGCCCGCAGGAATCCGATAGAGGTGTTGAGGTATGAGTAACTATCTGGATAATGATATTGATTTTCAGAAGTAACGGAGTAAATGTGTTTTTCATATCTTTACCCCATGAAAACATTGTATATCATCCGGCACGGCAAATCAGCATGGGATAATCCATCGTTAAAGGATCACGACCGAACCCTTTTACCTGAAGGAATTGAAAGAACCAAAAAAGTTGCGAAATTTTTAGCCTCGAAAAAAATTAAACCCGACCTCATCGTTTCAAGTTCGGCAACTCGTGCTTTTGAAACAGCCAAAATTATAGCACATCAACTTGATTATCCTGAAGCATATATAAGGGTTGAAACCGATATTTATGATCAGGGGACGGCCTATTTAATGGAATTGCTTTACGGCTTGCCAAATGAAATAAGTTCGGTAGTGTTGATTGGACATAACCCGACTTTTACTCATTTTGCCAATAAATTTATGGATAAATCTGTTGATGCGTTGGCGACGACTGGAACTGTTTCCATCTCTTTTGAAACAGAAAAATGGGAAGAGCTTCATCTTGCACCTAAAATCACTAACTTTGTTATTGTTCCAAAAATGTTAAAACATTAATCCATATCTGCCATGCCTAAAGATCCTGAAATTTATATCAATAGAGAAATAAGTTGGCTTCATTTCAATGAAAGGGTATTGCAAGAGGCAATGGATAATACAACCCCTTTGCTCGAAAGGGCCAGATTCTTAGGAATTTATTCGAATAACCGAGATGAATTTTTCAGGGTAAGGGTAGCCACCCTTAAAAGATTATTGAAATACGAAACCGACCATGAAATAGTGGGCAGATCAACAGGGTTGGTTCTCGAACAAATCATCAAAAATGTAAACGATCAGGAAAAAAGATTCACTGCGGCTCATCAAAAGGTGGTGAATGATTTGGCTAAAAATCATATTCATTTATTGGATGAAAATAAGCTTAACGAATTACAAGGCGAATTTGTCCGGATCTATTTTCGAGAGCATGTGCGACCCTATTTATTTCCGCTCATGCTTCGAAATGTGAAAACGCTGGCCAGTTTAAAAGATGATTCATTTTATTTGGGGGTTTATTTAAATGCCGAGGATATGGAAGCAGAGTATGCGCTGGTTCAGGTACCTATTGGCAAGGTTCCGCGTTTTCTGGAATTGCCATCTGAAAATAATAATTTTTATCTGATTATGCTGGATGACGTAATTCGTTATTGTTTGAATGAGGTCTTTTCGGTATTTGGCTACGAAAAATTTGAGGCCTACACCATCAAATTTACGCGAGATGCCGAATTAGAAATGGATGATGATGTATCGAAAAGTTTCATGGAAATCATGTCGGAAAGTGTAAAACGAAGATTGAAAGGTGAGCCTGTTCGATTTGTTTACGACAAACAAATTCCTGATGAACTTTTAACGCTGCTTGTTAAGAAATTTAATATTACCAAACGTGATACGATGAGAGGCGGTGGAAGATATCATAACATGAAGGATTTCATGGAGTTCCCCCGTTTGGGTTCCCAAAGTCTGAAGTATCCCGAAATGCCCCCTGTTCCTCATCCTGATTTGCCTACGAACGTTAGTATGTTTGATTCTATTCTGAAGAAAGACATCATGCTGCATTTTCCGTATCATTCATTTCAATATATTTTAGAGTGGTTGCGGGAAGCTTCCATTGATCCAAAAGTTCGATCCATAAAAATGACCTTTTACCGTGCGGCCCGCGATTCGAAAGTGATGAATGCCTTGATCAATGCTGCCCGTAACGGAAAATATGTAACCGTATTCATGGAACTTCAGGCACGTTTTGATGAGGAAGCAAATATTTACTGGACAAATAAACTTCAGGACGAAGGGGTTAAAATCATTAAAACCATACCGGGCTATAAGGTTCATGCAAAGTTAATTATGATCAGGCGATCAGAAAACAACGTAAATCGCTATTATGCCAATATCAATACCGGAAATTATAATGAATCAACGGCCAAAGTTTATTCTGATGATAGCCTTTTAACCGCTAATCAGGATATTGCAAGTGAAGTTAATGATGTTTTTCGTCTCTTCGAATCTAAATTTATTATTCCTGAATTTAAAACACTGATTGTTGCCCCATTTCGTATCCGAAAGTTTTTTATCGAGATGCTCGAAAATGAAATAAAAAATGCACAATCCGGTAAAGAAGCCTGGGCAGTATTAAGGATGAATAGTTTGGTTGACCGAAAAGCGATCAGAAAATTATATGAAGCCAGTCAAGCCGGGGTTAAAATTACATTGATCACCAGAGGGATCTGTATGTTGAAAGCAGGGATAAGCGAGCTTAGCGAGAATATAACCGCCTTTAGCATTGTTGATCGTTATCTGGAACATGGACGCAATTTTGTATTTTGCAATGGAGGCGAACCGGCTTATTATATCGGTTCTTCCGATTGGATGCAACGAAATTTTGATCACCGGGTAGAGGTTATATGCCCTGTTTACGATAAGGATATTCAACGCGAAATGTGGGATCTGATACAAATACAAATGAAAGATAATGTTAAGGCGAGATGGCTTGATCCGGAGAATCTTAACGTTTATAAACGAGATTCCAGCGGAGTAAATCACCGTTCTCAATTCGAAATTTATCAATATTTAAAAGATAAATATGAGCAATTTAAAGATAATGTGGGCTAATAAATACTTGATTTTTACCTGATAAAACTAATAGAAATGATAAATAACGACGTATTTAAGAAGTTAAGAGTTGCGCTTGAATTAAAGGATGATGATATTGTTGAGATATTGAACCTGGTTGATTTTAAAATTACAAAATCGGAATTGAGCGCCTTTTTCCGTAAAGAAGATCATCCAAATTATAAAATTTGTGGTGATCAGGTGATGCGGAATTTTTTGAACGGACTAATTATCTATAAGAGAGGGAAGAAAGCTTGATGAATGATAATTGAAGAATGATTATTGGATAATGATGATGCCATCTCAAAAAGGATTAAAATTCGATAGTAATATATTGTAATACAATAGTAATACGATTGTAAATCTTGGCTTTTAACAATGAAACAATCGAAACGCACACACACTTAAACACACTAACACGTAAACACGAAATACAATCATCCGGAAAATTCGATATGTTTTTCTAAACAATTCCATTCTATATCAATTTTGATTAGTATTTTTGTTATCTAAATTTTTACTTATGATCACTTTTGCAGAAGCATTGACTATTGTCCAAAATGCAGTTTTTTATGAAGTAAATTCTGAAAATGTAGCACTCGACAAATCTTTGAATCGGGTGTTAGCCCAGGATGTTTTTTCTGATATTAATATGCCTCCTTTCAACAAGTCGGCCATGGATGGTTATGCTTGCCGTAAAGAAGATATTTATGAACAACTGGAAGTTCAGGAAGTGATTTTTGCGGGAAGGCTCCCCAATAAAAAAATTGTTTCCGGACAATGTTCTAAAATAATGACGGGTGCTATGATGCCCGAAGGTGCAGATTGTGTTTTAAAAGTTGAAGAAACGGAAGAGGTTTCTGAAAATATTATTCGGTTTACAGGAAAACAAACCAAAAGCAATTTTGTTGAATTTGCCAATGATGTAAAAGAAGGTGATTTGGTATTGAAAAAAGGTACCATCATCAAACCTCAGCATTTCGCCGTTGCTGCCACAGTAGGATTGACCGAACCCCGTGTTTATAAAAAAATCAGGGTTGGTGTAATTTCTACCGGAGATGAACTGGTTGAACCACAGGATAAGCCAAAATTGTCGCAAATCAGAAACAGCAATGCTTATCAATTGATAGGGCAATTACTAAAAATGAATGTGACTTCTTATTATTTTGGAATTGCCAAAGACAATGAAGAATCAACCTCCCGGATTATTTCGAAAGCAATGAACGAATCTGATGTTATTCTGCTGACCGGTGGAGTTTCAATGGGCGATCTTGATTTTATTCCCAAGATACTTAACCAACTTGGGGTTGATATAAAATTTAAAACGATTGCGATTCAACCCGGTAAACCAACGGTTTTTGGTGTTTTGAAAGATAAGTTTGTATTTGGTCTTCCGGGCAACCCGGTTTCTTCATTTAATATGTTTGAATTATTGGCCAAGCCTTTAATCTATAAATTGATGGGACATGATTATAACCCGGCATTGATACGTATGCCGATGGGAATGAATTATGCACGAAAAAAATCAACCAGAAAATCGTTTATTCCGATTAAGGTTGAAGGTGCCAAAGTTTGGCCGATCGAATATCATGGTTCAGCGCATATAAATGCATTGAGTGACGCATTTGGGATCATTTCAATTCCGATTGGAATGTCTGAATTGAAAGAAGGAGAATTAGTGGATGTTAGACAATTATAAGCGGAATTTAAATTACCTGCGTATTTCTGTAACCGATCGTTGCAATTTGCGATGTACTTATTGTATGCCTGAGGAAGGAATTGAATTGTTGGGCCATAAGGATATACTGACCTTTGATGAAATTGTTGAGGTTGTAAAAACCGGGGTAGAATACGGGATTGATAAAGTTCGGATTACAGGTGGAGAGCCTTTGGTTCGTAAAGGGATAATTAATTTAATTTCAATGATTTGGAATCTCGAAGGAGTAAAGGATTTATCGATGACAACCAATGGGATTTTGCTCGAAAATTTCGCGAATGATTTGAAAAATGCCGGCTTACAAAGAGTGAACATCAGCCTTGATACTTTAAATGCTGAAAAATTTAAAAAAGTAACCCGTGGCGGTGATATTGAGCAGGTTTTTAAAGGAATTGAAGCTGCAAAAAAAGCAGATTTGCGTCCTATAAAAATAAACTGTGTTGTCTGGAAATCTTCAGATGAAGAGGATGCTCAGGAGGTTGCTAAATATTGCAAAGAGAATGATTTGCAGGTTCGGTTTATTCATCAAATGAATTTAAAAACCGGGGAATTTTCGGTGGTAGAAGGAGGTGATGGCGGAAATTGTGAAACCTGCAATCGTTTACGGTTGACTGCGAATGGGAATATCAAGCCTTGTTTATTCAGTGATTTGATGTATAATGTCAGGGAATTAGGTGTTGAGGAAGCATTTAAGCAAGCTGTGGGGAATAAGCCTAAAGCAGGCACCTATAATTTAAGTGGTGATTTTTATAATATCGGAGGATAATGAAATGATTATTTTTAATCAAACAATTCCTCGTGGCTTGCCGCGAGGTTTCCTAATACTCTCCCCTGATTTTCAGGGGACCTGCCTTGCCGCAGGCAGGGATGTCAGTCGAATGACTGACAGAGGGGTGAAATAATGA
>Ga0180007_10006960_pt1 | contig 10863 bp, 7 predicted proteins | sample MM_PC_MetaG_FD_121122 | JGI IMG/M metagenome (GOLD analysis project Ga0180007, IMG submission 121122) | Groundwater microbial communities from the Aspo Hard Rock Laboratory (HRL) deep subsurface site, Sweden - MM_PC_MetaG | ecosystem: Environmental > Aquatic > Deep subsurface > Groundwater...
AGATTTTCGCAGATTAATCAACCGTGAGGACAGAAAATCAGAAAAGGATATTGGATCTGCAGTTATGGGTGATGGTCTTTTAGGTGATCTTTATAAAGATTATTTACCCGGCGGAAAATTAAGCGCCGCCCATACAACTGAGTTTGAAAACAACTTAAAAGACTTAAAGCAGAAGATCAGAAATATTTATGCTGGTGAAGAAGCCGCTTTTGACAAAAGGTTTTTTAATCATATACAAAATCTTGTTCCGGAAAATCTGGATCGTCTTGATTGCTGGTATCCCGATGATTTACTGGAAGTTTTTTACAGTGTGCAGCAAAATAGAAAAAAAATACCGGTGCAGCAGGGTTCTCCCGGTCAAAAAACAGCAGCGCTTCTGGCGTTCCTGCTTTCTTACGGAGAGGAACCGCTTGTGCTGGATCAACCGGAAGATGACCTGGACAATCATCTGATTTATGACCTGATTGTTGCTCAACTTAAAGAAATAAAACCGAACCGGCAGATCATAGTTGTTACGCACAATGCAAATATTGTTGTAAATGGCGACTCTGAAAATGTCCTTGCGCTGGAGATAAAATCAGGGCAAACTCACAAAGTCTGCGCCGGCAGCCTGCAGAAATCATCGGTTCGCGATGAAATTTGCCGGGTAATGGAAGGCGGTGAAAAGGCATTTGATCTTCGCTATAAACGAATAAGAGAAGGAGCGTCGCATGTTCGATAGTATTGAAGAATTAATAAAAAAGATACAATTGGGTGAAGACAGTATACTTGAACTCAAATCTGTTAGCATACGAGGTAATAAGGTCACAACGCCTGACCGTAAAGACCTTGCCGATGAATTTGCTGCCTTTGGTAATTCACATAATGGCGTTCTTGTATTAGGTGTTGATGACAAAACAAAAGAAATTGAAGGCATCCCGCACGAGAACCTGGATATTGTTGAATCTTATGTTCGAGAGATATGTAATGATTCTATTGACCCGCCGCTTAATGTCCGTATTGTTAAAATGACACTACCGGACATACAGGGAATAGAGCGACCAATTATTAAAGTAGATATACCAGGAAGTCTTTTTGTTCACAAAAGCCCGCATGGATATTTCTACCGTATAGGAAGTTCTAAACGTGAAATGAAACCGGAATATCTTGCCCGCTTGTTCCAGCAGCGCAGTCAAGCACGATTAATTCGTTTTGAAGAACAGACCGTTCCGGGGACCGGTATTCAGGACCTGTCACCAGAGATCTGGCATCGTTTTACATCAAAATCTGCAGAACCGGAGGTGGTGGTTTTATTAAAACGTAACCTTTTGGCAAAAGAAGAGGATAATACCATTCGTGCTTCAGTTGCCGGCATATTGTTATGCAGTAAACATCCGGAAGTGTTCCTGCCAAACACATTTATTGAAGCGGTACGATACAGGGGGATAAAGCAGGATTCAAATTATCAAATAGACGCTTTACAAATTAAAGGTCCCCTGGATGAACAAATTAAACAGGCGATGGCATTCCTTAAAAGAAACCAAACTGTAGCTGCAATAAAAGAGCCGCAAAGAACTGAAATTCCTCAATTTAGTGAGAAAGCAGTCTTTGAAGCCATTGTTAATGCTGTTGCCCATCGCGATTACTCAATTTCAGGTTCTAAAATAAGGTTTTTCATGTTCGATGACAGACTTGAAATTTATTCTCCTGGAGCTCTCCCAAATACTGTGACTATTGAAAGTATTGCTTTGCGCCAGGCAACAAGAAACGAGTTAATTACAAGTCTTCTTGCAGAATGTCCGGTTGAGGATATAAACGGAAATGTTGGACGCGTATATTTTATGGAAAAACGAGGAGATGGTGTTCCTATTATTATGAATGAAAGTGAAAAAATATCCGGTATAAAACCTGTTTATAAACTGATTGATGATTCAGAGCTTTTATTGACGATTTATAGTAAGTCAAAGAAAAAAAAGGAATAGAGAGAAAAAATGCTATCGAAAAAGAACTGTTTTCCGATTTATGCAAAGCACAAGAAATGGCAGAATATCAAAAGATATCCGTTTATGAAGCCATGAAAAATATTAAAAACGTGAAACGCAGAATGGGGAAGAGGGTAAATGTATCGGAACTATTTTTAAAAAAAGCAAGAAACTATATCAGTAATATAGGCTGCGATGCAAACTTCAAACAAAGCAAAATCCTTTGAACGGAAAATCGACCAGCTTGTTTACAAACTTTACGGTCTGACGGAAGAAGAGATCCGAATCGTAGAGAGGGAGACAAAATAAATCATGGGAATATCAGTTCATTATCTCGAAGAGATGTCTTCGACACAAAGGCAGAATAAATGATCCTGTCCCCGAGGGGAATCTTCGATTAAATATTGACAGACTCATAGATGAGATCAGCGATATTTGCGAAGATATGAAGTGGAAATATACCATAATCGAATCCCAAAGGGAATCTTCGATAAAGAAGAAAATGATATTGATCATCCTCTCCCAAAGGGAATCTTCGATTAAGCATCCCATTTTATGAAGAAAACGATAATCATCAATTAGTCGTAAGTGTAAAAACCCAGTTCTCTTCTCCGGATATCCATATCGTATTAATTAAACTGCTCAGACCTGCCTGCCTCGCTTCGCTTGGCGCAGGCAGGTACATTAAGTCCAAATACATAGAAAATTTACCTGCCTACGCACAACGTGCAGGTAGAGAGGTGACCGATGAAGGTGAATTTTGGGAAACTTCAAATAAAGAGCGCCTGTCCCAAAGGGAATCTTCGATAAATATTTATTTGATTTCCTGAATGAAAAATTGAATATGATTGGCGATATTTTAGAAGGGAATAAAAATAATTTTTCTAAATCTGACAATCCGGAACAAATTGCGGACAAAGTTGAGGAATTGTTGTCAAAATACATGTTCAACAATAAAAAAGGCTAATCCCACCGCATGCGCACCGACGTCTTTCTGTATCGGACGGACAGTCCGGAGAGACCTAGAAGAATTGGTCGCTAAAGACATTCTTAAGCCAGTTTCCAGGAGCGCTACCGACCCCCCAAAGCGCTATGTTTTACTGTGACATCTTATACTGTGGCACTACTGTGACATGCCTAAGGTTGACAATTATTTATTTAATAAAGGATTTTTTAGGATACCCTCTTTTATTTTGTTGAATTTCTATAAAAATTTTGAATGAAATAATTCCAGAGAAGATTACCATACTCACCGGTATTTAGTAATTCTCCCGGGATGCCAATCACGAGATTGTTCCGAAGGAACTCGGAGTAATATACCGTAAAACATACAGTTAAAATTTTGTATTTTTTCAAATATTTCTTTTCCGTTGACATTAGTGTAAATATCTCTTAAAATCAAAACAGAACGGACATGAACATCAACCAAACAAAGGAGGAGATATGAAAACATGGGTTCTTGTTGCACTTTTAGCAGGTGCCGTTGCGCTTCTATTAGGCGTTATTACGCAATTAACCGGGGGTGCTATCATCATCTCAGCAGCCGCCTGGAACGGGTTTGCCCAGACATTGATCCTGCTGGCGATCGGTTTAGGTGTACTGGATTATTTTAACAAAAAGTAATCGACAGATTAAAGGTTTCGAGCGGGCAGGTAGTGCAAATTACCTGTCCGTTTACGTTATAGACACCCAGACTGTGCGGGTGCGCGGCCCGTCAAATTCACAAAAATAGATACCCTGCCAGGTTCCCAGCAGCAACGTTCCATTCAGAATAATAATCTGGGCCGAATTTCCGACTAATGTGGATTTGATATGGGCATCGGAATTTCCTTCACTGTGCTGATAATTCTCATAGGCGGGTACCATATTACTGAGTTTACGGAGCATATCCGCCGTTACATCGGGGTCGGCATTCTCATTGATTGTAATTGCCGCCGTTGTATGGGGACAATAAACCGTGCAAACGCCCTCTTGTATACCACTATTACTAATGGCGCTTCTTAGCTGCGAAGTTATATCAAGCATTTCTATTCGTGAATTGGTATTTACCGATATTTCTTCCATTTTTCCTCTGAAAAAAACTCTTAATACTTAACTATTTATAACAATGCAGCGCCACATTTATGGCGCTGCATACTCTCTTACAGTTTTTCAATTGACCAGATAAGCCGGATATTTTTACTGGAATTCTACTAATACCATTATTGCGGCGCTGGAACCGTAACAGCAGGATCTGTTTCCTTTACTGCTGTCGTCTCAGCTGGGGCGGCTTCCTGTGTTTCCAGCTTTTCAGCGGGAATTTGTTCCTCAACTTTCGTTTCCACCTTCGCCTCTTTGGTCTTCTTCTGACAATTTACTCCAAAAACAAGCAAGCCCAGCACTACTAAAACCATCAAGATCTTTTTCATTTCACTACCCTCCATAAATGTTAATGATTTCTTCTTTCTTATTTCACTTTTGGAAATTTACAACATTTTATCGAAAAAAACTTATTAAAATTTCTAATAGATCTAAATTCACTGAAATGGTAAAACCTAAGTTTTTCTTTCTTTCTTTTTAGCAGAGGGAAACAGAACATTGTTGAGTATCAGGCGATAACCCGGTGAATTCTTGTGCAATTCGAGTTTGGTTGGCGGATCGCCCACAAAATGTTGGTAATCTTCCGGATCGTGCCCGCCAAGAAATGTAAACGTGCCCTGACCGAAGTTACTGTGAATGTACTTGACCTGTTCACTTCCCTCGACTTCTCCCATAATAACCATCGATTTCTTGATCTTGTCCCGTTTAAAACCGGTAGTCTGACCCATGAACCCTTTGATTACACCGACATGGTCCTGGGTCAGCATTGTCGGTACCGGATCGTATTTAGCCGAAAATTCAAACAGCGTAAAATAATCCGCCTCCGCCCCGGGAGATACCGCCTGAAAACTGGGCGGATAGTCGATATCCGAATATTCGTAGATCATCGGGTCAGTGTAAAGTTTGAAATCTTCAAATGCCAATGTTTTTTTGAAATCCAGTTTCACCTGGGCTTTCGGATCGACGGGATCGCCATCAAATACAGAGGATATAATATCCACATTTTCAGCAGCAAGCGCAATGTCCAGCGCATCCGTCGCAGAGCACATAGCAAACAGAAAACCGCCTTGCCCGATGAAGTCTTTGATATTCCGGGCCACCGCCTTTTTCTCATCGGAAACCTTGGTATATCCCAGTTGATGGGCCATTTTTTCAAATTCCCGCTGCTGCTCCTGATACCATGCCTGGTTACGGTAATTTGCATAGAATTTCCCGTATTGCCCGGTGAAATCTTCGTGGTGCAGATGCAGCCAGTCATATTCTTTCAAACGGCCATCCAGGACCTCTTCGTCCCAGATGATATCATAATCGATCTCACCATAGGTCAACGCGAGTGTGACTGCATCGTCCCAGGGCAGCTTATTGGGTGGTGTATAAATCGCAATTTTTGCAGCCTTTTCCAGCAGGACAATATCCATATTACTTTCATCAATAATCGAATAAATATTGAGAAGTCCCGACGATGAGACATCTTCATACTTGACGCCTCTCAAGCGAAGTTCTTTCACAATGCCTTCATAATTATCCATTAAAAATGAACCGCCCCGGTAATTCAACAGCCATTCCACCGTGATATCCTGCTTCAACACCCAGTAGACAATTCCATAGGCTTTCAGGTGGTCCGACTGGGTCTGATCCATGGGTATCAATAGTTTCTGGGCAAGCGATATTTGCGTCCCAAAAATGATTAGCAGCAGTAAAAAAATAAAATATTTCTTCATTTTCAATTCCTAGAGTTCCTGGGTATTTTGCGGCGTAGTATGCATACTTCTCAGCCGCTTCCGGATTTCGTCTTTCATAAAGGAATTTGGGTATTGTTCCAGCAGTATCTGATACCACCAGGCTGCATAGTGCGCATCCCCGTCACGAAAATGGGCCAGGTCTCCCATCATATACAGCGCATCATCGGCAAATTGACTACTGCCACTTAACATAAAATTCAGCGTCATTTCAGATTGCTCCCGGTCATTAAAAAACAGTTCAAGCTGCAGTAGCCGATATCTGGCCGGCATGGCAATTTCGGTATCTTTGTAATTTTCAAGCAAATATATCAGCACTTCCCTGGCTTCCGACAGCTTGCTCTGCCGGATTAATAACTCACTTTTCAAATAATCACGGACAGCATTCCGATTATCACTGTCTCCGCTTATTAAAAACTGTTCGGTAAAATTCTGCAATTCAATAACATCATTAAAATACGGGTCGTTGACTCCCAACAATCCCAATAAATCATTGGAGTAAATTAAAAGGGAATCCAGTTCGCCCTGATAATAGAGTCCCAGCAAATAGCGTAATGCCAGCGGCTTCTCTATCGTCCGACCACTATATTTTACAATGTTTTTTCTGATATATGGCTGCAGCTCTTTGAGCTCACCCCTGGCAATCAACAAGTCTGCCTGACGAACAATACACTGATCTCGGGTTTCATTATCCAGGCCGGATTTCAGGGCGTCTGTATAAAAACGTTCAGCCCCATCGATGTCGTGGAGAATGCGAAAACGCAGTTCCGCCAGACGATACAGGGCCTTGGCGGTGTACGTTGATTTCGGCAAATTGACAATCACAGAATCATATATTGAAAAGGCTCTTCCGATATAATAGTCACTGGCGCTGACACCATAGATATATTCCGGCACAAAGAAGAAATTGTCCCGGTAAAAATAATCGAAGGGCGAATAGTTTTGCTCCGCCAGCATCTCTTTTTCAAAGGCGTCGGCCAGTCCAAGCAGCGCTTTTGGAACCGCTGCTCTGAATTCGGGCTTTTTAATAATTGTCGTATACAGCTGTTCTGCAAACGTAAATTCACCGACACTCAGTAAATCAGTCGCCAGATCAAGAACAGCATTCCCGGTATTGTTCCGCAGTGATTCGACAATCATTGTCTGTTCGATCGCTGCGTTATAATGCTTAAACCGAAACAGCAGATCGGCACGCAATTCATACAAATCCGGCACATCTTTTGTCTGAAGAATTTCCAGTTGAACCAGCGAATCAATCTGAATAAACAGACTGCTGTCATTTGGAAACCGCAGAATCTGATTACTGACGTACTGGTAGTTCCGATGGTTTTGTCGTCCATAAATCAGATATTCCTGGACGCTTTTGATATATTTTCCACGCATCATTTGAAAATTGGCGAGTTCAATGGCAAACAGGTCTTCCCTGCCAAAATGTTCCCGCGCAAGTGTAATCACATTCTCCGCCCGGTCATACTGCCTGAGCGAAATCAGACAATTAAACAGGGACTGGGTAAAGAACTGTGAATAATTACTCGCTTTCCAGTACTTTTCCCAGTGCTGCTCAGCCAGAACCGTGTCACCCCGACTGAAATACAGTTTGCCGAGATCCGTCAATGCCGTTTCATCTTTCGGTTTGTTTCCAAGGTAACTTGAGATAACCTGTTCAAGCCGATCATATTTTTTTAGTTCGAAAAGTCGGTAAGTATATCGCGAATAATAATTAGCGTTTGTCGGGTCCTGATCAAACAGATATTGATAAATGTCGAGCGCCCGGTCAATTTGTCCCTGCTGTTCGAATTGAATTGCCAAACGGTATTTAGTATCCAGTTCCCGCTTAATAACTTCCGGCGATTTCCAGCTCTGTTGGGCAGTTAAATGAATACCGCAAACGAAAACAATCAGGCTAATTTTAATTAATTTTATCACGTTGTAGTTATTTCTGTTTATCATTTTCTTCAGTCGAAATCAGTTGAAAATATTGCCGGATCAGTTCTTCGTACTCCCGGGAATATCCCTCCTTCAAGGCCTGTTCCAGGTTTTCCCTGAGCACTGTCCGCCGTTCACCGAGATCAGTCGGCAGTTCTCCCGGCGATTTCCGATAAATATCTGCCCCGGTAACACTCTTACGTTCTTTCTTAAAATCCTGGGTTCTCAGGGATTTCTGAGCGTCCAGCAGGCGGGACAGAATCCGTTGCTGCCTTTCCAGTGTTTTGCGCAGCACCCGGTTCTGTTGTAAATCCTTGATCACATCATCCATATCTTTTGCAATGCCGCCCAAATCACCGCCCTGATCCGAACTTTCAGCCAATTCGTTTTGAAGATTTTCCAGTGATTTTCGCAGCTGCTGCTGACGGGCAGCCAGACGCTGCAAGGCCTGCTGTTGCCCGTTCTGTCCCATGCCCAGCATCTGGGTCTCATCGTTGATACCCTGCTGCTGTCCGGCCATTTTTTGCAGCTGTTCCATATATTTCTCAAACCCCGAGGATGACCCGCTCTGCTGCAGTTCATTCATCGAGTTAATCAGATTTAAAGCCGTCATATTGATTGCCGCGGTCGCTTGATTGGCTGAATTAGAAGCGGCTGATGGATTTCGCTCTTCCATCTGCTGAATGGCATTGCTCATAGCGGCAGCCGCCTGCCCGAATCCTTTCCCGACCTGGGGCGACAATCCAAAAGTTTTATTAGATAATTCAATTAAATCTCCGATTACCGACGACAAGTTTTGCCGAATTTGCTGTTGCTTGACAGCGACATCCATCAACTGATCACTCTGACGTGGAGTATCTTTGATCATCTGACCTAACTGTTCCTGACTTTGCGACACCTGCATAGTCTTATAAATCACTTTTCGGAAATCACTCATCAATTGATTCATCTGGTCAGCATTGAAATTCGCCTGAAACTGCTGCATTTTATCCAAAAAATCCTGCATCTGCTGCTGGACCGATTTTGACTTTGAACCGGCCTGATTCTTATCACCATTTTTCAGGGATTTGCGGGTCTGACTCATCTGTTCCATCACATCTGAATTTTCAAATTCCTCCAGCCGGGACTTCAACTCTTCTGAAGGCATCAGTGGAAATTCTTTCATATCGTTGCTTGTCCGCTCTATCACGTCAAACAGGACCTCGGTATCACGCTCGACGGTTTTCTCCTCGCCGGCGATCTGGTCCAGCTTGCCTTGCTCTGATTCCGGGGTCTGTTCAATCTCATTTGTGATCTGTTCCTGCCGTTCCGTAAGGTCCTCCAGCCGACGTACAATCTCATCTACGGACTGTTCAATTTTCACCCGCTCAAGCAGTTTCAGCATGCGGTCGATCTCTTCGGAAAACTGTTCCCGATTGATCCGGAATTGGTTCAATGCTTCGCGGACTTCCTGCTGGTCCATTTTTTCCAGTGCCTGCTGAAGTTTCTGCATGGCTTCCCTGAGTTCCGGCGTCATTATTTCCTGAAACGATTGCTGCAGCTGAGAGTATTTTTTCAGGGTTTCTTCGTCAAATAGCTCGTTCTCGCGGCTTTCCTGCATCATATCATTCAATTGGTCGGCCATTTTGGACAATTTTTTACCGGCTTTTTCAGTTTTCTCGATCTCTTTCATTAATTGATTTTTCTGTTCCCAACTCAGCTCCGGATTTTTCAGCAATTCCAACGAAATCTCCTCCAGAACATCCGAGGCATTCTCGAGTTCACGCAGAATTTCATCACCTTGCTCCGCAATATCGTCCTGCTGTTCATAGAAATCGGAAAACAGGTCATTCAGCGACGGAAAACGGGCTTTCAGGGTTTTTGATGATGCCGATTTCGGACCGTTAACCGGATCATTATCAAAGACAATAACCTGGAATTCAACAACATCTTCCGGTGATAACTGCAGATCCGAAACAGACCAGGAATAATATAGTTCCTGGAGACTTAATTTGAGATTTTGGATGGGAAATTCCAGTGAATCAACGATACTCATATCCGGTATAAATTGTTTGATCACGCGGTAACGAATCAGCGCCTTTGAGAATCCGAAATCATCACTGATACGAATCCCCAGCGGAATTTCCATCGCTTCCGTCAGTTCAATGTCCGAATCCGGCGATATGAGTTGACAAACCGGGTAAGAATCCGGAATCAGGCGAATTTTATACATCATTGGATTGGTATTGGACACATCATTTTCATCAAAAACCTTGAAGTAAAATTCATCGGCGTCGAAAACCGTAAACTGACCGGCAGCGGTTTTATTTTGAACTATGAACCTGATCTTTTTCCCTGATCTTAAATGGAGGTTTGCACTTTTTAAAGTCTTGTTGGATATAAGGGTCAGGGTCAGTTCACTGCCAGGAATCAGCATCAGTTCCAGGTTGTTTGACTCCTGAACATCTGAAGATAATTGTGTATAAGCCAGCGGATCGATCCGGATTTTTACAGCAAGGATTTCCGGCCTGTCTGTGACTCGAATTGTATCGGTTCCGCTGCTAATTCGCTTCCAGGGTTTAAAAATCGACCGGTTTTCAACGAATGCTTCATAGATAATTGTACTTCGCACGGCACCCAGATTAATCTCAACCCGTCCGGTCTCGTCCGGCGTGAACCGCTCATCTTTCAAATAATCCGGATATACGGCACGGAAGTTTATCTGCTCTGGAATTTCACCGCTGCATTGGAAAGCAACAATAACCGTATCGCCGCCAAACACTCCAAAGGAACCGGACAGCGACGTAATTTCAAAAGGCACCGGAATATCAAATGATTCATGGGGATGAAACAACCGGTTCGCTGAAGCTCCGTAAAACGAGGAATTCAACAGCACTAGTCCGGAAGTGACAAGCGATATAATCAGCAATTGAATGAAAGATGCCCTGAGTTTTTTCCATGGGATAATTTCCGCAAAACGGTACTTTTGAATATCATCCGCAACTGTTTTTACCGAATAGTCCGCCAGTTCCAGCGAATAGCCGGATTTTTTTTCAAGAGTCATTTTGTATAATTGCAAACCATTCACCAGACGGTCGCCAATACCGGAAAACTGTTTTCCGATCTTTTTTGCCAGATTCATATTGGAGTAGGCAATCATGCGATTAACACGAACCAGC
>Ga0180007_10006961_pt1 | contig 10863 bp, 12 predicted proteins | sample MM_PC_MetaG_FD_121122 | JGI IMG/M metagenome (GOLD analysis project Ga0180007, IMG submission 121122) | Groundwater microbial communities from the Aspo Hard Rock Laboratory (HRL) deep subsurface site, Sweden - MM_PC_MetaG | ecosystem: Environmental > Aquatic > Deep subsurface > Groundwater...
AGAGCGACGAATCCTGTTGTTAGGACTATTGGATTGATTCTTACAGAAGGGCAACGTCGTGTTATGCTGGCTGGAGATATGTTTGCGGAGGCAATCCTTTTTGGTGGCTCATTGAAGCAGATAATCACAAATGAAGGGATGCAGAAAGGATTGTCTAGTACAGAACTGCAGCGTTATGTGGATGCAGGATTGGAAACACCAACAGACTATCATCGAGCGGAAGCATTGAAGATGTCCCACAATGCTGTCTGGCTCGATAAGCCAACGCCTTTGAGAAATAATCTTATTAGCGCGAGAGAGAATATACCGGCCGCGTGGGTTCCTGTTCCTTTTATGAATACACTTTTGAACATTCTATCTGCACAACTTGAGCGGGTTCCTGGTGTAGGACTTGCTTATAACTATCGTGCGATAAAAAGAGGAATTAAAGCGTCGCATAGTATGAAGGCATACGAGGAGTATACTAGAAGCGGAGAAAGGGTAGTTCCACTATCCAGAGCACTTGCACGGCAGGTGACGGGAACAATGCTTGCTGCGGCAATCATGACAATCTTCAACGATGACGACGCGATTACAGCAGCAGCCCCGATGGGCAAGAATGAGCGTGCTTTGTTTTACAAACAAGGGAAGTTGCCTTACTCGATCCGGGTGAATGGAAGATACTTCTCCTACCGGTGGATGGTTCCTTTCGATGGCATACTATCTGCGTTGGCTGCAACAAAGCAAGTTATGAAAGCGCATGCACTTAATGAAGATCAAGAACCTGCAACCAAAGCCTTCGGAGATTTTGCCACAGTAGTTACCAATACATTAGTAGGATCTGGTTTTGTTGGGAATGTTGAGCAACTATTCTCAGGTAGTGGGTGGGTAAACTCATTTGCAAAGTTCCCTGCTGCAATGGTACCCTTCAGTGGGATGATGAAAGAGTTCACACGATCGATAGACACAGCTCGGTTCGGCGGTCTAAAGGCTAAGGATAGGTTAGGTGAGGGCTTGATTGGCAATGCGATTGATGCCTTTTGGCATGAGATGGCGAATACAATTCCTTTCCTTCGAGAGACACTTCCAGATCAGGTTTCGGTTGAGGGTAAGGTGGTGAAGATGCCGATGGGAATCTTCAATCATTGGCTTCCTTTCCAAGTTGGAGAGGAGAGTCAGGCAGATCATGTCGAGAACGAATTGGCGAGGCTGGGGACGTATCCGAAGGCTCCACCAGCAGTGATAGATGGTATACTGTTGCCATCGGGATTGCGACGAGATCTTGGAGTGAAGTTCGGAGTTCCTTTGAAGCAGTTACTGCAGAGGGAGATGAATAAGATGGCGTACATTCAGGCTAACGATGTCAAGAAGCGGGAAATGCTCAGCAGACTATGCAATAGTGCATACGCGAAGCAGAGAGAAGAAGCAAAGAGACAGTTCAAACTGATGGGTCTGACTCCGATGTTTGAATAATAGTAGCTGTCTGTTGGCTATGTTTGTAGGCTTTCCGTCCTTGGCGATATAGATTGTCATATTGTGCTTGTGTCAGCATTGTACTAGCCTTTCTTCATCTGTCCATTATTGGACACATCAACACGACTCTCCAACTGTTGAAGCAACATCTTTCCAGGCTGTATGATTGCTGGGGCATTCTTCGCTGTCTTCACTGCTTTACAAAAATCCATCATATCGAAACGCATGAGAAGATGCGACATATCTTCGTTAGAGACATGGCTCTGAAACTGCTGCACGAGTTCGGAGACCCTGAACGGGCCACGCGTTTGTATCTGTCTTGCAATCCAAGTTCCCATTTGTTTCTCCAGTTCGTAGAGTGGCTGTGCCCCGATATCTTGGTATATCCGAGGCAGGTTTATCTCTGCTTCCTCTAACCACTCTACTGCAGTAAGAAGGTCTCGTGTTCTGAGTACCATATTATTCGTGTGGTTTACATTTGCTATCATAGACAATTTTCTAATATGCGTAGGGCGTCTGCTCTCGTATGCCTGAAGTCGAGAATCCATAAAGATCGGTTGTGCCATTTGCATTCCATACCATGCTGAATAGTCTGTGATATACTCAGGACTTAAGGTAAACTCACCTTTGAGAATGCTAACATCTCTAAGGTCTTGTATTAGCATTTCCTGCAATACTATCTCCTCTGCTGTTAGTTTATGGTATGGTATTGGCTTGTTTAGATCATCCTCATAGATCATCAACAGGCGAGATGCAAAGCCTCCTCCGATCAACTCTTTCGGGATCGCTGTTTGCAGCAGCTCAGGTGTTGTCGCACCGAGAAGGTTCACCCATACTCCTTTTACATCATCTACTCCTTTGTTCTTTGTTTCGTATGTCCAAGTATCCTTACAGTCATACCACGCACCCAGATCGGTCATTAGGTCTAAGTTTTTGTAGCCTAAAAAGACTGTCAACTCCTCGGCATGGATTGTCATTGATGCATGAAGACCTACAGAGGAAGTCTCCGTTCCCACTGTTGTCATCATTCTTGTGCAATTGGCCAACCGTCTTCTGAGCGCTTCTTTCGTTATGACATCTGCAGCTAGGTTGATATCCATCTCTTGCAAGAACTCCAACCCTTGTCGAATAGCAGTTGTCTTGCGGGGTCTTCCTGGAGGTCCGACTAACACGATATACATATTGGCATACGTTGGCGTATGCACCCATTTTCCAAATACCTTACGTTCAAGACAGGAAGCAAGCGTGCTGATACCTACCCATTTGCGATATAGTTCTTTTGGCTCAGTAAACTGCGTGAACGTCAGATAACCATCCAGCCAATCCTTCAGCATTCGTGACATTTGTAGGCAGTTCCTCCATTCCGCCGAAGTTGTAGCCCGCCGAAATGTCAGCAGGGATAACAAACGTTCTTCCCTCAGCCTGAAGTGGCTGCTCTAAGTTTTCTTTTATAGTCCATACCTGCCGTGCAATCTCATCTGCACCTAACTCAATAGGAAACTGCATCCACATATCATCGTGTACTGTATTCAGTAGATCGACTTGAGGAAACAAATCGGTGTTATAGTAAACAAAGCATACGCCCTCGAATAACATCTTCGTGGCTACCGTACTTTGAGGTATATAGTCGTATGCTTCTTTAAACAAACCGTCTCCCCAACTTTGTGAGAAGTATCTAGGCTTTCCATAAAGATCGCGAAGGATTCTTGATTGGCTAAGCGATCGTTTGATTCGTTCTTGCCAAAGGTGGATGCAGGGATACGCAGTATGATAGCCAGTATAGATCATCTTACCTACGCATTCCTCTACCTGATAGTCGAGGGAGAATTTGCGGTAGCCCATACCATAGTTGAAAGCATGATTTGCTTGCTTTCCCATCTCTCTTGTTGTGTAGGCTACGTCCTTACGCCAAAAGGATAGTTGGCGCAAGAACTCTTCATCGCGTAGATCGGGTGCCATGCTAGCAATCAACTCTCCAGTCTGCCGATGAATATCTTTGTCTTGGTCGAAGGCATCCATCATCATGTTTTCTCTGGCGATGTATGCGACAATTCTATTCTCAGCCTGACCAAGGTCAATCCTGAAGCCAATGTATCCTCGATCAACGATAAGAACAGAACGCTCAGAAGGGATAACAATGTTTCCCGAAGAGTCATATCTACCCTTACCAAGATTTTGCATATTGGCTCCATTACCGAAGATAGTTTTGCTGCTGGATAGACGGCCGCTGGTTGTTCCAACAGGATTGAAAGATGTTCGAAGTCGAAAGTCTTTGTCATGTTTTATATGGAACTGTCCTTTCGTTGCTTGACGAATGTCCAAGATTATCTGTGCTTCACGAAAGCCTGCCCTATGTCTGTTTGGTCTAGCGAGCCGTATCATAGCCTTCTCATCTACCGTAACTTTGCCCTTCTTACGGTAAGGAGGAACATTTTTGTCGATATAGAAATACTTCGTCACTTGGTCATGACTGTTGGCATTGAGAGGATGTCTCACAACCTCATTGAGTTCTTTCTTCAACCCTACTAGTCTGGTTTCTTGCTCCATTGAATAGAGTTTAATGAGAGCTGGACAGACTCTAATTCCTCGTTCTTGCATGTGCATCAATGGTTGCAATAGCTTAAGCCTATCATTGTACACCTTGAGGTACTCTGGCTTCTGCGACATCTGTTGCTTTAGGGTGAGCATTGCTTGTACGCATGTTACAGCATCCTTTGCATTGTAGAGCCAGAAACGTTTGATGTCTTTCTCTTCCCTTGTCCAAATCTTTCTTTCCTCTTTATAATAAGGCTCACCGTGGCAGAAGATGCTGGTAAGGTAGTCAAGACCTTTTGGAAGGTCTGAGGTCATTGTCCATTGCGCGATCATAGAATCGTCGATATTGTTGGCGAGGAAGCCATATTCTTTGTACATGAAGAATGTATCGAACATTGCATTCTGCATTACGATTTTTACGTTTGGATCTTCAAGAAGATTACCAAGCGCTTGGATTACTTGAACTTCTTGGTCTTCTGGAAAATACGAATGTCCCGCTTTTATCAACAAAGGAATGGAGATTGCAGACCATGTATTGGGCGAAAGGCTGAAACATGAGACATGCTTGTTGTACACTTCAATGTCAAAGCCCGCTAACCCTTTCTTCTTACACATTGCAATGTACTCCATCGCCTCTTCGAACTTAGGTTCGAGTAGATACTCTCGCTTCGGCGGCCTTACGTTCCCTTCGTGTAGGTAGGAGAGAGCGTTCTTTACATCGATAACAGTGTGGATCTTAGCATCGGGATTGCGGTGGAACTTAGAAACGGGACTGTGAAAAGGTAGGAAGTACGCTGGATGATATGTTGGCATTATCCAACGTTCTAGAAGGGGACTATATAGGAGGGAACCTCGCCACTTAGAAATGCCATGTACTCCGGTGAGAGCGAATGTAACAGCATCACCGTAGGCAATAATCAATCCATTCTTTGGGAAATCCTCGAATTCTGTTTTGAGGTCTACCAATGCTTCCTTGATTGCAGCTGCTGCTTCTGGATTTGCTCCAACTTTTTCAGCAAGAACAGCAGCCAGGAAAGTATCATATGAACTGTATTGCTTGGAAAGAATACGTGCATCGAAGATGAGAGCAATAGAGTCCTTTGGCAGCCTATATTTGAAGAGGTTAGTATGGTAGCATGATTCCCGATTCAAACCTGCAGAGGCGCAGATTGACGTGTGTTGCTTACCAGCAGGGCCTTGAAAACATTTCCCTCGCTTCACTTCCTCTCGTGCAGGTGCTTCGCCGATGAAAGCAAGTCGACTATGGATTTGGCCTGTCGCATATGGTGGATTCATTTAGACGTCTCCTTTGGCTGCTTCTCTTCTGCTCTCCTCTTGCGATACTCACGATCAAGGTCTGCATGAGACTCCTCTATTATCTCTTTCAGTAGTGGCGTACCTGGTTCTGAACTGCTGCCCATCTCTTTCAAGGTCTTGAGACTTTTGTCTCGCTCACGATTCTGATCTCGCTTAAAGATCTTCTTCCATTCTTTCTCAAACCACTTAGATGCTAGCTCTAGTTCATTTCCTTCTGTCATTCTCCTGTCCTTTTCGTTTTGTAGTCTCCAGGATTGCCCAATGAGGCTTTTTCGATAAAGCCTGGTTTGAATTGATTGCTGATGTCAAAGCCAACACCAGACATACCAATGTTCGCTGCTGCGAGGAGAGTGTTGCCACTTCCTAAGCAGGGTACTAATATCCTTGCACTTGGTGGAACAAAGGTTTGAAGAACTTCTTGCATCATCTCTACCGGCTTTTCCGTCGGATGTGCACGACGCCAATTATGTTTGTACTCAAAAGCAGAAGAGTGATCAGGATCATTCAGGTAGGGTGCACCGCATGAACCGTATAGAAAGAATTCTGCACAAGGAAATAGATTTGCACCATACGAGATGGCTTGCTTCTTGTACTTGAGCCACATACCAGGAACAGATCGCGGACGGAACTTATGCTTCCGCATAAGTTCTTGCATCTGCGGAAAGGCTCGGAGAGGAAGCCAAGTTATCAACCAACAGTTCTCTTTTGCTTTCTTCCTACAAAGGGCAAGAACAGCATCAGCGAAGGCCAACAAGTCTGCTGTCTCTTTGTGCTGGGAGAATACGGCAAAATTCTCTTCGAGTAAGGATTTATTCGCCTCTTTTGCCATCTTATCTGGAAGACGTTCCACAAAGTATGGCGGATCGAAGTCGATCAAGTCGAACGTCTTGTCAGGAAGTTTGTGTCCCTCTACGAGGAAGTCGCCTATAATATAGGAGTCAATGAGTTCCAATTGGATCTTAGGCAAAGAACCTTGCTTGCGAGAGGTCAATTCTTGAAGCAGGATCTTCTCCATCATCTTGTTAGTCAACGAGATAGCATCCTTCTTCGTTTTGACGGTCTTGAGTTCTGGCATTACCTTTGCCGCTTGCGCGATTTTGAGATCACTGGCAAGCCCGCTCGAAGAAACTCCTAGCAAACGTGCCGTATCCCTGCCTGACCAACCAGTACCAGAACGGCCTTGCTTCTCGCCATACTTTGCTACATAAAGACTGTGGATCTCATTCTTCAATTCGATCTCTTCCATGAAATCGAACTGCTTTCGCTGCAGGTTCTCCATCAACTCGATTGTTCGGCGAGTCAATTCGTCTACAACAGAGAATATGCGGGCGGGAATCTGCGTCCAGCCGAGTTCCTCACAGGCTTTGAGACGGCGGCCTCCAGCAAGAAGCAGGTATGGTTCTTGTCCTTCTACTTGTTGGTTCGTTACTACAATAGGCTGGAGTAATCCCTGCTCTTCAATGCTTTTCTTGAACTCCTCTAAATCGCCATAGTCTTTGCGATAACGTTCGCCTTTGTGTATGTTAGCGATTGGAATGTCTTTCATCAAGACGGTTGGTTTATCCATTTGTTTCTCCTCTCAACAACGCAACGAGTTCTGCTTTCTCCTCTGCAGAGAAATTCTTGAGGACTTTGTTTACCGCAGAATCAGTGTTTGTTTCCTTTACTTCCTCTTTGCTCTTCCCTCTGTAGCGGAGACTTCGTATCTCCCGAATCTCGTTGCGGAGTTGCTCTTCTGTGAGGCTCTTGGCCTGTAGGCGATACTGTTCCATATCCACGATGTGGTCTCCTTTCGTTGGATAACTTTAACTTATTATGCCGAAGTAAATACTTTGCGGCAACCTCTGTCTCGATGAGATCGAGAACATCTTCGATAGCGTAGAGAAGTATTCTGTCCCGTTCGCCCCACTCAAAGGCAGTAACAAGACGTTGGTACATTTCTTCGCTTACATGTAAATTCAGGCGTCTTCCTGATTTGCTCATGATCCTTCCTTTCTGCCTTGTTTGCGTTGCATGCCGAGATCGGAGGCTATGATTAAGAATCTCGGCATGCTCGGCAAACAAGTTTACTGATTGCTGTCGTCTTACACCTCTGTAAGAGTAGCACATTCTGTGCAAACGTAACCGTCCTCTTTGGAGAGTTCCGATGTCGTATAGTCTTCATTGCAGATGTCGCACATAAACGTATCTTCCTCTTCCTCTTCCTCTTCCTCGTCCTCTTCGAAATCATCGTCGTCTTCAAATCCAGCATCGCTTGTCATCTTGTTGCAGTCCATTCGGGTCACCTCCTTTCTGTTAATTAACGCTTTAATTCGTTAATCTGCTCTTGGAGTGTTTTAATATCTACCTCATGTTGTTTCAATTGTACCTGAACGTAACAAACGCAGTCCTCTAAAGAGGAGATCCGTTTTTTCGTTGCTGTCTTCCACTCGCTTACTATGTTAACATACTCCTCTTTTAGATCATTGATCTTATCTTCCAGCTTGCTGCTCGTAGCCTCCTTCTTTGCTAGTTGTTGCTGCAAGTTGCGGTTGATTTTTTCTATTACGTCCATGTTGGTTTCTCCGTATTCATTGCTACGATCATGTCAGCACCTCTACTCCAAGCATCAGCATCCCGATGACTGCAATGGTTAGCCAAGCCAAGATGTAGCATAGGTCACGGCGGTCGGAGTAGTTCATTTCGTCACTTGCGAAGCGCTTCATTCGTTTGCGAACTGCAAATCCAGCTGTAGTCTAGCAATCAGGTCATCCAGGCCGACGATCCGCTCTTCCAAGTCAACGATCTGCTCTTCCAAGTCAACGATCTGCTCGTCCCGTTCGGCGATCCGCTCTTCCAATATGGCGATCTTCTCCTCCGCCTTCGTCGCCTCCTGCTCAAATCTCTCTGTCACGTCACGCACTTCTCTTAAGCCGTCCGCGATTTGTGACAGCACTTCATGAGCAGGTCCGACGAAGTTGATTCTTTCTGTAAAGTTCATGTCGGTATCTCTTTTCTTTCTCTTAGTTCTTCAGCGCAGATGCGCAAGGTCTACAAACATTTGGGATTTCCTCCTGCGAGAGGCACTCATAGCAGACATGCGCTTCGCAGATCTCACAGACGAAAGTCTCGACATCCGACGTCTCGCAGAGCGAACAAGTTTCAGTTCCTTGCCTCTGTGGGAGTTTGTGATGTCGTGGACAGATTGGTATGTCAGGTAATTCGTCGGTTGCATTGTTCATGGTTCTACTCCTTGTTATCCTGCAGCATTTTCCGCAGCGCCTTACTCATGACTCAATCTACTTCTGTATTACTGTGCCATCGTGGACACGCCCGCGCTTCCCGCCCTTGGCGACGTTCACCGTGCCGCCATGGATATACCCGTACTCCCCGTCCTTCGCTATGTTTACTGTGCCACCGTCGACATTCCAATACTCACCACCGGCAGCAATGTTCACGATTCCACCGTGAACACACCAACACCAACCACCAGCCATGACATTCACCGTGCCATCGTGAACATGCTGGCACCAGCCACCAGCCGCGACGTTTACTGTGCCACCCAAAACGACACGGCTCATCCCGTTGGTGATGGTATGTTCGCCATCCCGGATGATATGATGCTCTGCCCAGGCTGGCAGAACCGCTCGGCATTGCTCTTCAGCCCATTGCTCTGAATACCATTCCGGGATCATATCGGGTTTTAAATCAACCCGAAACTCCCACCGCTCCAACGGTATCCGATAATCAAAGTCGGGCGGCGCTAATTCACAGGGAACTGATTCGAGTAACAAGATATCCTTGCACTCTGGTATTCTATGCTTAGCACGAATTACCATATGATCGTTGCTTTTCTCACTCCACAACGCACCACGCGATTGATGTACCTCAAAACTCGCTGGATTGCACATATTTATTCTCCTTTCGATTTGGATCGCCTAGATCATTTCTCCTCCGCTTTCGGCCATGGACACCAGTCTGGAATAGTTTCTCCTGGATACTCTATATGTCGATGTTTCGGTAAATCCTCATGGACACAGAGCACCACTTGGCACATAACATCATCAAACCTATGCCGGTTGCACTCGAAGCAGTTACTGATTTCACGTGGATATATTCGGTTCATTTCTCCTCCGCTTGATTCATCGCGGCGATGGTCGCGTCGGCGATAGTCACTGTTAGTTGTGCTTGTGCATCGACAGATAACTCTTTCCATGCCATAGCATTCGCGCACAGTCCTTGCATTGCGGCCTTTACGAACTCCTCTCGCTTAGTGAGTCCACGTTCCTCCATTGGTACGCTTGGCGAAACTATAGGAACTATGGTATCATTCATCACCTTCGACCTCCAGTTCGATTATGCCCTTCTCGGCGGCGAGTTGGAGCATTTGTCTGAGCAGTTTTGCACAAAACGACATACTCTTGTATTCGTAGATAGTCGCCCATTTTCTAGGTTCGTATTGCTCTTCAACTTGCATCCATCCATCTTGATTCATGACCCGAAGATGTGGCGGCTTTGGCTTCTCCTTCACCCGGATGATGATCTTGTCGCCGGGCTTAATATCGCACTCTGGCTGGAATCCTTCTTCATAAATCCGCACCCACCCATCACATGTCAGTTTATATGGTGTCAACTCAACGTTCTCAGTCTCCGGCGGCAGTTCAATCACTCTCGGCTCACTCATGGTTTCTTCTCCTCTTCCGGTGCGCCTTTGATCTTCGATCAAAAATATCTCCCTGGCTCTATGCGCGGCGTGGGCGAGTCGCCGGAGGATGTGTGTGTTTTCCTTTTTCACAGATGCTATTTCTACACCGGGCCGGGGTTCGCCAGCAAAGTCCTGCCTCCAGTACAATCGGTCGTACGCATCGCTACTGGTTGTGTCGTAGAACATCACAGGGGTCTCTTCACTCATGGTTTTCTCCTCAGATCTCCATGACATCCCCAGTCGTATCGCTTTACGAATGAGAATTGCTTCCGCATGATGCGTTCGAATATGTCGTGGGGGAATCTATTTAGATCCATACTGTGTACACTGTTCTTTACGCTCCACGAGGAAGGCCACCCGACATCGGCAGCACAGCAGTTCCACTTACGTGTCTCAAAAAAACTGTCAACCTTCCACAGTGGACCAAACTTTTTCCATAATCTATTCTTGAGGACCTTGCTATCAGCAGAAGAGATTAGGGAATCATAGATATTGGGACATTCAATCAAATGATAAGATCCAAGGCTGACCTCATAGGGCCAGTCACTTCCAAACTGCTCTCGATAGATCTCGACCTGCCTCTCCCACGTCCTACAGGCGTTGTTGATATGCAGTGAGCTGGAGTCGGGGCCGCGAATTTGTTCGTCACGAAAAAAAGTGTTTTGTTCAACAGCATCGTTATCTTGATAATCGACACCGAATCCCCACCAGCCACCATCGTGACATCTATAGGTCTCACCTATAATACTTGTTGTCCCAAGCTGACAGATAATGTTTACCTCATCCCGCACGGCCTGAAGAGTAGTAACAAGCCGTGCATCGATTTTGAGTAGCCCGTCGGATGTGGCAAACTCAGAGCCTCGAAAGTTGGGGCA
>Ga0180007_10006962_pt1 | contig 10862 bp, 9 predicted proteins | sample MM_PC_MetaG_FD_121122 | JGI IMG/M metagenome (GOLD analysis project Ga0180007, IMG submission 121122) | Groundwater microbial communities from the Aspo Hard Rock Laboratory (HRL) deep subsurface site, Sweden - MM_PC_MetaG | ecosystem: Environmental > Aquatic > Deep subsurface > Groundwater...
ATTTTCTCTGAGAATTATTATAATATATTTAATCGTAGTATTAACGCTGCATATATATTTTTACTCTATTGTATGTATTTGGGTATCGAAATAAATATTAGGAAAATTGATCATGATGGAATAAGAACATATAAAACGACTCGTTTCTTTTTTATGTATGTATTTAGATTAATTCTTGATCAAGATACTCTTGGCAATTTATTGGTAAATTCACCAAAGGATTTTTTCGAACAATATCCGGATAAATTGATAGATAAATTCGGGAAATTATTTAGTATTATTGTCCACGATTTTAATTACTTAATTAAAGACATTATTCAAGGTGCACCATATTATGATTATAAGAATGAATTGAGAAATTACAAGAAAGTAAATGAATTGGCAGAAAAAGTATTAGTTGACTATAAAAAGTCAATTAATCGTCATCCCGAAGATTCATTTGAGAGCATCATAAAAGAAAAAACATAACCATTGTGTACTAACGTCGGGATTTTTTTGATTGATGATTTTTTGGAGTTACGATGGATTTTTGAATTTGGGAATGAACGGTAATTTGATTAGTTTTGTACAAATGAAGTTTATAATGTGAATAGTATAAAATTAGAAAAGAGGTAAGCATGAAAAAAGGCTGGATAGTATTGATCGTTGTTTTAGTGGTTTTAGTGATGATCTACGGTTTTTTCAAGAATAATTATAACGCCCTGGTATTTCTGGAAGAAAAAGTCAACGAGTCCTGGGCCCAGGTCGGTAACCAGTACCAGCGGCGGGCTGATTTGATTCCAAACCTGGTGGAAACCGTCAAGGGCTATGCTGCCCATGAAAAGGAAACCTTTGCGGCGGTGACGGAAGCCCGGGCAAAAGTCGGCCAGTTGACTGTAACTCCGGAAGTTCTCAATAACCCGGAAGCCTTCTCGCGTTTTCAACAGGTTCAGGGCGAGATCAGTTCGGTGCTGACCCGGCTGATGGCGGTTTCGGAGAATTACCCCCAGTTGAAAGCCAATGAAAATTTCCTGGCATTGCAGTCCCAGCTGGAAGGTACGGAAAACCGGATAGCCGTTGAGCGGAAGCGTTTTAATCAGGCGGTTCAGGGCTACAATACCACGATTCGCCGTTTTCCGATGAATATGCTGGCCGGTATGTTCGGCTTTGAGAAGAAACTCTATTTTGAGGCCCAGCCCGGCGCCGAAACTGCTCCGGCAGTAGAATTTTAATCCGGTTATCCCATGAAAAAAGCATTTAAACAAATTCTTCTCCTTTTTCTGCTGATCAGCCTGAGCGTGAGCCTGTTTGCGCTTGATGTACCGCCACTGCGGTCGCGGGTAACTGATATGGCCGGTGTACTAAGTCCCAGTGAGCGTCAGCATATTGAAGAACGCCTTTATCTTTTCGAAACCCAGACTTCCAATCAGCTGGCTGTCCTGATTATTCCGACGCTGGAAGACGAAGTTCTGGAGGACTATTCCATCCGGGTTGTCGATAAATGGAAGTTGGGTGATCAGACGAAGGAAAACGGGGTGTTGCTGCTGATTGTTTCAAACGACCGGAAAATGCGGATTGAGGTGGGCTACGGACTGGAAGGCGTACTGACTGATCTTGTTTCGTCACAGATAATCCGTAATGAGATTGCACCCTATTTCCGGCAGGGAAAATACTATGCCGGAATCGCTGCGGGTCTGAACGGCATTATGCAGGCAACCCGTAACGAATACAAGGCCGATCCCCGTCAGTACCAGCGCAGCCGTGGTGAAAACCGGAAATCCATCGGGTCACTGATTTTCTATATCCTCTTTTTCCTGTTCATGATCGCTGGCGGCCGGCGGGGACGACGCGGCCTGTTCTGGGCTCTGCTGGGAGCCAGTATGTTCCGCAGCGGAGGCGGTCGTGGCGGCGGCTTCGGCGGTGGTGGCGGATTTGGTGGCTTTTCCGGTGGTGGCGGCGGCTTCGGCGGCGGTGGCGCCTCGGGAGGTTGGTAATCGTTGGAGATTTCAGATTGCTGATTTAATAAAGAATGGTGGTTGGAATGGCGTTAATAGATACATATTTTACCAAAGACGACTTAAAGAAAATTGCGGAGGCCTGCGGTCAGGCTGAAGAACAAACCGCCGGAGAAGTCCGGGTCAGTATTTTCAGTAAACGACCCCGTAAACTCAAGAAACTGGCCCTGGAAGAGCTGGCTCTCGATGAGTTTTATCGTCTCGGTATGGATAAAACCAGAGACAAGACCGGGATTCTGTTGCTGATCATTCTGGCGGAGCGAAAATTCCGCATCCTGGCGGATACCGGGATTAATGCCAAAGTCGAGCAGCAGACCTGGGATGAGATTGCCGGAAAATTATCAGATTATTTTAAAAACGAAAACTACCTGGACGGTGTAGCCGAATGCGTGGCGCAGATGGGCTTGATCCTGGCAAAACATTTTCCCATTAAAGCCGACGATAGCAACGAACTGAGCAATGAAGTAAGCGTCGGATAATACCGGATATAAAGTGACTTAAAATTAAATTTGTCCTTTTGATTTATTGGTGTATATTTACCACCAGGTGGTGAATAATCCACCACTCACCGGAAAAGATGATGAAATTTATTCCGAGAAATATTGAAGAAAATTTACTTGATGCCATTTCATATCGACCTGTAGTTTTGTTGAACGGAGCCCGTCAGACCGGAAAAAGTACATTAGTAAAGTTCTTATCAAAAATTAGTTCAAGCCAGTATTATACCTTTGATGACTTTACGCTTCTTGCTTCTGTTAATAATGACCCGGATGGTTTTTTATCTGGTTTTCAAGGTCCTGTTATTATTGATGAAATTCAACGCGTTCCTAAATTGTTTGTAGCAATTAAGAGACAAGTTGACCAAAATAGAGAACCCGGACAATTTCTACTGACAGGTTCCGCCAATATTTTACTTTTACCAAATCTTTCTGAATCGTTAACCGGAAGAATGGAAATACAAACATTATGGCCATTTTCAAATGATGAAATTCATAGGACAAAAAGTCTATTCATAGATCGTCTGTTTTCAGGAGAAATTCCCTCTGTGATTAATAAGGAATTAGATCGAGAGGGGTTGATAGAGAAAATTTTAACAGGAGGGTATCCGGAAGTTCAAACACTTTCATCGGAAAAAAGAAAACAACGCTGGTTTAGATCATATGTGACAACAATTATCCAAAGAGAAATTCTGGATCTTTCAAAAATAGAAGGATTATTTGAAATACCGCGCCTGCTATCAATATTGGCTTCCCAAAGTGCTTCTATATTAAATATTTCAAATGTAAACCGGAAAACAGGTATTTCAAATACGACAATGAAGCGTTATCTCAGTTTATTACAGGCGGTTTTTTTAATTCAATTAGTGCCGGCATGGTATCGTGATATAGGCAAACGTCTCATTAAATCTCCTAAATTATATATAAATGATACAGGATTGTTAACTTATTTATTGGGACTTGACAGACATCAATTGATGAATTATCCTGATAAACTTGGACCTGTTCTGGAAAATTATGTAATGAACGAATTAGTGAAACAATCTACATGGTGCGATACTGAAACAAGGTTATTTTATTACAGAACGGTAAATGGCAGGGAAGTTGATTTCGTTCTTGAAAAATATTCGCGGCGAAATGGTAGGAATAGAAGTAAAATCTTCCAACTCTGTCAATGCTAGTGATTTTAGGGGACTTAAAGATCTAAGTGAAACTGCAGGAGAACAATTCGTTAATGGAGTTGTTTTTTATCTTGGTGAAAATGTAATTCCCTTTGGTAAAAAATATTTTGCATTGCCGATCAGCGCCATGTGAAAGTGAAATAGGCCTGATAATTGGGATCACCCTTGCCGGAGCCTGTAAGAATAGATAGTAATTAAGATATGAGGAGGAGATATGCGCAAAATCGTAATTGCCGGATTGCTAACCGGTCTGTTGATCAGTGCAATGCTGCTTTCAGCCTGTCAGCCGAAAAAGCCTGAAAGTGTCAAAATGCAGGAAGAAGCCGTCAAAACCGTCGTAGATAAGATGACTGCCAAATTTGGCCGGGAATACCGTAAGCGCATCAGTACCGGTGTCGAGCAAGTTAGCAAGTTCTGGAACGAGGCTGACGGTGACGCCGATGCTATGCTGGCGTTCTGCCTGGAAAATTTTATTGCCGATGAAGCAGAACTGGGCAAAGCCTTTCAACATCTGGAATCCGCCTTTGAAGTGTTGGATGGTTTAATGGTGGAGCAGGAACGGGAGTTTCAATGGCACCTGCAGGTGGATACAGGCCCGGTCTTGCCGATTGATTATCTGCTGGCAAATTTCAGCCTGGCCTCCCACGTGGAGGATGATCTGTACAAAACCAGGATAGCCTTCTTTGTGCTGCTCAATTATGAAGTCAAAACCCTGGATGATCTGATAAAGAGCGGTAACAACTGGTCCCGTCAAAAATGGGCGGAAATCCGCCTGGCCCAGAGTTTTACGTCCCGGGTTCCTTCAGAGATCGCCCAGAAACGCTACGAAACCTATGTCAAAGCCGATGACTATATCAGTAATTACAATATTTACATGCATAATTTGCTTGATGAGAATGATCAGCGCTTATTTCCCGAAGGTTTGAAACTGATTACTCATTGGGGTTTAAGGGACGAACTCAAAGCCCAGTACGCTGAAGGCGACGGATTCCCGCGCCAGCAGATGATCTGGAATGTTATGCAGAAGATTATATTCCAGGAAATCCCCAAAGTTGTTATTAACAATCCCGATGTGGATTGGAAAGTATCGACTAATACGGTCAGCGGCGCCAGTACGGATAAGCGCCGTGAACCGGATACCCGCTATGCAATGCTGAAATCCACTTTCCTGGCGGAGAAAGCGGTGGATCCATTTTATCCGATGTACCCGACAAAAATTGACCGGCGTTTTCAACAAGACCGGGAAATCCCCGAAAAAACAGTAAAAGGTCTGTTCACAGAACTGTTGTCATCGAAAGAATTTAAAAATACCGGTAAACTGATTGAAAAACGTCTTGGCCGGGAATTGCAGCCCTTCGATATCTGGTACAAAGGATTCCGCAGCGCTTCTAAGTACAGCGAAAGGGAACTGGATGAAATCGTAGCCGCCAAATACCCGACAGTAGCGGCTTTTGAAGCAGATATTTTCAATATTTTACAGAAACTCGGCTTTAGTCTGGAAACAGCGAAATTCCTGGCCTCCAAAATCGAGGTTGATCCATCCCGGGGGGCCGGTCACGCCATGGGCGCCGGAAGGCGCTCCGATAAGGCGCATCTGCGTACCCGCATACCGGCAGGCGGCATGAATTACAAGGGCTTTAATATTGCCGTACACGAGTTGGGACATAATGTGGAACAGGTGCTTTCCCTGAACCGGGTGGACCACACGATTTTGCAGGGCGTACCAAATACCGCTTTTACTGAGGCCTTTGCCTTTGTATTTCAAAAAAGAGACCTGGAACTGCTGGGATTGGCGGAAGTGGATGAGAACCGGGAATATCTCGATGCCTTGAATCAAATCTGGTCCACCGGTGAAATTGCCGGTGTGGCCCTGGTGGACATGGCAGTCTGGCATTGGATGTATGCCAACCCCGATGCCACGCCGGCAGAATTAAAAGATGCCGTGATACAAATTGCCCGGGATGTCTGGAATCAATACTTTTATCCCGTGTTGGGACACAAGGATACACCGATATTGGCGATCTATTCCCACATTATCGATGGTGGTATGTACCTGCCCGATTATCCCATTGGGCACATCATTCAATTCCAGATTGAAGAATATATTAAGGAAAAAAACCTGGCCAAAGAGATGGAACGGATGTGCATTCAGGGTTCCATTACGCCAACGCTCTGGATCCGGCAGGCCGTGGGTGATGATCTATCAGTTCAGCCGATGCTGAAAGCGGCTACAAAGGCGATAAAAGTACTTTCCTGATAAAAATGATAAAATTTTATTCCGGTTGGACAGCAGGATTCATCCTGCTGTCCCTGATATTGATTGCTCAGTGCCATTCCAGAAGTGAGAAGCACATTCGATACATCTGCAAAGATGGCCGGGAATTTACAGTATCATTGTCGGAAGATGGTGATAAAGCGAATTTGGTCTATGAAGACGGCAAGGTGGTTTGCCGGGCCGGTAAAACCGCCAGCCGCTGACTACCGGGTTCTTAATGTAACTCCATCAAACGGAGTGTTTTTATTTGCATTAATGAATTTTGAGAGTGATATTTTAACAAGTAATAAAACGATAATGCAATATTGCTTGTAGAAAATCTATTATTAATTGTGAGAAAGCTATGAAAAACCTTCTGTTCGTCACTGTGATATTGTCAAGTTGGATGACAATGGCAAGTGAAGCCGATTCTCTTCATCATTTTTTTGGTGCATCTTTTTCCGGCTATTCCGGCTCCGGTTTAACGTATCGAATGCGTAATTGTGATGCCTATAGCTTAAAAATTGCCGGATATTATATATCCGGATTTGAAAAAAGAGAAAGTAATGTTACCGATGCCAAGGATAGAACAATTCAGTACAATTTTGGTCTGGAGTATCAAAAAAATCTGATACGCCGGGATTATATGCTCTTTTATCTGTCGGGTGGAGCCGATTATTATTATTCCAGTGAGGGGGAACCGATTGATGATCAGAAGCTTATGGATAAGTTTAATCTTGGTTTGGGTTTCGGTGTTGATATAAATGTATATTACAATTCAGGTTTTCCGGGAATTCTATTGTTTTTGAGTCTTGGCGAAAAATATTTTATTGAAACCGAAAGACGATATATGAATGATATCAAAATTAATACCGATCAGTTGCGAGGTTTCACATTGACCGGATCGGTCGGCATCGGTGTAGAATTCTAATCCCGCAGGATTGTTATAAATTCAAATCAACCGACAGTACCCAGCGCAGGGCGAATTGTGGCTTGTCGTCCACCGGATGGGATACCCAGAACGGTATGTGCATCCCAACCGTAAAGGTTTCCAGCGCATTGAACTCGGTCCCGATGCCGGCGTCAAATTTCAGTTGATCCGTATGAATGTTATAGACAGACTGAGAAATCAGACCGCTGTCGAAGAAAACAATTAAATCAAAAACAGTCGGTTCAATGGCGACATACCTCCAGCGGAATTCGGTATTGCCGGTTAGAATATTCCGACCTTTGGGCGAGGCGGCTCCATAACCACGCATATCGCCGGCGCCTTTTACCAGGCGGAAAGATTCAAAACTCATGTTATCCAAAGTGTTTTTCCCGAAAAAATAAAAATAGTTCTGTAAAGGTATCTGCCCACCCGAGATTCCCAGGAAGAACCGTTGGTAAAGCCAGAGGTTCCGGCCGGGCCGGTACTTTACCTGTGTATCAAAAATTAGTTTTTGAAACCGGTAGTCTGTATCCAGTTCGGGGATACCGGCGCTGAAATTAAAGCGGGTGATGTGACGAAGATCGCCCCAGTTATGAAAATTGATAAACTCCGCAAAGGGGTTCAGCAGTTTGCCTTTTTGCCAGTTGTTCTCGTTTAAAAATTCGAGGGTGCGGACATTCTGGTACTCTATGCCGAGGTTCAATTTTTTATAGCCCTGAATTTTATGGACCAGCGGATAATTGATCTTGCCGATGTAGATTTCCGTTTTAAGCGAGATTTCATTTAGTCCGAAATAATCCCGGAAGCGGAAGCGGATGCGGGGCTGGAAGAACAGGGCCAGGATTGAGGTGCTGTAGCTTACATCGTAACCGACAGTTTTACTACGGAGTCCGTAATTAAGACCCAGGGTCCATTCGTCCAGGCTTTGAGACGGAAAAACCGGGCGCATGTTGATCCAGTAACGGCCGCGAAACTTTATTCCGATACGGCTGAGATCCCGTTCGTTGAAATCGAAGGTTGGATAATAGAAAATCTGGTAAGCATCGATAGTGGGTACGGCGATCAGAAAATTGAATAGGATTTTCGACGGATAGTTATTGTTCAGGCGATTAAATTCCCAGATATTGCGCCGCGGATCGAGAGCGATTTTCCGTAGTGGTAATTGAGAATAGAATAGGATTGTATCCCGGCCACTGCTGTGCATATGGGTGAAGGTGCGCAATGTGTCAAATTTCTTGTCAACCGCTTCAATCTCGATCGGTAATGCCTTCAGCGCGTCGCCCTGAGTAATGATTCTGGTCATATACCGGTCAATTATTGGATCATGGGAGCGTTTCACCTGTTTGATTTTAATATCAGGGATATTTTCGGAGTCAATCCATAATTCCTGGAACAGCGACAGGTTTTTTCCACTTTTCTCTTCCACAATCCGGATAAAATCCTGAGACCGGGTTGGGCGGTAACGGTATTTCTCCAGAAATTCCAGGAGACAGTTTTGAAAGAGTGAATCGCCGACATAGTAGTGGATCATACCCAGTACTTTCTGGCTTTTATAATGCTGAATTTGTTCCATCAGGAGCGGGGTGTTACTTCTTGTTAAGGGCGACTGTAGCGGGCGACCGATTTTTTCCTGATCGGCTGCCAAAGCGGCCAGGCGTAATATGGTATCTGTCGGTTTTGATTCGGTGGGTATTTGCATTTGGTTGATTTTCAAGAGGGTTTTATACTGACTGGTCATGTACGCATTGGCTGTATAAGCGGCCAGACCGATATTGATCCAATCGGATGCATCGGGAGCTTCATAGATGTAATAATGAAAATACTGGTCGGCGATTGATTGGGCATAACGATGGATCGAATTGTAATCCAGGGCAGATATATCATTTATTCCATTTGGTCCCAGAATAATCAGGTTGGACGTGGTGACGCCACCGGGAATATTGGAACTGGTCACCGCTAAATGGGGGTGAGGGTAAGGAATTATCCTGGCAGAATAATCGTCAAGAATACTTTTAGTGACCATTTCGAGCAATATATTTTTGGATAATCGGAAGCGCCGTTCGACGGCTTTCGGCACCATCAGTTGCACCGATATTCCGGCGTGCTCAAAGGGAATCACGGTTTGATTCGTGGAAAACACAATGGCCAGATCCCGGATAGTGGCTTTTTTAAACCGGTGAATTTTTTCCTTTTCCCCGGCAATGAAGACGGTGTCGATAGCCAACGAGCTGATAACGGAATAACTATCAGGCAAACGAATACTCATGCTGTGAATGGCCGGCGATAAACATGATTGTTCCAGGCGTTCATAAGTTTCCGGGGTCCAGCCATGGGGAGTTATCCGCTCAATTTTTGGGTAGAAATCAATCAGACGGAAGTTTGAACCGCTGTAGCTGGGACAAGCGGGGTGTTTGCCTTCCGGAATCGTCAGAGTGTAGTCGATTTCAATGTTAGTGCTGTCTCCAACCGGGATATTATTAGGGAGAATAACCGCCATACTCATTGTTTTCGGGATATTGAAGAGGCATGGTTTTCCTCCGGCGGTGATGGTCTGAATGTTCAAACGGAGCGGTTCATTCAGCAGGTTTTCGCTGTCCTGATAAAATTGACTTCGGGAGGATGCGAAGGCATTTGGAGTGATGTGAAAATAAATTGTATCAAGATTGAAGGTGGAATTATTGTTTATTTTGATGTTCTGATGAATATACACTGTATGACCCGGTTCGGAAAAGCGGATATCAAAATCATAGGAACCGGTGATTTCGTTTGCATTCAGTTCCGGCATTGTACACCGAAACAGGAATTGAATCAAAAACAGCAATTTGAATGATTGGAAGAAATATCGGAAAAAACAGAATCCCGATAGAATCGTCAGGGTTTTTTGGGTGTGCGAATAAAGTCCAGCCATTCTGTAAAAATATACGTGAAATATTGTGATTTACAAGGGGCCTGTTGTTGAACAGTTTGTTGACACTTCGGTGGATTTATCTTAAATTAACCCGCTTTTTCACGCCTCGGTAGCTCAATGGTAGAGCAGCGGCCTCTTAAGCCGACGGTTGAAGGTTCGAGCCCTTCCCGGGGTACTTCATAATAAACAGTAACATACGACGTGTATATGGTCGTATTAAATTGTACCAATTATGGTCGTTTTAAGGTGTACCAGAATTTCAAATGAGAATTGATTAGAAAAGAATGAATTATGTGCCCTTGTTGATAGTAACATTCATCTGGAAGATGGTTAAGTTGATATTCGTTAAAAAGAATTGGTGGGCATATGGAAATGCATATGTTTATGATGATTAGCAACTGACAATTTTTAGAGATTAGATTTGTAGAATTGCTAATCTCTATCAGATCATTTTATTTGAGGAAAAGTGGTAACGACCTAACATAGTATAGTGGAAGTAACTCGGGGATGTTCGACAAACATGATATTGAAAGTTTTCTGACCGCGAATCGAGAGGTAAAATATTTGTGCTCCGACACGCGTATCTCACGCATCGTTAGCAGATATAGAAATACGAAATATCGTTTGACATATCGTACAATATAACGTACATTCGGTCAGATAATATTTGAGGTAATAATGCAAAGAATACAATTAGATAAAGATATTAAACCACTCAGTGAATTTCGATCTAAAGTAGCAACTTATTTGGATCAAGTTCATAATACTAAAAGACCATTATTAATCACTCAAAACGGTAAAAGTAGTGCCGTACTAATGGATGTGTCTGAATATGAGGCTATTATCGATAAAATAGAACTATTACAAGATATTCAATTGGCTAAATCTCAGGTCGAAGCAGGTAAAGGAATATCACACTCTGAAGCAAAGAAGCTAATTCTAAAAAGAATTAATAGTTGAAGATAATCTGGTCTCCCTTATCTATTGATCGCCTAACAGAAATTGCTGAATATATCGCAATTGACAATCCTAAAGCGGCAAATACCTGGATAGAAACATTATTTGGGATGGTAGAACAGCTACATGCATTTCCACGA